>Ga0206927_1068_pt1 | contig 23981 bp, 26 predicted proteins | sample Alteio_BWOrgHeat_60_FD_153249 | JGI IMG/M metagenome (GOLD analysis project Ga0206927, IMG submission 153249) | Enriched cells from forest soil in Barre Woods Harvard Forest LTER site, Petersham, Massachusetts, United States -... | ecosystem: Environmental > Terrestrial > Soil > Temperate forest >... | reverse complement strand
TCAGTAGTTGGTGCGCTAGCGGAAGTTTTATAAATCTGCTCGCCTTCAGTGCTAGCAATTAAGGCTTTTAGGGTGACATTGTCGCCTGTAATTTCAGCATAGGCCGCAATCGGCGTATAACATGTGCCGCCATAGGTTTTCAGCACCGCGCGTTCAGCTGTTGCCGCAACAAAACTTAGGTCATGATTTATTGGCGCCAGCAATTCTTTTGCTCGCTTATCGTCACTTCGCGCCGCTATGCCGATAATTCCTTGCCCGGCAGCGGGCAGCATTTCATCAATTGGTAGCGCATGTTTTTCAACTTTTAAACCCAACCGGTCAATTCCGGCCATTGCAAGTAATGTGCAATCAACTTCTTTATCGGTAACTTTTTCAATACGTGTTGGCACATTGCCGCGGAAATTCACCACTTTTAAATCTGGCCGGTTATGGAGAATTTGTGCTTTTCTTCGAGGGGAAGCGCTGCCAACAATTGCTCCTTGCGGCAGTTCGGCAAATGATTTTGCACCAATCAACGCATCCCGCGCATCAGCCCGGAGAAGGGTGGCGATAATTTGTTGTTTTGGTGAAATTATGCCTGGCACATCTTTTAGCGAATGCACGGCAATATCAATTTCACCATTCAATAAAGCCTCATCAATTTCTTTGGTAAACAGCTCTTTGCCGCCGATTTCAGCCAAGTTGGCATCTTTAAAAATATCGCCACTGGTTTTGATGATCTTTACTTCCAACTGCAAATCCGGCCAAAATTTCAGCAGTTCCGCCTTGACCATTTCCACTTGAGTCAAAGCCAATTTGCTGCCACGGGTGCCGATTATTAACTTATTCATTTTGTCGTTTCCGCCAAATATTCTTCCACATGTTTCACATAATTGGCCGCCGAAATTGGGATGAACGCAGTTTCCTCCGGCGTCAAATCACGGAAATATTTTGCCGGTCTTCCCGCCCACATTTGGCCGCTAGGAACTCGTTTACCGGGAGTAACCATCGAACCCGCAGCAATATAAGCGCCAGATTCAATCACGACATCATCCATAATAAGTGAGCCCATGCCGATGAATGCATTATCTTCAATCCGGCAAGCATGAAGCACGCAAGCATGACCGATAGTAACGCCAGCGCCAATAATGGTTGGATGGCCGTTGCGGGTGACGTGGATGGTTGTGCCGTCTTGTATATTTGTGCGCTCGCCAATGCGGATTTCGGCAACATCACCGCGGATTGTGCAATTGAACCAAACGCCAACTTTAGCGCCAATTTCAACATCACCAATAACGGCAGCGCCCGGCGCAATGAAAGCATCGGCAGCGATTTTTGGGAAGATGGATTTGTATGGAAGAATCAATGGTTTCATATCCAACTTCACCATAAACAATTATTATTTGCTTGTCTCGCTTAAAAGCTTACCCCTATAGCTAAAGCCATCTTCGCAACTATAGGTTCTTTCAGCTACTTCAATTCCGCCGGCTTTTGGATAATGGAAGATTTCCTCGGTTTCGTCTTCGCTGCCATGGTCGCCGCAAGTCCAGTTGATTGCTTTAGGTTTTTTAAGCCGCACGGCCGCCCATTGGGTATCTTGAAGATAAAGTGGCAATTTGGGATTGGCCAAACTATTAAAAGCATGAAGATTGGGGTTATCGCGCGTGACGCCTATAACAACGCCATATTCATGCTCAGCAACTGAAATTGTCGGTAAAAAGAAACCACGACTTACGCTATCGTTATTATAATCGGCAATAGAGATTACATCCAGCTGCCTGCGGCGATGGATATCTTCATCTTCAAGTTCAGTCTTATCAAAATCACCCTTTAAAACTGGCCATTTGCGAAGAATAGCAATTTTCGGCTCGGATGTTTTAGAAGGCGGCAAGCTTATAACCGCATCTTCATCAAAAAATTGCGTCAGATGCAACCGCTCGGTTTCATGGCCATTTTTAATGCGTACCAGATCAAGCTGGCCACTCTCACCGTAAGAAAACCCCATGCACGGGCCGGTATACCAATCATCATTTTTTCTTGAACATTCAAGTTCTGGCGGAGTTTGCCATTGAAGCCGCCAAATTTCTTCGCTACCGTTTATCTCAACTTTTTTATCTTCACGAATAACCGGCTCAGCCAAAGCTGCGCTGGATATGCTAAGAAAGAGAATTATCAGTAAATATCTAATATTATATAGCCCAAATATATCTAACTAATGATATACCAAATGCGAGTGCAAATCCGTAGCTAAATCTTTCAATTATTACGCCTTCCTTATTATGCTTTATACGCCACTTGCCAACTAAATGCATAGCATAGCCGGTTATTAGCGGTGATAATAGGAGAACAATTATTTTGAGAGTTGGGTTGTGAATGAAAGTGTAGGGGTGGATGAACAAACTTATTTTGCCCATTAATGCACCGAAGATAAAATAGAAAAACACTTTAATTATCTTTATTGGGTCTGTTTCAGTAAAAAAGCGTTTGGCTAATTTAGGGAACATGGAAACAATAATTTCCCCCAAAGCTTGGAAGGCTAGATTTACTAGCAGCTCAAAAAGGAAATCCATAATTTAAGGGAAAATCGCTGTTTCAAGCAACCCAGTCGTTTCCGGCAGGTTAAACATAATGTTCATATTTTGCACCGCCTGGCCGGACGAGCCTTTGTTTAGGTTATCAATTACCGAAACAATAGTTGCATTGCCCGGTTTTTGGCCTTCAAAAATATTGATGAGGCAATAGTTTGTTCCCCGCACGCTGTGAGTTGCCGGAATTGCGCCATTTGCCAAAACTTTAACGAATGGTTCGTTTTTATATTTATCTTCCAAAGCTTTCCGCGCCGTTGCCAAATCAGTTTTCAACTTCACGTAAATGGTGGAAATAATCCCCCGGTTCATCGGAATTAAATGCGGAACGAATGTGAAGTTTGTGCCTAACTGCTCAACAACTTCCGCCGAATGCCGGTGTCCAGTAACCGAATATGCGCTCACGCCTTCATTGGCCTCAGTGAACAGCAAATGTTGTTTTAATGAACGGCCAGCGCCGGTTACGCCAGATTTGGAATCAGCAATAATTTCATCCTTATCAATCGCATTAGCGGCAACTAGCGGCAATAAAGGCAAAAGAATTGATGTCGGATAACAGCCAGGGCAGGCGACAATCCGCGCTTTTTTAATTTTCTCCCGGTGGATTTCGGTTAAGCCATAAACCGCTTCCGGCTGAATATCTTTGGCGAAATGTTCGCCATACCACTTCTCATAAAGCGCAATATCCTGAATCCGAAAATCAGCAGCCAGATCAATGACTTTGACAGTTTTCGGCAGAGATTTGATAATTTTTTGCGAAGTTGCATGCGGCAAACAGCAGAAGGCAACATCAATTCCTTTAAAATCAACTTCATCAAGCTTTAGCAATTTCGGCAGTTTCGTAACGGCAAAATGCGGATATATATCGGTAATTTCTTTTCCGGCATTTGAATCAGCCACAAGTGCCTTAATTTCAACATGCGGATGGACAAGCAAAAGCCGTAACAGTTCTGCCCCTGTATAACCGCTCGCACCAATAATAACCGCCGATATTTTATTCATTAATTTTCCCTTCGCAGTGCAATATAATTTTAGCTTGTCAAGGCAATGCCAGTAGTCTATACCGCTACCTTCCACAAAGCAATTCTTAGGCAGTATAAACCACAGAAAATATGAGTTTAGCAAGAAAATTGTTGATAGGTTTATTGGCTGTTCTCGCCGGATTAGGCTATGGGTTTCAATATATAAACAAACTTCTAGGCTTAAACCTTGAAGATATGGGCAATATTTTGCAGCCATATTCGTTTGTATTAGTAGTTTCTGCCTTTATTCTTTGGTTTACGCCGCACGCTAGCTGGAAACGGGCCACACTTGGTTTATTTTTCGTAGCGTCGCTTTTGGCTCTGGCCATGAACTTAAACTATAGTTTTACACAGAGCTTCCCCGCTTTGATGATTACTTTGCTTGGTTTTATAACCATGCTTACTTTGCCAAAGCTGGAATTGTGGAAGAAGGTTATGATCGGGCTGGTGCTTGGTATTTTGCTTGGTTTTAATTTCAAGCTCTTCCATGTGCAGGAATTTTCTGAATATCTAAAAATTTTCGGTACTGTTTTCATTAACCTGATTATGTCAATTGTGGCGCCGCTTATTTTCTTCGCGCTGGTTTCTGGCGTAAATAATATGACTGGTAACGCGCTTGGCCGCGTCGGCATAAAAGCAGTAGCAATTTATATGCTGAGCGCGATGTTTGCAATTGCGCTTGGGTTAATTGTTGCTTCAGTTATGAACCCTGGCAAAGGCGTTAATCTGCAAGGATTAATGGGCGGCTCTGACCCGACCAAAAAATTCCAATTGCCGGTTCTTCTTGATATTTTGCTCAGCATTATTCCGCATAACGCACTCGGCGCAATGGCCGGAGCGGAAGGAAAGCCAGAAACTGTTCAAACCGTTTTCTTTGCAATATTCGTTGGTGTGACGCTAAACCTCATGGGCGAACAGGGTAAGCGCTTGGTTGAGTTTTGCAATTCAGCTGCGCAGTTAATGTTCAAGATGATTAGCTTTATAATTAAGCTGGCGCCGCTTGGCGTGTTTGGTTTGATGACCTGGATCACCAGCACACTTGGCATTGAAGCCATCATCCAACTTTTTGGCCTCGTTCTCTGCACAATTTTTGGCATGTTCATGCATTTGGTTATTCTGGCGCTCATGCTATTAATTCTCGGCCGCTTGAACCCAATTCCGTTCTTCAAGAAAAGTGTCGAATTCCAAACCCTGGCATTTTCAACTTCCAGTTCAAAAGCAACTCTTGCAACGGCCATGACCGTGGCGGAAGAAAAAATTGGCGTTTCCAAACCGAGCACTTCATTCGTATTACCACTCGGTGCGGCAATCAACATGGATGGTACCGCGATCTATTTGGGAATTATCGCCATATTCTTCGCGCAAGCTTTCGGCATCGAATTGCAATTCCACCATTATATATTGATTATATTCACCGCAACTCTTGCCTCAATCGGCGCTGCTGGATATCCGGGCGGATCAATCGTCATGATGCCGATGGTGCTTGGCGTAATTGGCGTAACCAAAGATAACATCACGTTAGGTATTGCATTAATTGCCGGCGTTGACCGGATTCTTGATATGTTCCGCACCACCGTGAACGTAACTTCCGACGTTGCGCTAACCGCAATTATCGACCGCTCCGAAGGAACGCTTAATGAAGACATTTATAATATGTCTTTGGCTGAGCTTGAAAACAGGAATTTGCGGTCGGATTATTAATTAGCGTTCCGGGCTATTGCCAAGAACTTCTGATATACTTCTCCTAATGGCATTGAGTTCTCTGGTTGTGATTAAGTCCAGAAGATAGGAGCCTTCTCTGACTTCGTTACCATCTTTATCCATGCCATAAATTCCATATTCACATTTCTTCAAAATATTATCTACGTTAGATCTGTAATTCTCATTAGTAACAGGAGTGCAGGGTATTGGTAAGCGGAGTTCTGTATAAATTAGAGTTATGTAATATTGCCTGATTAACTCATCTAATAGTCTAATTACACCTTGATCTTCAAAGAAATTTAAATGACCGGTATCGGATATAGGAATATTATTTACAAAATTGGCAGCGGTGCCAAATTCGCTGCGATAAGCTACCCTGGTGCTTTCGCAAAGTTTGTTTATCACTTCTTGAGCATTTTTCTCAGTGACTTTCATGGCTTAGAATATAAGAAAAATATCTTAATTATTTATTTCTTATTTATTGCCGGCTTTAATTAATCCTTCAACCGGGCTGGATGCTGCGCCATATTCTTTCTTGGCCATACGCCCGGCTAAATAAGCCAGACGGCCGGATTCAACCGCAAGTTTCATCGCGCTGGCCATTTGGATTGGGTCGCGCGCCTCGGCAATGGCGGTGTTCATCAGCACGCCGTCACATCCTAATTCCATGGCGATTGCGGCATCAGATGCGGTGCCAACGCCGGCATCAACCAGCACGGGCAGTTTCGAGTTTTGAGCTATGAGCTTTATATTGAGCTGATTTTGAATGCCAAGCCCGCTGCCGATCGGCGCACCAAGCGGCATAATCGCCACCGCGCCCGCATCTTCCAAGCGGCGGCACATGACTGGGTCATCAGTGCAGTAAACCATGACTTTGAAACCCTCTTTAACCAAAACTTCCAGCGCCTGCAAAGTTTCAACCATATCAGGGTAGAGAGTTTTTTTGTCGGAGAGAACTTCAAGCTTCACTAATTCCCAGCCACCAGCTTCACGCGCCAAACGCAAGGTGCGGAGCGCTTCATCAGCAGTAAAACATCCGGCCGTGTTGGGCAGATATGTATATTTTTTTGGATCAATAAAATCCTGCAACATCGGCTCAGAACTTGCCGCAATATTGACGCGCCGCACCGCCACAGTAATAATTTCAGCGCCACTTGCCTCCAAAGCGCGGGCGTTTTCTTCGTATGATTTATACTTCCCCGTGCCAATCAGCAGGCGGGAGTTGTAGGTTTTTCCGTCGATGATTAGTGGTATGGTGTCAGGGTGATAAAGTGTCATGGTGTTATAGTAATTTTTTTAATGAAGTTGCTAATGCTTTTAACATTCTATCTATACTTGAGATATCGGCTATAAGTTTTTCAGCTTCTGAAGGTTGGATAAATTCAAGTTCAATGGCAATTCTAACCTGGGTTTTTATTTCTGCCAATGAACCGATGCTAATGTAAATATGTTGTATATATTCCTTAGTACCGTTTCTTTCGCTACCTTCAGCAATATTAGAAGGAACGGAAACAGCAGCGCGTCTGATCTGGCTGGTTAAGCCAAATTTTTCTTCTGCAGGAAAGTATGATGAAAATTTGTAGATTGATTTGACTAAAGCTATGGATAATTTCCAAACCTCAAGATCTTCATATGATTTAACTTTGCCACTTTGCCACTCTGTCACTTTACCACTCATAATCAGCCGCCGCCTACAAAATTGATTATTTCGATATTGTCACCGTCATTCAACATGGTTTGTTCATGCTCTGTGCGGCGGATAAGTTGGAGGTTGCGCTCAACCGCGACTTTGCGCGGATCAATATTCAGCTCAGAAAGTAACTGTAAAACCGTCAGATTTTGGTTAATTTCTTTTTTTTGTCCATTAAGTATGATATTCATAAGCCGATTATGACAAAGAAAATTTTAATTATCAATGGTCCTAACCTCAACATGCTCGGCACGCGTCAGCCGGAAATTTATGGCAGTGCAACTTTGGAAGATATTGAGGAGCGTTGTGAGGCAGTGGCCGAAAGCCTGGGGCTGGAAGTGGTGTTTCACCAAAGCAATTCCGAGGGCGATATTATTGATTTAATTCATGAAGCCAAAGGCAAATATGATGGGCTGGTTATCAATGCCGCCGGTTATACGCATACGTCAGTGGCGATTTTTGATGCGCTCTCAATTTTGGAAATCCCGGTGATCGAGGTGCATATTTCAAACATTTATAAGCGTGAGGAATTCCGCCATAAGTCATTAATTTCACCCGCAGCGAGCGGAATTATCTGCGGTTTTGGCGTAAAAGGCTATGAACTGGCGCTAAAAAGCTTCATTTAAGGGCTTTGTAAAAAAACTGTAACAACAATTTGTTAAAGTGAAATTATGGATGGTTTTAAAACTACTAAATCGCCGCAGGCCAACCGCGGAGAAAATATTGGCGCAGAAATCGTTGATGCGGGGCCGATTTTGACTGAGCAATTGCTTAGAAATGGCGATGAGGTTTTTGAAAGCGAAGAAACCGGCAAATCATATGTTTTAAACGAAAAGCAAAGACGTCGTGCTTTGGCAAAAGCCAATAAGCAAGATACGATGCAAGCAAGGCTTAAGGCCACGCAGAATATTCAGCTTGCGATTGATGGCAGTTTAAAACCAACCAAAATCAACCGGCCGAATTTGAGCCAGACGCTTGCCAAAGATAGGCCGATGACTGCGATGCTTGAAAGTCAACAAACGGTTATAACCGCAACTGCAAAAAGCCATGGTTTGAAAGCGAACAGCCACCAAGGGGCAGTGCATGCATTGAAAGAAGAGAAAACTCAAATCAAGCACGAGCATGCTCACGAGAAAAAAGAAAAGAGCAAACATGCCAAGCAGGAAGAAAAGCGGCGCGAAAATAGCGAAATTATTCCTGGCGTGAAAATATAATGAAAAAGATTGGTTTAATAATCTTTTGTTTAATGCTCACTTCGTGTTTCAGCAATAGAACTGATTCTATGGGTGAAATTAGAGAGATTGATAATCTTTCACAGTTAAATGGAACCTATTCAAATTTTCCACTTAATGCTCACGGCCAATTTCTTTCCACTAAAATTTTTCCTCATATAACAACTCCAGTTCAATATATAAAAGTTGAAGCTTTGAATAATAAACAGCTTCATGTCGAAGGCTTAGATAAGGAAAATAATATAGTAGTGGAAAATACATTCACGGAAGGACAGGATTTTAAATTTTCCGGTGGTGAAATAGAAATTCACTCGCATACCGGAGTTGAAGGCTTTGAGGCGCAATCGCTGGCGCTAGGTTTATCAACTGGGACTGAGAGCTTCGCAGTGAATAGTAAGGGTGACGCTATTTATAAAAATCACAATATCACCGGTTTAATGGTGTTTCTAATAGTGCCAGTGGGCGGCAGCGATACTAGATATTTGCAATATCAAAAATTAAATTAATCCTTCACCTTCAGTGCGGCAATAAACGCTGATTGTGGAATTTCGACGTTGCCAACTTGGCGCATGCGTTTTTTGCCTTTTTTCTGTTTTTCTAAAAGCTTGCGTTTACGCGTGATATCACCACCGTAGCATTTTGCAGTAACGTCTTTGCGGAGTGCGCTAATGGTTTCACGCGCAATAACTTTGCCGCCAATTGCTGCTTGGATTGCAATCTGGAACATTTGGCGTGGGATTAAATCTTTTAATTTTTCACAGAGTTCGCGGCCGCGGCTCTCGGCTTTGGAGCGGTGCACCATGATTGAAAGTGCATCTACTGGTTCCTGATTAACCAAAATGCTAAGCTTCACAATTTGGCCTTCTTCGAAATCATCAATCGCATAATCAAAGCTTGCATAACCGCGGGAGATGGATTTCAAACGGTCATAAAAATCGAACACAACTTCGCCGAGCGGGAGTTTGTAAACCGCCATTGCGCGGTTGCCGACATAGGTGAGATCAAGCTGAACGCCGCGCTTTTCAACGCATAGGCCGATGATTGAACCGAGATATTCGTCTGGGGTTAGAATGGTAGCCTTAATCCACGGTTCTTCGATTTTGGCAATTTTCATGACATCCGGCATATCAGCAGGTGAGTGCATTTCGCGCATTGTGCCATCGGTCATGTAAAGCTTATAAACTACGCTTGGCGCAGTGGTGATGAGGTCTAAATCAAATTCACGGTCAAGGCGTTCTTGGATAATTTCCAGATGAAGTAAACCTAAGAAGCCGCAGCGAAAACCAAGGCCGAGCGCGGTTGAAGATTCCATTTCGAATTCGAAGCTGGCGTCATTTAAACGGAGTTTGGCGAGTGAATCTTTCAAATGTTCGAATTCAGATGCGTCAGTTGGGAAAAGTCCGCAGAAAACTACGGATTTGCTAGGTTTAAAGCCGGGCAGGCGCTCAAGGCATTCGCGTTTATCTTCAGTGATGGTGTCACCAATCTGGCAATCAGCCACGGCTTTGATGCTGGCGGTCAAAAAGCCAACTTCGCCGGCGGTGATTTCATCAACCGTGGTTTTTTTCGGCGTAAAATAACCGACATGATCAACGCCATAAATTGCGCCGGTGTTAAGCATTTTGATTTTTGTGCCGCGTTTTATGCTGCCGTCGATAATGCGTACAAGAACGATTACACCAAGATATGAATCATACCAACTATCTACGAGTAGCGCTTTCAGCGGTTTGCTCGGCTCGCCTTTTGGGGCAGGGATTTTTGCGACGATTGCCTCCAAAACATCTTGAATGCCAATGCCGGTTTTGGCAGAAATCATGCAGGCGTCAGATGCATCAATGCCTATTACATCTTCGATTTGCTTCTTTACCCGGTCAGGTTCGGCGGCGGGCAGATCAATTTTGTTTAAAACTGGAACGATTTCGTTATTGGCATCCACGGCTAAATAAGTATTTGCCAGAGTTTGCGCTTCAACGCCTTGGGATGCGTCGACTACTAATAATGAACCTTCGCAGGCGGCAAGTGAGCGAGAAACTTCATAGGTGAAATCCACGTGGCCGGGCGTATCCATGAGGTTCAGTTTATATTCATTGCCGTCATTAGCTTTATATTTAAGGCGAACGGTTTGGGCTTTAATAGTAATGCCGCGCTCTTTCTCAATATCCATGGAATCAAGGACTTGGGAAGTCATTTCCCGACTTTCCAACCCGCCGCAGAATTCGATCAAACGGTCGGCCAAAGTTGATTTGCCATGGTCGATATGGGCAATAATGCTGAAATTGCGGATTTTAGTGAGGTCTTGGGCCATTGTATTTCCTTGAGACGGGACTATTTATATTAATGTGAGTGGAATTGCAACTGCCAGAATCAGCGAGATTCCTCTTGTAATCCCTATTTTTTGGCGTATTATGCGCCTCCCTGCTAAAAAGGCGGGATATCTAGAGCGCCAACGGGGTTGCGCCTTAGATATTTTCACAACCAAACCCTATAAAAGAAAATATAATGGCTTACGCAAACGCTCTTGAAGCACAAACTTCTGATTTCACTACTGGCGAAGATTTCGCCCAACTCTTTGAAGATTCAATCAAAAACGATAAATTGGCCGAAGGCTCGCTTGTAAAAGGCGTTATCGTAAGCGTCGATGATGACGCAGTTACTGTTGATGTCGGCTTAAAATCTGAAGGCCGCATTTCATTAAAAGAATTCTCACAACTCGGCGATGAACCAAATTTAAGCGTTGGCGATGAAGTTGAAGTTTTCATCGAACGCATGGAAAACCGCCAAGGTGAAATTGTTCTCTCACGCGAAAAAGCACTCCGCGAACAAGCGTGGGAACGTCTTGAAAAAGATATGAAAACCCAAAAACAAGTTGATGGTATTATCTTTGGCCAAGTTAAAGGCGGATTTACGGTTGACTTGGGCGGCGCAGTTGCGTTCTTGCCAGGTTCACAAGTTGACGTTCGTCCAATTAAAGATATTTCGTCACTCGCGAATGTTAAACAAAAATTCCTCGTTCTTAAAATGGATAAGAAACGCGGTAATATTATCGTTTCACGCCGTGCGATTCTTGAAGAATCACGCGCTGAAGCCCGTGAAGAAATGCTCAAAGGCGTTAAAGTCAATGACATTATGGACGGTACAGTTAAAAACCTCACCAACTATGGCGCATTCATCGACCTCGGCGGTTTGGATGGTTTGTTGCACGTTACCGATATTTCATGGAAACGCATTAGCCACCCATCTGAAGTATTGAAACTCGGCCAGCATGTTAAAGTTCAAGTCATTAAATTTGACGATGAAACTAAACGCATTTCACTCGGCATGAAACAACTCGAAGAAAATCCATGGCAAGATGTTGCTGCGAAATTCCCAGTTGGCGCGCGTGCGAAAGGCAAAGTTTCAAACATTGCTGATTACGGTGTATTCATTGACTTGGGCGATGGCGTTGAAGGCCTTGTTCATGTTTCTGAACTTTCATGGGTTAAGAAAAACCAAAACCCTAACAAACTCGTCAAACTTGGTGATGAAGTTCAAGTTCAGGTTCTGGAAATTGATTCAGAAAAACGCCGCATTTCATTGGGCATGAAACAATGTGAAGAAAATCCTTGGTCACAATTTGCTAATTCTCATAAAGAAGGCGATATCATTGAAGGCGAAATCAAAAACGTTTCTGATTTCGGATTCTTCGTTGGCTTGCAAGGCGGAATTGACGGCCTCGTTCACTATTCAGATCTTTCTTGGGATAAACCAGGTGAAGAAGCTCTGAAAGACTACAAAAAAGGCGATCAAGTTAAAGCGATCATTCTTTCTATCGATATTGAAAAAGAACGTATCGGCCTTGGCGTGAAACAACTTTCTGGCGAAGGTACTGGCGGTGTCGTTAACGAACAGCTCAATAATATGAGCAAAGGCTCAACCGTTACCTGCACAATTACCGCAGTTGAAAAAGACGGTATCGAAGTAACAGTTGGCGAAACGCCAATCCGCAGCTTCATTAAACGTAATGACCTTTCGAAAGACCGTTCAGAGCAACGCCCTGACCGTTTCGCGGTTGGTGATCGTGTTGATGCTGAAGTTACAGCTGTGAACGCCAAAAAAGGCCAGATCAGCGTTTCTATCAAAGCTTTGGAAGTTAAAGAGCACAAACGCGCTATCGAGGAATATGGTTCGACAGATTCCGGCGCATCACTTGGCGATATTCTCGGCAAGGCTCTCGAACAAAAAGGCAAAAAGTAGAAAGCTCTAAAAAATGACCGAACAGGCAGATATTTTACTTGATCGTAAACAGTTAAAGCAACGCTTGCGCAAATGGCAGGTTATTGCTTTGCTGCTTACGATCATTGCTTGTCTCCTTGTCGGTTCGCAATTTAATCCGGGTGAAAAAGACAAAGTCAAAGTTGGCGAAACCAGCCATGATTACATCGCCCGCATTAAAGTTGACGGTATGATTTTGGATGATACTTACCGCGACAAAGTTTTGAAAAAGCTCATCGACGATAAACATGCCAAAGCAGTAATTTTATCAATCGACAGCCCAGGCGGCACAACGGCTGGCAGTGAAGAACTTTACGAAGAATTCCGCGATATTTCAAAATCTGGCAAACCGGTTGTGGTTGTTATGCGCACACTAGCTGCCAGCGGCGGATATATGACGGCCCTTGCCGGTGACCGTATTTATGCGCGCAAAGGCACAATTACCGGCTCAATCGGCGTGTTGATGCAATCAGCAGAATTTACGCAATTAGCAGAAAAAGTTGGAGTGAGATTTGATACGATAAAATCATCAGAACTCAAAGCCTCACCTTCACCATTTGAAGTTATGACGCCAAAAGCAAAAGCGGCAATCCAAAGTTTGATTGATGATTTCTACGCATATTTTGTTGATGTGGTTGCCGAGCGCCGCCATTTGACGCATGATCGCGCAAAAGAATTGGCCGATGGCCGCGTTTATAGTGGTAATCAAGCCGCGCAAAATGGGCTGATTGATGAGATTGGTGGCGAAAAAGAAGCAATTCAGTGGCTTAACAAAGTAAAAAAAGTTGATTCTAAACTCGAAGTAGAAGATATTTCTACCACTGAGCCAGAAAAAAGCTTAAAAGATGTGTTACTTGGTGACACGAAAGAAAAAAGTATGATAGACCAGATAACCACAAGCGGGCTTCTGGCTATTTACCACCCCTAAATTCAAACCATAATTGGGTTTTAATTATGGCAAACCTTTAATAAACATGTAAAAACCATGACTAAATCAGAACTTATAAAAAAACTCGTAGCAAAATTCCCATCACTCAAAGAGCGTGAAATTGAAACCTCTTTGAACCTTATATTAAAAGAGATCTCGACAGCTTTAATTGCTGGAGATCGCGTTGAGCTTCGCGGTTTTGGTGCCTTCTCAATTCGCACCCGCGCCCCACGCACAGCCCGCAACCCACGCACTGGTGAAAAAGTTTCAGTAGCAGCTCGCAAAGCGATCTACTATCGTGCTGGTAAAGAGCTGAAAGAACTCATTAATAGCTAATTTTAATTTTACAGAAATTGAAATAAAGCCCCAGCTTATAAGTGGTAGGGTTTTTGCTTTTAAAAAATTGAATAATAACAATGGATTGCTAGTACGCCGCAAGCTAATCTTGTTAATTAATGGCTTGATTTCATATTAATGTAATATAAACAGCCTATAATCTTCAATAATAACGGGGGTTATATGGTTGATGAAAGTCTAATTCGCGAAGTTACACGTAAAAGGTACAAACCTGATGATACAGTTCTTGCAAGTGCTTTAGAAAAAATAAAGCCTGAACTAACTGATTATTTAATATCAGTTCAAAAAGCTTCCGCTAATAAAGACGGATTTGATGATGACGCTGTAAATAACGCCGTACACCACATACCTGAGAAAAAATTCTTAAGCGATGATGATATACCCACACCGGCAGATAAATTATATAGAGCAATCGGCAAGCTTACTAATTCAGAACTTGAAGAAGTTAAAAAAAGCCGAGTTACTTTTTTCGATGGAATTCCAGATAGCTACCCGGAAACCAAGAAAGTAATTGGCGAAGTGGCAGACGAATTTGGTAAACTTATTAAAGATTATAAATTCAAGCCATCGGGCGCTGAATTAGAAAATTTGCTTCAAGGCTACATTTGCGAAACTACAAGAAGCTTCGTTGAAAATGCGCATAGCTTGAATGAGGTCGTTCTGTCAATGCCGCCTATAGATTTGAAGCAATTTTATGAAAGCGTAAATACTTTAACTGATGATAACCCGAATAATGATTTGCTTGCATTGCATAAACTTACTTTAGATATATGCCCACAGCATTCCGCAATATCATATGATCATGATGAAACTGACCAAAAGTTTATTGAGACTTCGTGTACGATTCAGCAAGCTATTGACCGCAAAATAGATTCAATAATGGGTAAGGATAATTTAGAAACTCTACCACATGTAACGCCATTAGCCGCTGCCACATTTAAGGATGCCGCAACTCAGATTTTTGCAGCAGCGAATAAAGATAGACCTGAGAAAGCTGTACAAGGGGATGAGGATCCTGAAATTCGTTTATATAACAGCGAGCGGTTGCAGCTTGCGGAAGCGTTTGAGAAAATGCTCGAGACTATGAATGAAAAGGCGCCTGATAAAAATGCAGGTTTAAAACCAACTGATTATAATGTTGAGCTTAATAAAATTAAAGATCAAGCGGTTACAAGATAATTAATTTTTAGAGCCGACGCCGGTGCTGGTTGAATATTGGAAGTGATAAGCTTCTTTATGCACCAGTGGATAGATTGCATGTGCGGCAAACGCAGCTTCGGAAAAGCCGCAGAGGATTAATTTTAACTTATTGAAATAGTCAGCAATATCGCCGATTGCGAAAATGCGGCTGTGGTTAGTTACCATGGTTGCCGGATCAACCTTAATATGATTTTTCTCAACATTTAAATTCCATGTCGCAATTGGTCCAAGTTCCATAGCGAGTCCGAAAAATGGAAGTAAAATATCAGCTTCGAGCTTTTTCACTTCGCCTTCTAAAGTTGCGACATTGACGCCAGTGATTTGGCCATTTGCGCCATCAAGCGAGTGGAGTTGGTAGGGAACGACCATCTCAACTTTTTTGTCTTTACGTAATTGTTCAAGCTTTTCGGCGCTATCAGGCGCGCAGCGGAATTTGTCGCGGCGGTGCACTACGTAAACTTTTTCGGCAATATCATGCAAAGATAAAGCCCAATCAACCGCAGAATCTCCGCCACCGGCGATGACGACTTTTTTGCCGCGATAATCTTCTTTTTTGGCAACCATGTAGAAAACTGATTTGCCTTCGTATTTTTCGATGCCAGGCAGAGGCGGGCGGTTAGGGCCGAAAGCGCCGCAGCCGGCCGCGATTATCATGGCTTTGGCGGAAATTTCAGTGCCTTTTGAGGTTTTGATGGTGATGCCGTTTTCATTTTCGGTAAAGCTCACAACCTGTTGGCCGAAATGATAAACCGGGTTGAACGGTGCGGCCTGTGCTTCAAGGTTTTTGATAAGTTCAGCAGCATCAATTTTTGGGAAACCGGGGATATCGTAAATTGGCTTTTCGGGGTAGAGCGCGGTGCATTGGCCACCAGCGAAATCCAACGCGTCAACAACGTGGCACTTCATTTTCATCATGCCGCATTCAAAAATTGCGAAGAGACCGACTGGGCCAGCGCCGATTATAACTACGTCGGTTTGATGGTTGAGTGGTTGTGTGGTTGAGTGGTCAGACATTAATTACTTTTATATCAAATTATTTAGCCATTCAACTAATCAACTATTCAGTTTTTAAATCGCCGATTTTGGCGAGGTGGTGTTCGGCTTCTAACGCTGCCATGCAGCCGGTTCCAGCGGCAGTTACGGCTTGGCGATAAATGCGGTCTTGCACGTCACCAGCGGCATAAACACCTGGAATGTTAGTTTGCGTGGTGCCTGGTTTAGTGAGGATGTAATTTTCATTATCCATCTCAACCTGGCCTTTGAAGATTTCGGTATTTGGCGTGTGGCCGATGGCAACGAATACGCCGTCGGTGGCGTGTTCGGTTATTGCGCCGGTTTTGAGGTTTTTGAGCTTTACGCCGGTGACGCTGACAGGTTCTTCCGTGCCGGTGATTTCTTCAATTGCGCTATCCCAAATTACTTTGATTTTTGGGTTTTTGAACAGGCGATCCTGGCCGATTTTTTCGGCACGCAAAGAATCACGGCGGTGAACGAGGGTTACTTCGCTGGCGAAATTGGTGAGGAATAAAGCTTCTTCAACTGCGGAATTGCCGCCGCCGATGACGAAAACTTTTTTGTTTTTGAAGAAAAATCCGTCGCAAGTCGCACAAGCGGAAACGCCGAAGCCCTGGAATTTTTTCTCAGACGGAATGCCGAGCCAGCGGGCTTGAGCGCCGGTGGAGATGATTACGGTATCAGCAGTATATGTGGTGCCGGATTCGCCAACGGCTTTAAATGGTTTGGCTTTCAAATCAACACTTTTAATATGGTCGCTGACAATATCGGTGCCGACATGTTTGGCCTGGCCCTGCATTTGTTCCATCAGCCACGGGCCTTGGATTGGGTCAGCAAAGCCGGGGTAATTTTCGACATCGGTAGTAATTGTAAGCTGGCCGCCGGGTTGCATGCCGGAAACGAGCACTGGTTTGCGGTTGGCGCGTGCGGCGTAAATTGCGGCTGTGTAACCGGCAGGGCCGGAGCCGATGATAAGGACTTTGGTGTGTTTGTTTGTCATAGAACTTAGAACTTAGAACTTAGAACGTTAGAACTTAGATATCTAATGTTCCAAGTTCTAATATTCTAATGTTCTCTCAATTTAAAGTTTCGAAGCTTTTTTAGCGAGGTATGCGGCAACGCCTTTGGCGTCTGCTTTCATGCCTTCATCGCCACGGTTCCAGCCGGCAGGGCAGACTTCGCCGTGTTCTTCGTGGAATTGCAGCGCGTCAACCATGCGGATTGCTTCATCAACGTTGCGGCCGAGCGGCAGGTCATTTACGATCTGGTGGCGGACGATACCGTTTTTATCAATGAGGAATGTGCCGCGAAGAGCAACGGCTTCATTGAGCAATACGTCATAATCACGGGCGATTTGCTTAGTGATATCAGCAACCATTGGGAATTGGATATTGCCGATGCCGCCTTTTTCAACCGGTGTGTTTTTCCACGCGAAGTGGGTGAATTGCGAATCAACCGAAACGCCGATAACTTGGGTGTTGCGGGTTTTGAACTCGTTCAAACGGTTGTTGAAAGCGATGATTTCTGATGGGCAAACGAAAGTGAAATCAAGCGGCCAGAAGAACAAAATGATGTTTTTGCCTTTGTTTTCTTTCTTTAAATTGAAATCAGCGACGATCTCGTTATTAGCGAGAACGGCTGAGGCTGTGAAATCTGGGGCTGGTTTACCGACCAAAACGGACATAGAAACTCCTGTGAATTGTTAGATGTTATTGAATATAATATAAGCTCGAATCTTTAACTTTCAAGTTTTTCGCGGATGGTATTGGTGGCAAAATTTAGCATATCAAGCGGCTGATATTCATAGTTTTTTAGGTTACAGTCAATTAATGCACGGGCTTTGCCCGATTCGATTAGGTAATTGGTGAAATCAGTATGGCGCGGTGGGCCTTCGCAATTGAAGATGTAGGCAGGCTTACCGGTAGTGACGCTTTCAGCGCACATGGATTGCGAGTCACCAGTAACAATGATGAAATCTGCCAGGCCCAGGAATGCGAAATAGGGGTTTTCAGCGCCAGCTTTCCATTCGAAGAAATATTTTTCATTTTTTAGTTCGCGCAAAGCATTGGTTAAATAGGCAGAAGTGCGGCGGCTGGTGCTGATAAGCAGGTAGCCTTTTATTTGGGAGAGGATTCTTATGAGTTTGTCAGCTTCATCATTGGTGACGTTGCCGACCAAAACTGAAACTACCGGTTTGCCAGTGAAAGGAATTTTGCCGCGCCATTTGGCGGCATGTTCTTCTAAAAGATTTGGAGTTACGCGATTGGGCGAACCGATAATTTCGATTAGATTTGGTTTTGGTGGCAAGTTATCATGCTTCGGCGTGAAAATAAGATCAAAATCCTGATGGCCAAAGCCGGGCCACATGAGTTGCACGATTTTGGCGTTAGAACGTTTTTTGATGGTGCGGGCAATGCGTGAAAGTTTGCGGCCAGCGGAAATCACAATATCAGGATAGGGCGGTTGGGGTTTGTTTTTGACACCGATGAATGTGCGGCCAAGAAGGAAATTATGGAGTTTGGCTAGAAAAGAGAATTCGATGCGCTTAACTTCAAAAGCCCCGAGTTTTTCAGCAACGGCAAGGGTTTGGTTATCATTGCCTGGCCGGCCATCAGTTAGGGCCCAGATTGTTTTGTTACTCATTTTAGGAATTTAAACTGCTAACAGCTAACTGGCAACAGCCAACTAATTTCCCCAGGTTTCTGAAGAGCCTTTTTTGCGAGCGAGAGTTTTTGGGATGTAGAGTGAATTGACAAATTCTTTAAGTGCCGGAATATCAGAGTCACTAAGTTTTAATAATTCCTCATGCATGAGATAAACTGTGTAGCTGTCATCAATCAGAAATTTTATTTTCAGCGCTTTTAGTATTTTTTCAAAATACATAATCGCAAGGCGGCGATTGGTATTTTCTGTTGGATCATTGATGAATTTATAATTCCAATCTTTTGAAGTTTTGTTATCAATGCGAAAACGCAGGAAATCTTTATCGTTTGAAAAATGGCGAATGATTGAAGGAGCCGGCAAATAGACGAAATCATCTAATGCGCGGTCCTCAAGTTCATGAGTTTCCGTATTCAGGATTTTTTTTACATTTGTAACAAAAACGTTCTGCCAGGACTTGGAAAACGGCATTTTTCTAATTATTACAGCAGCTTCTTCAGGTTCAAATCTTCTCATAAGCACAGTATAAGAGTTATTATTTAACAAAACGTTATCTAAAATTGTTCCTATAAACAAGCAATACTGAACATTTTTTCCCACTACTAGGAAAAAATTTCCTAGTGTTAACTAATTCTTTACCAACCCCATGCTAAATTCACCTCATTAGGTAACTAATTAGGTTTTTAGAAAATGAAAGACGCATTGGAATCGGTAAAAAATTTAGGTTTGAAAAAACTCGTCATACTCGGAGCCGCTGGCCTTGCCCTCTTGGTTGGTTTAATAGTACTGGCAACTTCTGTCTCCAGCGGCTCCCTGTCCCCCCTTTATACAAATTTGTCTATGGAGGACAGCAATAAGATCGTTTCTGAACTTGATTCAAAAGGCGTTAAATATGAAATGGCAGGTAATGGTACGCAAATTTTAGTGCCAACTGACCAAGCTCTTCGTTTGAGAATGTCATTTGCTGCAGAAGGAATTCCATCAAGCGGCAATATTATTGGTTACGAAATTTTTGATAAAGACGAAAAACTCGGAACTTCTAACTTCATGCAAAACATGAACCAGATGCGTGCTTTGGAAGGCGAGCTCGCGCGTACTATTATGTCAATGAATCAAATTAAAAGTGCTCGCGTGCATTTGGTTGTGCCAAAACGCGAACTTTTCCAAAAAGATAAAATTGATCCGACTGCATCTATCCAGCTTACTATGGCTGGTGGTTCCAAATTGGCTAGCGGTGAAGTTTCGGCAATTAAATATTTGGTGGCAACTGCGGTTCCGGGACTTAGCCCAACAAATATTACTATAGTAGATAGCCGCGGAATTTTATTAGCGCGAGGCGGTGATGACCCGAATGATCCGGGAATGGCGGCTTCAAATTCACAGGAATATCGCGGCAATGTTGAAAACCAAATGCGCAACCAGATTGAGGAAATGCTCGAGAAATATGTTGGTATGGGCAATGTGAAAGCGCAGGTTTCAGCGGATATTAATTTTGACCGCGTTGTGACAAATTCAGAAATTTATGACCCGGAAGGCCAAGTTGCGCGTTCGGTTCAAACAACTGCGGAAAAAGAACTTGCTGATGAAAGCACCGGTGGCGGTGGCTCAGTAAGCGTGGCAAATAACTTGCCTGGCGGTGCAGGTGGTGGATCTGGCGCAAGCGGCGGTTCGAAAGATAATAAAGAGAAAACCGATGAGGTTACTAATTATGAGATTTCTAAAACTGTGAAAAACCAGGTTTCAGAAACTGGTAAAATCAACAAACTCTCAATTGCCGTTATGGTTGATGGTACTTATACCGAAGACAAAAAAACTGGTGAAATGGTTTATAAAGAGCGCAGCCCTGAAGAGCTCAAAAAATTAGAGGATTTGGTTAAATCTGCGGCTGGCTTTGATGAAAAGCGCGGTGACGTAATTAAAGTTTCAAGCTTGCAATTCTCAAGCGATTTCAGCCCTAACCATGAAAAACAAGGTGCATTGTCATGGATTAAAGATGACTTCCAAAGCATTGTGCAAATTCTCGTGATGGGTGTTGTAGCGGTTATGGTTCTATTGATGGTTATCCGCCCATTGGTGAAACGTGCGCTCGAAGTTGGTGCAGCGCAAGCACTTGCCTTTGATGGTACTAACGCTTCAGGCGTTCCATTATTAGCAGGCGGTGGAGCTGTTCCGCAATTGGCAAGCCCTGGTGGAGTGCCGGCAATTGCAGGCGGTGAGGGTGGTATGCCAGGCAATGCTATTGATTTTGATAATGAAGGTGACGAAGGCTTCTCATCAATTGCTGGAATTCGCGGGCCATCAAAATCAGCTTCGCTTAAACGAATCAACGAATTACTCGACGGCAACCCTGATGAGGCAGTTTCGGTTATTAGAAACTGGCTCTATGGCGAGCACGCAGTTTAAATTATTAGACTATCAAGTGGGGAATTAAGAAATGGTACAACAAGTAGATTATAGAAAATTGAGCGGCGCTGATAAGGCAGCCATTCTCCTGATGTCGGTTTCGGAAGAAAACGCGACTAAAATTCTTGGTATGATGGACCAGGAAGAGATTAAAGAAATTTCTTATACAATGTCTAACCTTGGCACAGTTTCGCCTGATTTGGTGGAGCGTTTGTTCGTAGAATTTGCCGAAACAATTTCTGGCGGTAGCACAATTTCCGGCGGTTTCCAGGCGACAGAAAACCTTCTCACTAAAATTCTCGGCAAGGATAAAGTTGCCGGTATCATGGAAGAAATTCGTGGCCCAGCTGGCCGTACGACATGGGATAAGCTTGGTAACGTTTCGGAAGAAGTTTTGGCCAACTATTTGAAAAACGAATATCCGCAAACGGTTGCTTTGGTACTTTCAAAAATTAAACCTGACCACGCAGCAAAAGTTATTGCAGTATTTCCTGAAGAATTGGCGCAGGAAACAATTCAGCGCATGCTTACTATGGATTCAGTAAAGAAGGAAGTTTTAGAACGCGTTGAAGCCACGCTTCGCCATGAATTCATGAGCAATTTGGCAAAAACTCATCGCCAGGATTCACACGAGATGATGGCCGAGATCTTCAACAATTTCGACCGCAACACGGAAAGCAAATTTATGGGATATCTCGAGCAGTTCAACCCAGAAGCGGCGGAACGCATCAGAAATCTTATGTTTACTTTCGACGATTTGGCGAAAATCGACCCGGTTGGTATCCAAACGCTTATGCGCGGTATCGACAAAGACAAGATTGCTATTGCTCTCAAAGGTGCCAACGACAAGATCAAGGAACTCTTCTTCAGCAATATGTCTGAACGCGCTCTCAAAATTCTTAAAGAAGATATGGAAAATATGGGCCCTGTGCGCTTGCGTGACGTTGATGAAGCGCAAATGGCAATTGTTGCCGTGGCGAAAGACTTGGCGGCTAAAGGTGAAATTATTATTTCCGACGATGGCGCAGAGGACCAACTGGTTTATTAAGATGGCTATAAAAACTTTTACATATCAAGGCTTTGAAGAGTTGTTTGTTGAAGCGGCAAACTTGAATGAAGCCGCTGCCAAAATTGAGGCAGTTGGAGCGGTTACTGAACTGCGCCATCAGCCAATTTTTACGGCTGAAGAAATGGAAATGGCTAAAACTCTGGCCAAAGTTGACGGTATTAAGGAAGGTTACGAGCAGGCCAAAAAAGATTTTGAGGAAGAAAAGCTGAAAAGCGCTGATACGGATAAAGCAAGAACTTTGGAACTTATAGAAAAAATCAATTTTGAAATTTCGGTTTTGAATTTTAGAGGGCAAACCGCAAAGCAAAAATTCATGGAAAAAATCGGCCAATTGGCATTGGGAATTGCTAAAAAAGTTTGCGGTAGTATTTCAGACCAGGTGATTGAAAAAGAGATTTCGGCAATCATTAACGAATCAGTTGGCAAACTTGATACAATCAAGGGTGTGAAAATTTATTTAAACCAGCAAAACGCCTTAAATCTTAACGATAAATTTACCCAAGGCACCGTTAATGTAGATGAGAATATGCAGCTTGGTGAATTCCGTATCGAATGGCAAAACGGGTTTGCTGAACGCGATGTAAAGAAATTGTGGAAAACTATTGAGGAAATTTGCGGCAGGCACAGCTCGCTGGAAGAAAACGAAACTAAACAAGAAATTAAGCAAGAAACAAATAACAATTAAAGAGGTAAAATAATATGGCTGAGAATGATGTTTTTGATAGTGCTGCAAGCGATGACGCAAATGTCAGCTTGGAAGCAGTTTATGATATTCCGGTGCAAATTTCAGCCGTTTTAGGACGTACTGAAATGCAAGTTTCGCAACTTTTGAAACTTGGCCGCGGTGCGGTTGTTGAGCTTGATCGCAAAGTTGGCGAACCAGTGGATATTTATGTGAATAACCGATTAATCGCGCGCGGTGAGGTTGTTATTGTCGAAGATAAAATCGGCGTGACGATGACTGAAATTATCAAGCCTGAGAACAAAGCGTAAAAATGTTTTATATGGCTGATAAACGAATTTAATAAATAGAATTTATAAGTAGAATCATGACTAAGCAAATAAAACCGGAAAGTGATTATTCAACCCTAACAGGCATTGGTATTGCCATTGTTATTATGGGTATTGCCGTATCAATGAGCGGACAAGTGCTTAGTTTCTTTGATGTGGCTTCAGGCTTAATTGTTATTGGCGGCACTTTTGCGGTGACTCTAGCTTGCTTTAGCTGGAAAGAGATTGCCGATCTCGGCAAATCACTCGAAAAAGTGGTTTTTACAAAGATTCCTGATTCAAGGATGGTGGGTGAAGAATCGGTGCATATTGCCGAATATGCCAAGCGCAAAGGTTTGCTTGGCTTGCAAGATAAGGAAAAGGACGTTGATAAAAACTCGCTTTTGAACAAGGGCATGCGGATGTTAGCCGACGGTAACACAATCCATGAGATTGATCAGATTTTGCGCCAAGATATTGAGAGCATTTTGCATAGAAACCGCCGTTCAGCGACAATTTTGCGCCGTGCTGCAGAAATTGCGCCAGCTATGGGTTTGATTGGGACTTTGATCGGCCTTGTGCAGATGTTGGGTGAGCTTAATGACCCTAAAAATATTGGCCCGCATATGGCGATTGCTCTACTCACGACATTATACGGAGCGTTGCTCTCTTACATGATCATGACTCCATTAGCGAGCAAAATTGAGCGAAATTCAGAAGAAGAATTGCTCTTAAATAAAATTTACTTAACCTCAATTGTCAGTATTGGACATGAGGAGAGCCCGCGTAAGCTGGAACGTATGATAAATACAATCCTACCGCCGGCCAAACGTTTGAAGGTTTTTAAAGAGTAGAGATTAGGGTTAGGGGAAAAGATGAGATTATTGATTATTGGGGAT
>Ga0206927_1067_pt1 | contig 24326 bp, 20 predicted proteins | sample Alteio_BWOrgHeat_60_FD_153249 | JGI IMG/M metagenome (GOLD analysis project Ga0206927, IMG submission 153249) | Enriched cells from forest soil in Barre Woods Harvard Forest LTER site, Petersham, Massachusetts, United States -... | ecosystem: Environmental > Terrestrial > Soil > Temperate forest >... | reverse complement strand
GAAAGGACGCAGCTTCAGCGATACTTTGGCTGAAGCGGGAATCGACCGCGGCGAAGCCCGGAAAATCAACGAATCGGTAAGGCGTGTTATAAACCCGAAATCACTCGGTGCCGGGCAGGAAATTCTGGTGTCATTCGGCGAAGACGGCAGCCGGAGGGGTGGCAATATCAGGCTCGCCTCGCTGAAAATCTCAGCGGCGGAGCACGATATTGAAGTCATGAGGGATGACGGCGGCAATTTTATCACCAAGTCAACGCAGAAAAAGCTCACGCAAAGGGCGGTGAAAGCATCGGTCAAGATAGTTGGAAGCCTTTACCAGTCGGGGATTAGCGCTGGTATATCACCGAACATCATGCTCGAGATCATCCGCGCATACAGCTATGATGTCGATTTCCAGCGCGACATAAAAAGCGGCGATGATTTGACGGTTTTATACGGCGCATCGTTCAACCCGGAAGGGTACAAAGTGCGAGACGGCAATGTGATTTATGCAGCACTCACAACTGGAGGAAAAGAATTGAAAATATACCGTCATATCGATAAATCCGGCGATGTGGGTTATTTCACTGCCGATGGCCAGAGTGTGAAGAAATCTCTCCTCAGAACGCCGGTCAACGGCGCGCATATAACATCCCGGTTCGGGTTCCGCATGCACCCCCTGCTCGGGTTTTCCCGGATGCACCAGGGCATAGATTTCGGCGCGCCGGCCGGAACTCCCATTCTTGCGTCCGGTAGCGGGGTAATCGAAGAAATGGGGCCGAAGGGCGGCTACGGAAAATATATGAAAGTGCGGCATAATAGCGATTATGCCTCGGGCTACGCGCATATTAGCCGGTTTGCCTCCGGCATGCGACCGGGTCGGAAAGTGAAGCAGGGCGAAGTTATCGCCTATGTCGGCTCAACCGGTCTGGCCACGGGACCGCACCTGCATTACGAGATAACATTTAAAGGCGCGAAGGTGAATCCGCTTAGCGTTAAGAGTACGCCCGGCGTGAAGCTCGCGGGCGCGGAGTTAAAGACTTTACGCAAGGAAACGAAAGCGGTGGATTCCATGCTGGCCGCGCTGCCGCAACCGGCGAAGGTCGCGTCGAGATAAAAGAATTTCTAATTAAAATTCCTAGAACTCGTCTCATATAAATTCTTTTACAAGACCTTCATTATGAGCAAATCCATCAAAATCGCTCCGTCCATTCTTTCCGCCGATTTCGCGCGGCTCGGTGACGAGGTGCGTGCTATAGACAAGAGCGGCGCCGATTACATCCATGTCGACGTGATGGACGGGCACTTCGTGCCGAACCTCACCATCGGGCCTGATGTGGTGAAGGCCCTGCGCTCGCACAGCAAATTGCCGTTCGACGTGCATTTGATGATCGAAAGGCCGGATAATCTTATCAAGGCCTTCGCCGATTCCGGCGCCGATATAATAACCGTTCATGCCGAGGCGGTGACGCACTTGCACCGCACCATCCGGCTGATAAAATCGCTCGGAAAGAAAGCCGGGGTTTCGCTGGTGCCTTCGAGCCATGAGGAAAAATTGCATCACGTTATGGAGGAAATCGATCTGGTGCTGGTGATGACGGTGAATCCGGGTTTCGGAGGGCAAGAATTCATCCGCTCGTCTTTAAAAAAAATCGCCGCCATAAGAAAAATGATTGATGCAGCCAGCCGTGAAATTGATCTCGAAGTCGATGGCGGTATAAATCGGGATACTGCGAAAGAAGCGGTAAAGGCAGGCGCGAACGTACTGGTTGCGGGAAGCGCGATATTCAAGGGTGATGCTTCCCGTTATGTGGAAAACATCAAGGCGTTACGGGGCTGATGTCGTTATTAAAAAAAGCAGTGGCCGAGCATTTGGACGCGGTTTCTGAATTTTTCTCGCGCAATGAAAAGGCTCTGGAAGAATTAGCAAAAAAAACTGCCGCATGTTTCAAAAACGGCAATAAAATAATGTTTGCTGGAAACGGCGGCAGCGCTTGCGACGCCATGCACATCGCTGGAGAATTCGTCGGCCGGTTCGTGGATGATCGCGTAGCGCTTCCCGCCATAGCGCTTTCCGCCGATAGCGGGATAATAACCGCAGTCGGCAACGATTACGGGTTTGAAAAAATCTTCTCCCGGCAAATAGAGGCGCTGGGTAAAAATGGCGACATATTCGTAGCGCTTTCCACTTCTGGTGCCAGCCCGAACATCATCACGGCATTGCATGCAGCGAAAACCAAAGGAATTGATGCAATCCTTCTCACCGGAAAAAAGGGGAAAGCAAGCCGGGAAGCTAACTTGGTTCTATTTGTGGATAGCGAAACCACCGCGCGCATCCAGGAGACGCACATCATCGCGTTACACATACTGGCGCTGCTGACGGAAGCAGAATTATTTGCGAAACCGGAGGAATTCGGTGGGCGAGGGGGACTGGAACCAACCCGCTACGGTGATTGGGAAACCAAGGGTCGAGTCAGCGATTTTTGAGTCCGATCGACTATATCATGATTTCTTGAGTGATTCAGCAGTCTCTCTTAACGCCTCTGCCATGACTGATGAAGGACCACTACTTAAAAGTGTATTAAGGAATTTGTCACGCAACGCCTGATGTTCAGCAGAGGGCAGGGCAAAATCCACTACCCAGCACAACATTTCCCTTTGAACAGAAACGTCTTCGCCATTAAGGATTTTTTTAGTATCACGCATCAGAATTTTCTTCTGTTGCGGCGGCATGATATCATGTATTCGCAGTTCATTATTGCAGATCGCCTCAGCCAGTTCCTCTCCATCGCGGGTGCCATGCAGGGCGTGCAATTTCTCCAGCAGATTCTGCAGTAATTTTGGGTTATCCGCCGAAGCCGCCTGGCAAAACGCCGCCAGCTCTGATTGTTCCTGATCAAAATTGCCCTGAGGCTTGCGCAGAAGCAGCTTCCTGAACTGCGCATTTCTCTTTAAATCACTGAAATCCTGACGCTCAACAAATCCTTCGAAATCGCCCAAATTAACACGTTTCGCATACTTCTTACCTTCGGGTGCAATTATTTCAGAATAACGTTCGTGACGTATTCCTAAGTATTTCTCAAATTCATGCTGTTGCATGCGAATCTGGCGCCTGGACAGAAGCATAAACGTGCCTGTATTGCGCTGATGCTCTACCACATCCTTAAGCGTGTAATCCAGTATCTGCGACCCTGATTTCCCCCCCGTCCATGGCAGTGCAGCCATGTAATTAGCGGCTTCTGCTGCTAAGGCTTTTCCTGCAGGTTTACCTGTAGGAATAATGGAATGCGCCAGCGCGTCACATACGAGAATTACCGTGTCAATGTCAACTTTCTGGGGAATGATTATACCGCCTTCTTTCCTGCCTTTAAACCATCTCGAAATAGTACCACTATTTAAACCTGTTTTCTTGCCATTGACTTCTCCGATACTAAGAAATGTTAAACGACCGCCATCATAGCCTGATGAGAGTTTCTTAAATAAGGCAATAGCAATATCTTCCGCCTGTTCACGATTGTACGGCTTCATGCAAGCCAAGGACCTGCGCGTTTCGTCCATTGTCTTTTCAGCTGCCTCAAAAGAAAGAGAATCAAATTGGTTAAATGTCGTCTGTTTAAATCCAATGGTGACCGGCGTGCTAGTTATACCTTCTGACCCAGTTTCCGGTACAGCGGAGTGCGTCTTTCTGACCCAGTATTTTTTTGAGGTAAGAAAATACCTGCAAGCTTTCTGCAATACTTCATTATCCGGATATGCAAATTTTAAGAGAGCCTCAGCAAAATCCTCGCCAAGAGTAATGCGGTAGCTTCTCTGTTTTGCCTTATCGCTTGGAGCATTTTCGTTCTCTGTCTCGTCAGCACACATCTTCCTCATATTCTGACGCATTACTTCTTCATCAATCCACGGGTTCTTTAATTTTACGGCTTTGGCTAGTTCCATCATATCCGACAGGCTATGCGCTTCACGCAGCATTTTGAAAAATTTTCGTACCTCGAAAGCTCTCTCCCATCCCATCTTATTGGAATCGATGACCGGATTCGGAGTAACAAAGCAGGTATTTAATTCTGCCTGTTTATACGGATGAATTCTCCCGGTAGCTGTTGGATCGGAGAGTGGGGTTGACATAGGCATAGCCGTTGGTTCAACAATTGGTGTTAATGCCTCTTTCAATACAGGCGTAGGCGGTGGAGCAACGGGTTTAACTTGCGGTATAGCTACCGGCGGTTTGGGAGCCATTGCTTTGGGCGCGGTCGGCTTAGGAAACGGTGGAGCAGATAGCTTACCAATAACAGTAGTAGGTCTGGCTGGTTTACCGCCTCTGGCCTTTGGCGGCCTGAATCCGGTGTCCACTTCATCGACCAGTCGTGTTAAATCTTCTTTTGTCCCACTCCCAATGGCCATTCTGGCGCCTGCTAAAATTTCCAGCATTCGGTTATCGCCAAGAACTTCTAACTTTTCATTGCGGTCCCATCTATCATCAAAATCTCTTGTTTTATTATCGGTCTCGGCAGCGCTGACAAATTCAGCCGCCTCATTGCCTCTATAGCCAAGGGCAATAGCAATAGCCTTCGCCTCATTTGCCTTAAATCCTCGTTGGCCTACATCAAGCTGTGTAAGATTCAGCGGTGCCGACCTTGAACCTCTTTTGATTTTTCTATCCAAAATAACGGGATTGATCAGAAGCCCCATATGGGCAATGACTTTCTCCAGCTCGCCCTTGTCCCTAAACGGCCCACCCGGAGCTGTTACCTTTGCTACCCCCTCATCGATCAGTTGTTGGATTGTTTTCATCCAAAAATCTGTTGGTTAAACTGTAAACGGATCTTTGACCGAAATCGTATCTTCGCGCTCCGGGGAAGTGGAGATGATGGCGCATGGCGCTTCGATCAATTCCTCAATGCGGCGGATGTATTTGATGGCGGCGGCTGGTAAATCCTTAAAGCTCCGCGCTCCGCGCGTCGAGTGCTCCCAACCTTCGATTTCTTCGTATATCGGCTTGATTTCTGCTTGGATTTTCATTGAAGCTGGGAGGTAATCGTAGAATTTACCGTTATAATCATAACCGACGCAGATTTGTAAGGGTGTTATGCCATCCAGTACGTCTAGTTTCGTCAGCGCGATGCCCATGATGCCGGAGAGTTTCACCGATTGCCGCACCATTACTGAATCGAACCAGCCGCAGCGGCGTTTGCGACCGGTAACGGTGCCAAATTCATTGCCGCGCTCGCCCAGCCGTTGGCCGATTTCATCATGCAGTTCAGTCGGGAACGGCCCAGCGCCGACACGCGTAGTATATGCTTTGGTGATGCCCAACACATAATTCACCGCGGAAGGCCCGATGCCGGTTCCGGCGAATCCAGCGCCTGCCACCGTATTCGATGAGGTGACGTAAGGATAGGTGCCATGATCGGTATCAAGCATTATCCCCTGCGCACCCTCGAACAATATCCGCTTGCCTTTCTGCCGCATCCGATCCAACACACGCCATACCGGCTTGGCAAAGGGTAAGATTTTCGGTGCGATCGCGATCAGCTCATCTAGCGTATCCTTGGCGCTTATCTCCGCAGCGCCGATGCCGCGCCTTATGCAATTATGGTGCGAAACCAGGATTTCTACCCGTTTTTGCAGCGTTTCTCTATCCTCCAGATCGCAGACACGGATGGCGCGGCGGCCGATTTTATCCTCATAAGCCGGGCCGATGCCTCTGCCCGTAGTACCTATTTTTGAAACTCCACGCATTTCCTCCGCCGCCACTTCCTGCTGGCGGTGCAGCGGCAATATCAGCGGTGCGTTTTCGGCGATCATGAAATTATCCGGTGTCACCTGCACGCCTTTCTTGCGCTCTTCCTCGATTTCCGTCAGCAGCGCATAAGGGTCAATTACCACGCCGTTGCCGATGATGGAAAGTTTCCCCGGGCGCACAATGCCCGACGGCAGCAGCGACAATTTATGCACTACGCCGTCGATAACCAGCGTGTGCCCGGCATTGTGGCCGCCCTGGAACCGCACCACGACATCGGCCTTCTCCGAAAGCCAGTCGACGATCTTGCCTTTTCCTTCATCACCCCATTGGGAGCCGATTACTGCTACGTTTGCCATGATTTAAATCACTCCGCCACCAGTAGGTGCCGATTCCGGCCGATTATCCGGCTGCTCTGGCTCGGTATCGCTGCCGCCTGGATAAACTTTGTTGCCGTAGCTTTGCAGCGCCCGGACTATTACCCGGTCTTTGCGGTATTTCTTGAGTAGAGTCTCCTTTTCTTCTTGAGTGGAATCACAATTATTAAGCTTGTTCAGGCGATCCAACTCCAGCGCCCGGTCGCCGGAACTTGGCTCCTCACCGGCAATGCGGATGCAGGTAGCCTCGCGCTCCAGGAATTTTTTAACGTCTTTCGGGTAAAGTTCCAGCTCCAGGCAGAGGCCGAGATTTTGCGACGCGGCATCAAGCGACGCTTCGTCGCCGGCGCCGTAAGTTTCGTCCAGTTCGTTGCGGCACGTTACCGGTACCGCCGCCAGCGCGGGAATCGCGGTTAATATGATAAAAATTGCCAGAAGATATTTCATAGGAAGCAAAAATATAGTTTAGTCGATTGATTTTTTCCAATATTATTTAGGAATTATGCAGGAAACTTCGCGATTTACCAAATGCCTGGTAGTGCATCCGCACATTTTAGGAAGGAAATCTGCCCGGTCACCAGCGTCGCGCCTAGAGGAAGCAGCGGGGCTCGCCGTAGCACTGGATTTGCAGGTGATGGATAAAATAATCGTCCCCTTGCGCCAAATCACCCCCGCAACTTATATAGGCAAGGGTAAAGTGTTGGAAATCGCGGTGCTGGCGGCGGAGAAAAATGCGAAACTGGTGGTGATGGATTGTAGGCTTTCCCCGGTGCAGCAGCGGAATTTGGAGAAAGCTTGGGCCGCGAAAGTAATCGACCGCACCGCGCTAATCATCGAGATTTTCGGCGCACGTGCCCGGACGAGCGAGGGCAAATTGCAGGTGGAACTGGCGAGCCTCGAATACCAGAAAAGCCGGCTGGTGCGCAGCTGGACGCACCTTGAGCGCCAGCGCGGCGGATTCGGGTTCATGGCCGGTCCCGGCGAAACCCAGATCGAAACCGACCGGCGGATGATTTCCGACCGCATTGCCAAAATCAAACGTGAACTGGAATCAGCCAGGAGAACGCGTGGCTTGCACCGAAAATCCAGAAAATCCGTGCCTTATCCGATAATCGCGCTGGTCGGCTATACCAATGCCGGGAAATCGACACTATTCAACCGGCTTACCAAATCAAAAGTGGCGGCGGAAGATAAACTGTTTGCCACTCTCGATCCGACGATGCGGATTATAAAATTGCCATCGAACCGCAAGGCGATTTTATCGGATACTGTCGGGTTCATTTCTGATCTGCCGACCGAGTTGGTGGCCAGCTTCCGCGCGACTTTGGAGGAGGTGATAGAAGCGGATTTGATATTGCATGTGCGGGATGTTTCATCAGAAGAAACCGATGCGGAAAACCGGGATGTGTTGGATGTTCTCGACAATCTGGGAATCAAAAACAAACCAATGCTGGAGGTGTTGAATAAAATCGATCTCGTCCTCCCGCTTAAGGCAGAAACCCAATCCAAAAAAATCTCAATCTCCGCCCTGACTGGAAAAGGATGCGGCGCACTGTTAAAAATAATCGACAAAAAATTGGCGGGCGGAGAGAAAGTAAAAATGAAAATCCCAGCCTCTGAGGGGAAATTGATTGCATGGATATATGAACATGGCGAGGAAGTGAAAACCAAGCCCGAAGGTGATTTTTTGCGGATGGAATTCAGGATGGGCGCGAAGAATCTGGCGCAGTTGGAAAAGAGTCTGAGAGTTTGAGAATCTGAGAATATGAGCAAGAAAGTGTTTCTTCTTCACTCACATTCTCAAACTCTCAGATTCTCATACTCTCACCTCAAAACCGCATCACTTTGGCTTTTTTCACGCTCGGCAGTTTGTTGATTTTGCCGACCAGTTCGTCATTTGCTTCCTGGTCAATTTCTAAGAGCGCGATGGCATCGGTGCCTTCGTTATTGCGGCCTAGATTGAAATTGGCGATATTCACCCCGGCATCGCCCAGCAATTTGCCGAGATTGCCGATCAGCCCCGGCTTGTCCTCATTGTTCACATATAACATGCGGGCGCCAAGTCCTGCTTCCAGTTTCACTCCGTCAACTTCGACGATCCGCGGTTTTGTACCGCCGAACAGCGTTCCCGCCACTTCTTTTTTCTTTTTATCGGTGGTGACGGTGAGCTTGATGAGCGTTTGATAATCGCCCGGCTTGTTGGATTTCGTCTCGCTGATTTCGATGTTACGCTCTTTGGCGATCAACGGCGCGTTTACCATGTTTACCCCCTCAATCAGCGGCGAAAGCAGGCCCTTCACCAGCACCGCCGTCACCGGCTTGGTGTTTAGCGCCGCAACATGTCCTTGATATTCGATCTTCAAGGATTTGAGTCCGGTTTCAACCAATTGCCCAGCGAATGCGCCGAGCTGCCCAGCCAATTTCAGGTATGGTGCTAGTTTCTGGGCTTCTTCCGCCGAAACCGATGGCATGTTAAGGGCGTTGGTCACCGTGCCATTCACCAGATAATCAGCAATTTGTTCGGCCACTTGCACTGCTACGTTTTCCTGCGCCTCGCTGGTGGAAGCACCTAAGTGCGGCGTCGCCACGATTTTTTCCATGCCGAATAGCGGATTGGTTTTCGCCGGTTCCTCCTCGAAAACATCAAGCGCCGCGCCGGCGACATGCACGGATTCGATAGCCGCTTTCAAATCTGCCTCGTTAATCAATCCGCCGCGTGCGCAATTTATTATCCGCACGCCCTTTTTGGTTTTTGCCAGGGTTTTTGCGTTCAGGATGTTGCGGGTAGCATCGTTCAGCGGCGTATGCAGCGATATAAAATCAGCGCGTTTCAATAGTTCATCTAATTCGACTTTTTCGACGTTAATATCAGCTGCCCGGTCCCTGGTTAAAAACGGATCGTAGGCGATGACCTTCATTTTCAGCCCTTGAGCGCGGTCGGCGACGATGGAGCCGATATTGCCGCAGCCAATCAATCCCAATGTTTTGAACGCGAGTTCGACGCCCATGAACCGGTTTTTCTCCCATTTTCCGGCATGGGTGGAAGCATTTGCCGCTGGGATTTCGCGGGCAAGCGCGAACATCAGCGCAATGGCGTGCTCCGCCGTGGTGATGGAATTGCCAAACGGCGTGTTCATGACGATGATTCCGGCGGCAGTGGCGGCCGGGATATCGACATTATCGACACCGATTCCGGCGCGCCCGATCACTTTCAATTTCTTTGCGGCCTTGATGACTTTTGCTGTCACCTTGGTGGCCGAGCGGATCGCCAGCCCATCGTAATCACCGATGATTTTGATTAGTTCTTCCTCGGCCAAGCCGGTTTTCACATCGGCCTCGACGCCAGCTTCTTTGAATATTTCGACCGAGCGGGGGGATAATTTATCTGATATTAAAACTTTGGGCATGTTTAATCCTATTAGAAGGCACTGTTTCTAGGGGTTAAGGACTAGAAAATCAATATTTTTTTGTCATTAACTATTTTTTAATCATTTATTGTTAGACTGTTAGCCATGATACAACCTCGTGATAATATGTTACAGCAAAAGACGATAGTAATAGTAACTGATGCAGGGGTAACAACTGACACTTACCGTCCAGCGATGAACGGGGTAGTGAGGACCTGGGATACAGTCAGCAAGATTCTTGCAGAGCGTGGTTACAAACTTACTATTATCACGCCACAACAATTCCATACCAAGCCATTTCCTCCCTATCCGAAAATTCAGCTTGCTAAGCCTTTTCATCCGAAAAAGGGGGAAAAAACAGTATGGCGAACGCTCCGTGATACCAAACCTGATTATATCCATAATGCCACACCGGAAGGGCCGCTCGGTTTCCTTACATGGGTATATTGTGCGCGTAATAGAGAGAAGTTTTCTATGAGTTACCACACACGCATGCCAGAGTACGCTGAGGAATATGTTAGAGATATTGCCGAAAGATTGACACGAAGAGTGCCTTTTTCCTCCACCATTGAAAAACTGGCTGCCCGGCTGGTAGGTGAGGAGGGGAGACGAGTTATTCCAGAATATGCCGATTATTATGTTAGAGGTCTTGCCGAAAGATTAACAGGAAGGGTGCCTTTTTCTTCCACCATTAAAAACCTCACTTCCCGGATAGCACGTGAGGGAGCTCATATGTTTCTCAGTCAAATATATAGTCAGGCTGAGTCGGTGCTTGTACCCACCAAAACATTGCAGGGTGAATTGAAAGCCCGCAATTATAGAAAAACCACTATATGGCCGCGGGGTGTTGATACGCAATTATTTAGCCCTGATTATCCGATGCTCCCAGAAGTCGCAAAACTTAAACCGCCAATTTTCCTTTATGTGGGACGGGTTGCTAAGGAAAAGAATATTGGGGTTTTTCTTGATGCAAAATTACCAGGCACCAAAGTGGTTGTTGGAGGTGGGCCGGAGCTTGACTATTTTATAAGTAAGTATGCTGACCGGGCAAATATCGTCTTTGTGGGGGAGAAGCTTGATGAAGAATTATCACGTTTCTACGCCAGTTGCGCTCAGATGCGAGCTGTATTTGCTTTTCCCAGTCTAACCGACACATACGGCAATACCATATTAGAGGCTTGGGCTAGTGGTTTGATTGTGGCTGCCTTTAATGTTCCTAGTCCCATTGATGTTATAATAGATCCAAAAACCGGAGTACTAACCGCTGATATTACCCCTGAAGGGTTCGCAAATGCTTTAATGGCGGCGCGTCAACTAGATGGCGGATATGCCAGGGACTACGTAAAGCAGAACCTTACTTGGGACAAGGTAGTTGATATACTTGAAAAGCATTTTGTGCCCACAATAAGGACACGTTCTAGGTGAGCAACAACGTCAGATAAAATTGCTTTTTTGCAAAACAGTGTACGTTAATCAAGTCGCATAAATATATTCTTTCACTACACACATGGGGAAATTAACGGGAACACAACGCGACTATGCTGCGAATGAATTACCGGTATTTACTCACACAAATTATTGTCTCCCCCAACTTGAATTTTCTCTTATTCCTTCTATTGCTCCTGTCCGTGCTTCTATCCTTGCGCGGAAGTTTTCCAGTCCCATTCTCACTTCCTCAGCATGTATACGCTCTAACTCTGACCGCGCCTCCTTAGGTTTTTCTAGACCTGCTTTTTCTGCTACTAATGCTTCATATTCACTGCGGTTTTTAGCAATAAGCTGACCAATAGAAACTACATCGCCTATCATTTTTCCTGTTTCTAAATCATAAACTGCAAACGCAGCGCCGATTTTTTCTAATTTGATGTCCACTGGTTTCCCTGAAGCTTTCTTACCATAAGCACCGGTAAGAACCATCTCTGTTGTTGAGCCCGTGTTAGTATACCCAGTAGCATTGTCAGCTTCATCCTTACTGACATGTCTGCTTGTTTCTCTATCAATTAATATATCTATTGAAGGCACATGTGTATGACCAGAAAACAATTTTTTCATCTGGTGAAAATGTTCCATTGTGAATAATACCGGCTCTTTTTTTCCAGCTATTACTATATGCTGCACTTCTTTTTCAAGCCAGCTTAAGTCCTCCTGGTTAGCACCGTCTTTTTCAAGTAAGGCTTTTACCTTATCAATTCGACTAAGATGCCACTTGAGTGTTTTCTTCTCCGCCTTATAGGCCCTTTTTCTGCCGTTACGCTCTAAACGACTTAGCTCCTTCTCTTCAGGTAATTCTTTAAGTTTTCTCTTAATTTTTTCGATACGTTTATTTAACTGTTCTTTTAAACTTTTCGTATCTTTTAAACTTTTCATACCAACAATCTTTCCTTCTTCATTCGGATCAGGCTGATTAAGCTGCTCTAGTACTGAGCCAAGAAGTGCACGATACCCAAGCTCTCTGTGGATCTTTCTGAACGTAGAGACAGGTTTACGAAGCCAATCAACCAGCCACTGCAAAGCTTCTTGTTTTTGTGCCTGGGGAGTATAAACTACCTCCACAGCTTTTGCCATTTTGGCTTTTATAGTTCTCCATGGGTCATTCCAAAAATCACTTATGTATCTTGAGATTCCGCTAGGCGATAAATCAGGCTTTAACCTATAAAGCTTCCTTGTTGCCCACTCCATGGTTGTATCTGCGTTTATTTCTGTTCTTGCAATTTTTATTGCTTTTTCTGCCATCTGCCTAAGGGTCAGGAATCCCATCTGCTGGTCAGTAGAACCGGGAGCAACCATACCTGCATCCTGAGTAGTCAACTGTTGGTGACTGTGCGTAATAGTAACAAGGCCGCTATCTTTGTTTTTTCCCAAACGTATTCCTCCAAGCTCATTGCTGTAGTAATAGTTTTTGCATCCATTGGGCCCGGAAAGCAGAGCCATTGCCTCTCTGAATGGAGTGCAATTGCTGTGATTTCCACCTACTTCAACGAATGTCGTTTCAGGGTTTTCTTCCGCAAGTTTTTTACGCCAGGCCACATCACTTTCAGCTTTTCTTGATAAAATTTCTTCGACAGCAGTTATTAAAATCTCATGCTTTTCTTCCCTAGTTCTTCTAGTTCCGCTTTTGTCTTCCTTAAAGCCTTTTTCTATTTCCTTTACCCGTCTTATTACTTCCGCATTGGATTCATATTCAGAATCTGTACCGGGAAATAAAACAACATCAGAAAGTGCTACAGCTCCTTCTATCAATTCCCTTACTTCAGAAAACAATGAAGTGATGCCATCTTCATGCAAATCAGAGGAGGCAAAAACTACGCCTTGACCTTCTTGCAGCTTTAGCAACTGGCGAAATATCTCCGCGTGCTTTTCTGGCGATAATGCAAGCGCTGCGTCTCGTATCTTCTGGTCCATTACCCTACATACCTCTAAACTGCTTATGGCAGCTAATATGTTAACACAGAAATATTAACAAATTATTAACTTTGCGGGCAATTTTACTTTTTATAACCGGGTATCAATTCTCGCCTATATTACAGGATGTTATGCAGCTTTCGCCTTATCTTTTATCGCCTCAAACGCCCAATCGAGCCAGGGCAGCAGCGCGCGGATATCATTGCTTTCCACGGTTGAGCCGCACCAGATGCGGATTCCCGGCGGTGCGTCCCGGTAACCGCCGATGTCGTAGGCTACGGCTTCTTTTTCCAATAACGATGCAAATTCCTTGGCTTTCGCCGCTTGGTCATCCTTGGTTAAACCCGAATACCAAGGGTCAACAATCTTAAAACAGACGGAAGTGGAGGAAATAGTTTTTGCATCCTCCGCTAGAAATTCTATCCACGGCGTTTTCGCCACCCAATCGGCCATAACCCGCAAATTCTCTTCCGAGCGCTTCACCAGGCCCTTAAGTCCGCCGATGGATTCCGCCCATTTCAGGCCATCAATCGCATCCTCGACGCAGAGCATGGAAGGCGTGTTTATGGTTTCGCCTTTGAAAATTCCTTCAATCAATTTCCCGCCTTTGGTCATGCGGAAAACTTTCGGCAATGGCCAGGTTGGTTTATAGCTTTCCAGTCGTGCCACCGCCCGTGGCGATAAAATCAAAACCCCATGCGCCGCTTCACCGCCCATTGCTTTTTGCCAGGAATAAGTGACGACATCGAGTTTTTTCCACGGCAACTCCATCGCAAAAACCGCGCTGGTGGCATCGCAAATCGTGAGTCCCTTCCGATTATCTTTTATCCAATCGGCGTTAGGGATTTTTACTCCCGATGTCGTGCCGTTCCAAGTGAAAACCACGTCGCGATCCGAATCGACCTTCGATAAATCCGGGAGTTTGCCGTAATCGGCCTTGTGGATTTTTAAATCCGAGATTTTCAATTGTTTTTCCAAATCAGTTGTCCAATCGTTGCCAAACGCCTCGAATGCGACAACGTCAACTCCCCGCTCACCCAGCAGCGACCACATCGCCATTTCGACCGCACCGGTATCTGACGCCGGAACGATTCCAAGCAAATAATCATCCGGGATTTCCAGAATTTCGCGGGAACGCTTTATCGCTTCGGTCAGTTTATCCTTGCCGAGTTTCGCGCGGTGCGAACGGCCGAGAGCCGCCTCTTTCAATGCATCAAGATTCCAGCCCGGCCTTTTGGCGCAAGGGCCGGAGGAAAAACAGGGATTTTTCGGTTTTGCGGTGGGTTTTTGCATGGATTTCTCAGTAAAATTCCGGCGGATAATATTTGGGCTATAAACGCTAGTCAACAGATTTGGCTTAACGCTGCCTCGTTCTGCTTTTTCTTTGAAGAACCGAACTAATGAAATCGCCTTTTGCCCTCTTGGGGTCATTTTCCGTGAAATTCGCCATTTTTTTATCGATTAGTTGCATTTCAAGCAGAATGTTCCTCATTATTTTTCTCAGACATGCTACCGCATCCCCGCGTGTTTTAACAAGAAATCCATCACGTGTCATGCCATCCACTTGCTCCAAGAATTGCTTTTCTAACACATCTGGGTTTTTACCTTTTTTGAGAAATGACGGAATACCGAGTGAAATTTCAACATTACTTTCTTGCCCGTCAAGCTGTGCGTGGGTATATAAGTATAGACTAGTACTGGTAGAGTAGGGAGCGATCGTAAATTTGGTGAGTTTTATAAAATTGTCAGGGACGGTGTGGTTGAATTCGAATCTTGAAATATCTACCGGTGGTTCCTGCTCGTTCTTGAAATCAATTATGTGCTGCCAGCCTAATTTTCTGATTGTTTCAAAATCGAAGTTCCCTACTGTAAGAACTTGAGTTAGGAGCCTTTGAAGAGACTCATATTGCCCATAAGAAAGGCCGCTTATAGTGAAGCTCATCCTTCTTTTATTGCCGTCCGCATCATGTATGACTGCGATAAGGCATGGATTCTTGCTGTTCTTGCCCTTTATGATACTTGCAACTCTCATATTCTCTTGCCTTAGTACCTGCTATAGGCGATAAAATTTCCATCAGGCAATCGCAGGTTTTCCATGTGCAAGACGATAATATAAATAACTCCGTAAAACAACCAACCCTTCTGCAAGTCCTGCCGCGGTTACATTCCGGCGGGGTGGAGCGGGGGACGGTGGAAATCGCCCGCGCCGCGAAAAAAGCCGGGTTCGATTCGCTGGTGGCCTCCAGCGGCGGCTATATGGAAACCGAGATCAGGCGCGCGGGTGCTACGCATTTCACCTTGCCGCTCAACCAGAAAAATCCTTTCACCATCTGGAAAAACATCGCCAGGCTTGAGGAAATAATTAGGGCAGAGCAAGTCGATATAATACATGCCAGGAGCCGTGCTCCGGCCTGGAGCGCCTATTTCGCAGCAAAAAGAACCGGCGTGCATTTCGTTACCACTTTCCATGGGCTTTATTCCATTCAGAACACTCTAAAAAAGAAATATAATTCGGTGATGGCGCGTGGAGAAAAAGTCATTGCCATTTCGCATTTCATAAAAAATCATATCATGGAAAATTATGGTGTGGACGGGGAGAAAATCCGCGTCATCCACCGTGGTGTTGATTTCAAGCATTTCACTTCGGAGAACATGAATCCGGAGCGAAAAATCAAGCTGATAGCCAAATGCAGCCTACCGGATGACATGCCGATAATCTGCCTGCCGGGCCGCATCAGCCGCTGGAAAGGCCAGAAATTCTTGCTGGAAAGCTTGAAACTCCTGCCGCACCGCAATTTTTTCTGCATATTCGTCGGCGACGATTCGCAGCATGGCGGCTTCGCGGCGGAACTTAGGAAAGCGATTTCGCAGATGGGGCTCGAGGAAAACTGCCGGCTGGTGGGAAATATCCTGGATATGCCGGCGCTTTATATGCTTTCGAGCATTGTAGTTTCGGCGTCGATAAGGCCGGAGGCGTTCGGGCGGGTTGCAGTCGAGGCGATGGCGATGGGCAGGCCGGTTATAGCAACCGATATTGGCGCTTCCCGGGAAACGGTAAAGGATGGTGAGACCGGCTGGCTGGTTCCAGTCCAGCAGAAAGCAATGGCGGAAAAAATCGAAGAAGTGCTGATGATGGACCGGGGCCGGCTCGAAAAAATCGGCGGTGCCGCCATGCTTCATGCGCGCACGAATTTTGCAGCCGAGGATATGTATCGGAAAACGATAGATTTGTATCGTGAGATTTTGTGAATATCCTCATAATAAAACACGGCGCACTGGGCGATTTTATCCTGGCGACCCCGGCGATGAAGGCGATTAGGGAGCATCACAAAAACGACCTTATCACACTACTCACCACAGCACCTTATGCGGATCTGGCCAGGGAAACCGGGTGGTTCAATGCGGTGATGATAGATGAGAGGCCAAAATTATGGCAGCTACTCTGCTTATTGAAACTGGCAACAAAATTGCGTTCCAGGAATTTCACCCGCGTTTATGATTTGCAGACTTCCGGGCGCTCCAGCCGGTATTTTCATTTATTTCCACTGGCGAAAAAACCCGAATGGGTCGGCATAGTGAAACGTGGCTCACATTATCAGAGTAATCCTGGCCGCACGAAGATGCACACTATCGAACGCCAGCGCGATCAATTGAAAATCGCCGGGATTGAATATCAAGGATTGCCTTATGTTTCATGGCTTTCAGCCGATATTTCGCGGTTCAGGCTGCCAGGAAAATATGCGGTCATCGTCGCCGGATGCTCGGCGCACCGGCCGCAAAAACGCTGGACGAAATCTGGTATAGCCGAGCTTTCCCGATTTCTAGTAAGCCGGGAAATCACGCCGGTTTTCGTCGGCACGAAATCGGAGGAGGTGTTGATAAATGAGATCGTCGCTGAAGTTTCAGGGGGGATAAATCTCGTGAGTAAAACGACAATTGCCGACCTGGCTGAACTCGGCCGTGGCGCAGTGATCGCGGCGGGAGGTGATACCGGCCCGATGCATTTGATTGCGGCTAGTAATTGTCCGGTGCTTGTCTGGTTCTCCGGCCATTCCGATCCGTTGCTCGCTGCCCCAAGTGGCGGAAAAGTCAAAATAATCCAAAGAGGAAATCTGGCCGATTTGGCGGCTTGGGAAGTAATCGAACTTGCAAAAACCATGATAAACCAGTAATTCAGGGGCGCATGGCTTCAATAAATATAACCTTGCCGGATAAATCGGTACGGCAATATCCTGCAGGCGTCACCGGCATTGAAATCGCCGAAAGCATCGGGGCAGGACTCGCGAAAGCGGCGCTCGCTATTAAAGTGAACAGCGAAGCGATCGATCTTTCGCGATCCATAAATAGTGATTCCGCCATTGCCATAATCACCGGCAAAGACCCGGAAGGGCTGGAGATTATCCGGCATGATGCCGCCCATATCATGGCCGAGGCGGTGAAGGAATTATATCCGGAAACGCAGGTGACCATTGGCCCGGCGATTGAAAATGGATTCTATTATGATTTTGCACGCGAAACTCCATTTTCCAGCGACGATCTGGAAAAAATCGAAAATAAAATGCGGGAGATTGCGTCGCGCGACGAAAAATTGGTGCGCGAAGTTTGGAACCGCGACGAAGCGGTAAAATATTTTGAGAAAATCGGGGAAAAATACAAGGCGGAAATCATCCGCGATTTGCCGGGGACAGAAGAAATCACCATTTACCGTCAGGGTGACTTCCTTGATTTATGCCGTGGTCCGCACGCGCCTTCTACCGGCAAAATCAAAGCATTTAAACTCATGAAAGTCGCGGGTGCTTATTGGCGCGGCGATCATCGAAATGCACAATTGCAGCGGATTTACGGCACTGCATGGGCGGATGAGAAGCAACTAAAGGCCTATCTCATGCAGTTGGAAGAAGCCGAAAAACGCGATCACCGGAAAATCGGGAAAGAGATGGATTTATTCCATATCGAGGAACATTCTCCTGGCATGATTTTCTGGCACGACAAGGGCTGGACGCTTTATCGCACCATTGAAAATTACATTCGCGCAAAAATCCGGAAAGCCGGTTACATCGAGGTGAAAACGCCGATTCTCGTTGATCGCACTCTGTGGGAGGCGTCCGGCCACTGGGAAAAATTCCGCGAGAATATGTTCACTACGGAAGTCGAGAAAGAAACGCTTGTCGTAAAACCCATGAATTGCCCATGCCACGTGCAGATTTTTAACCAGGGAATCAAGAGCTACCGGGATTTACCGCTGCGCATGGCGGAGTTTGGAACATGCCATCGCAATGAATCTTCCGGCTCGCTGCATGGCATCATGCGTGTGCGCGGATTCACCCAGGATGACGCGCATATTTTCTGCACCGAAAATCAAATCACCGGGGAAACCGTGGCATTCTGCGATTTATTGAAAGAGGTCTATAAGGATTTCGGGTTCACCGATATAAAAGTGAAATTCTCGGACCGGCCGACCAAAAGAGCAGGCAGCGATGCGATTTGGAATAAGGCGGAATCGGCGCTGAAAATAGCGCTGGAAGCCACGAATCTCGAATGGACGCATAACCCCGGCGAAGGTGCATTCTATGGCCCTAAGCTCGAATTTGCCCTAAAAGATGCCATCGGTCGGGAATGGCAATGCGGTACTTTGCAGGTTGATTTCGTGCTTCCGGAAAGGCTGAATGCGAGTTATATAGGCGAGGATGGAGTGAAACACCGGCCCGTTATGCTCCATCGTGCTATCCTCGGCGCTTTCGAGCGATTCATCGGGATTCTGATCGAGGAACATGCCGGGAAATTCCCGCTGTGGCTGGCACCGGTACAGGTTGCAATAGCCACCATCACCAACGACGCCGACGATTATGCAAGAGAAGTGAGAAAAGCTCTAGATGCGGCAGGAATCCGGGCGGAACTCGATACCGGCAGTGATAAGATAAATTACAAAATTCGCGAGCATTCTTTGAAAAAAACGCCGGTAATTTTTGCCGTCGGCAGAAAAGAAATGGAACAAAAAACGGTTTCCGTGCGCCGCCTTGGCTCGGAAAATCAAGAAGTGCTTGCGCTTCAGGCGGCAATAGATAAATTGATTGCAACTAAATCTCGCCTATAACCTAACCCAAAGGAGGTAACACATCGCTACTACATTTAAAAGGCCACCCAGCCGCCCATATATAAAAAAGCCGGGATTTCGGGAACAACAGAGAAAGCCGGATGGCCCACGCGTCAACCGCGAGATTATCGCAAAGGAAATAAGGCTCGTTGATGAAAGTGGAGAGATGAAAGGAGTGGTAACAGTTGCTGAAGCACTGGTGATGGCGGATGCTGCGGGGCTCGATCTGGTCGAAATATCCCCAAATTCCACGCCGCCGGTATGTAAAATCCTGAACTACGGAAAATACCGCTATGAGGTGCAGAAAAAAGCCAAGGAAGCGCGCAAGAAGCAGAAAGTCGTCGTCACTAAGGAAATCAAGCTTCGCCCCACCATCGATACCAACGATTATAACGTGAAACTCCGAAACGTGCGTAGGTTCATTGGGGAGGGTGACAAGGTGCGGGTCGTGCTGAAATATCGCGGTCGCGAAATTGCGCACCAGGAATTCGGGATGAAGGTTTTAAGCCAAATGGAGCAAGATACCGCCGACATCGCAAAAGTAGAATTAGCGCCAAGGCTGGAAGGTAAGCAGGTATTGATGATCCTGGTGCCGAAGTAGGGAGAAATCTTTTGGATTCTGGCTACGATCCTGAATCCAACTGGATGTTGAGCCTGCAAGAGGCAGTATCGCCACCGGCAAGGTTATAAGCGTTGGTGTTGGCGCCGGTCGAGCATGGCGTATTCAAAGTAGGGTCTTGAACCCTGCCGCTATTTGGGATTCCGTCATCAACCTTGCTATCAATATTTTGGGCGTCGGTTGGGGAAAGGATTACAGCGTTATTGATTCCGGTCCCCGCAGCGCTCTGCCCGGCAAAATGCAGATGGTTGCTAGTTCCGGTGGCGGTGGCGTCATAATCTATCGCATAACCGGCGCTACTTATCTTCGATCCCGGGATGTTGGTTCCGACTACGGCGTCCTGGGTTCCGTTGACGGTTCCGGTGTAACTGCCGGGCAGCATACCGGCTGCCATCATGTGATACCAGGCCTGTGCACCCTCGCCGTTGCTCCAGGTAATCTGGTTATCGCCATTACCGTTCGCCAGAGCTGGATAAGTAGCGGTCGAAAGCGAACTGGTAATATCCGAAATATCACCGGGCATTGCGCCGTATTTGGTGACGAAAAGATCGAACGCGCTTTGGTAATTGGTGATGTCGGTTATTACCGACCTGATTTTCGCTGAGCGGATTATCGAGCTTGCGGCCAATACCATCACTATCAACAGGCCGATGATAATCAGTGAAATAGAAAGCTCGGCGAAGGTGAACCCGCGCTGATTTTTGACATTCCCCATAGTGGTATTATCCGATTATTTCGCTCAAGAATCAATAGGATTATGCCGCCTTTTCAGTCGGTGATGGCTATAGATGCTGAACGGGATGGAAAGCAGGTAGAGACCGCCCAGCAGCGGAAAGGTAAGCCAGGGGTCAATTATCAGGGCGATTATCGAAAGCACCAGTAGTATTACTATCGGCGACAGGTATTTCGTCTTGATGGCGATTTTCTTGGCGGAAAACGTTGGGACGCGGCTTGCCATCATCACTGCCACCACACCCAGATAAAGCGAAAGGAAGGAGGGCTGGAACAGGAAAAAATTATCGCGCAGGCTGAATTTGAAATTCTCCTCCGCCCAGAATGAAATCATAATTGGCATTAGGGCAAGCCCTGCGCCCGCCGGGGCTGGGATGCCGACGAAAAACCGATCGGCGCCGATACGTGGGTTTTCATCATCCAGGCTGGTGTTAAACCGCGCCAGCCGGAGCGCTGCGCAAACTACGAACAGCAATACAAACGCCCAACCGAACCCCCTAGCCTCGCCGGTTTTCCATAGGTAAAGCGTAAGCGCCGGTGCTACGCCGAAATTCACCAGATCGCACAGCGAATCGAGATAGGCGCCGAAATTACTGGTTGAGTGAAGCATGCGGGCGAGTCGGCCATCCAACCCGTCGATGGATGCGGCGATGATGATAAGGATAACCGCCGTTTCCCATTTGCCGTAAAGCGCGTAACGGATGGAAGACAAGCCAGCGCAAAGGCCCACCAGCGTCAGCAGGTTGGGAAACAGCCGGACGATGTGGAACGACGGCCGGAAGCGAGTTTTGTTGTGGCGCATGGTTTATATTGCAGAGTGCAAAGTGCCGAGTGTAGAAAGCGAAAAACAAACATTACGCTTGTTTTTTTGTTCTCTGCACTCTGCACTCTGCACTCTCATCTTCAATGCCTCACCCCCGTCCTCGGACCTTCTGAACTCCCGAAATCGGCCAGCACCGTTTCACCCGCTATCACCTGCTGACCTTCAATTACCAACGGATTTATCTCCTCTGGCAGGTAAATATCCATACGTGAGCCGAACCGGATTATCCCAAATCTTTCGCCCGCCTTCACTTCCTGGCCATCCTTAAGGTTGCATACGATCCTCCTGGCAATCAGGCCTGCTATCTGCACGAAAACTATATCCTCGCCCTCGTCGTTGGTGACGCGGACGGATTGCCGCTCATTCTCCGCACTCGCCTTATCGAGCGATGCGTTAAAGAATTTGCCGGGATAATAATTCAAGGCAGAAATCCGGCCTGAAACCGGTACGCGGTTGACATGCACGTTGAAAATATTCAGGAAAATGCTGATGCGTTTCCTATATTTTCCATCGATGGCGATTTCCGGCGGCAACAAGGCACGTTCGATTTTACTGATAACACCATCGGCTGGAGCGATGACCAGGCCGGGGCGGAGGGGAGTTATTCGATCCGGGTCGCGGAAGAAATAAATCATCCAGCAGGTGATAACGGCGCTGAGCCATCCTAAGGGCGAATAAATCGTGCCCAATACCAGCGATGCCACCGCGGCGATGAATATGAACGGATAGCCTTCTTTATTAATCGGGACGATAATATGCTTTAATAAATCCATAAAATACTCTAGAAGCGTTTTTCGTGATTCGTGATTCGTGGGATGTGGCCACGTTCTTACGCGCCACGCACTTAAATAAATCAATCGCGATGAAAAATAAAGGATTGTTTGATGAACTCCGGCCATAACATAAAATCTCTCTGCGTATTCTGCGGTGCCAGCAACGATGTAGATCGGAAATATATCAAGGACGCGGAGGGCTTCGGCCGGATATTGGCGGAAAATAACATCCGTCTGGTCTATGGCGGCGGCGATTCCGGGCTGATGGGCGCGGTGGCCAATTCGGTGTTGAAAGAAGGCGGGCGGGTGACTGGCGTTTTCCCGGCTTTCTTAAACCGCTTCGAATCCGAACATAAGAGCTTGACGGAGATGATATTGGTTGATGATATGCACACGCGCAAATGGCGGATGTTCCAGGAATCCGATGGGTTCGTAATTCTCCCCGGCGGGTTTGGCACGCTGGACGAAACCTTTGAGATCATCACCTGGAAACTCCTCGGCGTCCACAACAAGCCGGTAGTTTTATACAACCATGACGGCTACTACGACGACTGGGTGCATATGACCGGAAATATCATCGCTAAGGGCTTCGCGCGGAAACAATCGGCGGATTTATACCGGGTGGTTTCTAAGTTGGCGGAAATAATTCCGCTGATCGAGAAAGAAATGTTCGTGGCTTAGTGAGAACACCGTTGCTCCGAGGATTCTTTCTATATTTCTTGAATCAACTAGACGTTTAAAACACGAAAGGAGGCTGTTAAGCCTCCTTCCATATCCAGGTACTCCTCCGTGCCGAGCAAAGTTGTGCCCGGTTCGCGTAGGATGCCTATAGCTGAGATAAGACTCAGCTTAAAAAGAAGACGGGGTTAGTATTTACCAAAAATTATGGATCTTACCCACGCAACGTTGCGTGGTATCCACATATATTTCCATCCTTGGAATATATCCCATCCGTCCCCTCCGGTGAATCCTCCGACCCTTGGAGCCCAATAAAAGACTCCTTCAGGGGTGGCACACCAGATGCCGCCGTACTGCAAGAATTTCCCCACCCCATATCCTGGGCCGTGGAGAGTCTTGATGTCGCAAGAAACTCCGTGTATCCCGTAGCTAAGAGTCCTATCCTTCCCGGGAACCCTGACTACGGGTGCTAAACATAATTTGCCGAACCGGGTGAAGGAAAGGGCGATCAAGCCCACCACGAGCAAAACGCTGATGAACCAAATCATGTGAATCCCTCTGTTGTTTCATACCTAAACTCTAGGTAAATACTCCCAGCCTAGTTACATAGTAACCAGCTTTGAGAGACAATATTTACAGGCACCACGACGGCACCTTTAACCTATAACTAGAACTAGGTAGAAACAGGTTAATTATAACGGAAATTAGTTAACAAATCATTAATTTTCTTAAGAGAATTACTCATTAACTATAGGTCTGTCATCCAGTTAATCTATTGATTTTACTGGATATAGCGCCAGGCTGAGCAAAATTATTAAAAATTTCCATTTTTTAGGAAAATCCGCAAGCTGCGCCCTAAAACGGCGATAATATATCGATCAACTGCTCGCCATACCTTGGTTGTTGCAGGTCGGAGAGTGCGCCTTTGCCGCCATATACTATGCGCGCTTCAGCGATTTGGTTTGAGCTGATGGTGTTATCGGACGCGATATCTTCCGGCCGGATCACGCCCTGCACCGAAATTTCCCGCACCTCGGAATTGACGCGTATCTGCTGCTTGCCGCTGATGACGAAATTGCCATTGGGCAATATTTGCGTGATCGAGGCAGCGACTTCGGTGGTAATTGTTTCAGCCCGATTTATCTTGCCCACCCCGGTAGTTCCCGAAGCGCCGTTCACCGATAGCAAGTTGGAGGGATCCGCGGAATTGGCCCCGGGGATTTTGCCAAGCGCGCTTTGAAAACCGAACAGGGCCGGAACGCCGACTTTTTCCGTCGAGCTGCGGGAGCTATCGGTTTCATTGTTAAACGCCGCCTGGTCAGCAATCTGGATATTTATCGTCAATATGTCGCCGATATTGCGCGCGCGCGGATCGCGGAAGAAAGTCTTGGAATCGGATTGCCAGATCGAATTGGTTTTTTTTGGCTCATAATCGCGTTGTGGCGCCGGCCAATCAACCTGCTTGGCCATCTCCTCCTTGGGATTTTCCACTTTGGCAAGTTGTGGCGGTTTGCCAATATTTTCCAGCCGGTCAAGCTGAGCATCGGTACAGGAAAGCAACATGATTGTCATCCCCGCCAAGGCGGCTAGTAAACCACCGCGAGCGGGGACCCATTGTGCAGATTTACGGAACCAATAAATAGCCCGGTTAGGAAACCGGGCGTGGCTGCTAGGCCTCTGCCACAGCAGGTTTACTAACCTG
>Ga0206927_1066_pt1 | contig 24734 bp, 19 predicted proteins | sample Alteio_BWOrgHeat_60_FD_153249 | JGI IMG/M metagenome (GOLD analysis project Ga0206927, IMG submission 153249) | Enriched cells from forest soil in Barre Woods Harvard Forest LTER site, Petersham, Massachusetts, United States -... | ecosystem: Environmental > Terrestrial > Soil > Temperate forest >... | reverse complement strand
GGTGTCTGTATCGCTTTAAGCGCTGAGCAGGCCGTTGAGGCACTGCACAACCACAGCCGTGCGGCTGAGGCTCGCGCCAGCGTTAGGGAGGAGATTGCCCGCAATCTCGCCAACATGAATTATCGCGAAGCCACCGAAGCCTGCATGACGACGCGGCTGGACGAGGTGCAGGGACTGATCTCAGATTCTGCAGCCGGCAGGCTGCCGCCGGAAGCAATATGGATAGGCCATCCCATCGCGCCGGCCCCAGTGGACGGGAAGTACAAGATAGCGACGCAATCTGGGGCTGCCAGCCTGTTTGATGGCAAGGAACAAGCGATTTATGCCGAGCTGTATGGACAATTCGCGGAGTATTCGCAGAGACTTCAAGAAGAAGAACGAGCCTGGGCTGATCTGCGGGCACTGGAAACGCATCCGCTGCCATCGGCAACGCTGGACTGGCAGTTGCACAGCGCCATGCAACAGGCACGAACGGGACGTTACTATATCAACTTCCTGCGCCAGCTTGCTCTGAAAGAGGCGGCGGACATAGGCGTCACACCGGCACAGCGAGAAAAACTCAAAATGCCCCCTGTCTGTGTGCCGCTTCATACCCAACGCGACGAGGCGGTGAGACTTAGCGCCGAACCGGGCTACAACCTTCCCATTCCATGACCGGTTCCATCGAACTCGCGCCGTCGCCCGAGAAACTGCCACTGGAACTCCGCAAGTCTAGCCCGGTCCGGGGGCAGTGACGAATGACCGCTTTTGGCGCAAAGCAGACATTTGGCTGGTAGGGGGGTGAATGTCCGCTTTTGACCCAAAGCGGACATTGGCAGTGGACTAGTTCCCAAATGGAACCAAGGTGCAGCGCATGCCGGAAACTGCGCTAAATCGCAGGCCGGGCGTGCAATTATTCGGGCACTACCAGCGGCACATAAAAGCGGCTTAACAGTCACCTCTCTTGAAATATATTGCTCTCCGGCGATAAAAATATTCCCGCTGAACTACGGGAACTGGGTCATGGACGAACGGGAATACCTTGTTAAGGCGCAAGAGATGGATGCTGTTGCCAATGCCGCTCAAAGCCCGCGAGAGCGTCTACGGTGGGAAGACATTGCTGCGGAATATCGCAGGCTAGCGGAAGCCGTCAGGCAGATACGCCAACTCAAAAGCGCCTAAGCGAGCCCCCAATACCTCTTTCGCATGATGAATAACGGGCCTAGCTTTGGGTCATGCCGATCTTGTCCCTCACCGAGTACGACTCTCTTACAGAAGTAGGGACTGGCATCGCGCATGGTCCCATCCCTGCCCTCGATGCAGCGCGCCTCCTGGAGCTTGGTCTGATTTACAACCTGTTTGGCGATCTGCGCATCACAAAGGCAGGAAGAGCGCGCCTTCTGCGCCCGCAACACTAAGTCTCTAGAGGCTCCTGTGCCTACCGGACCCGATCATCAGAAGCAGCCTGTACGGTGGACCCCATTCGTTTGGTTTGCGTTGGCTGGTCTGCTCGCATTCGCCGGCTGGTACTTTCATGGCTGAATGACGCCACGAAATGTCCGCTTCTGGCGCAAACCGGACATTTGGTGGCTTCGGGATGACTAGCGATAATAGTATATTATCACTACTCGTCGGCGGCCATGTCGCTGCGCAACAATAATTACCAATTATCGCTAGTCGTCGGCGGCATGTCGCACTGCAACGACGATTGAGTATTATCGCTGGCCCGTAGTGATCATCCCAATGTCCGCTTTGCGCCAGAAGCGGACATTGCCGTGTATCCTGCACTCTATTTGACCCGGGTATAGGTCGATTGCCTGTCGCTATTCGGATTGCCCGGCTTGGGTCTCGCAACGAAGCTGTTGCCGTCAAAGTTCGAAATAATTGCCTCTTCAGTGATCATCATGGCTCTCGCCATTTTCGCCACGACGTTATGATTGATCATCGTGTCGCCCTTTACCTCGTAGGTGCCCGCAGAAGCTGCGTAGGGTGCCCACTCATTATAAAGCGCGATCTTTTCCGCGTCGGTCAGGTGTGCCGGGTCCTTCGGCGCTGGCGCTTGCGTGCGCTGTTCACTGCCATTGACACGGAGTGCGCTGTAATAGCCGCGAGAAAATATGTACAGGCTCGGTTGTGGGTTGGTATTCACCACTCCTGCTTGCACAACCTTGGTGACTTTCCAGACGCCCTCAAGAGCTTTTGCAGTCAGGTTTTTCTGCGCCAATGCAGCCTGCGGCGCGAAAGTAAAACAACTAAGCGCCGCAATAAGTGCCAACGATCCAGTATTGAACGCCCTTGTCATTATTGCCCCTCCCATGTCCTGTGCGGGAAACTAACGGAGCAGCATTATCAGGTCTACCCAGTCCCCTCGGAATGTCCGCTTTGGGTCATAAGCGGACATTCAGACCCGCCCCATTGCCACCTCGGCGCAGGCCAGTCGCTGGCGACAAACGAATGGCTGCTTTTGACCCGAAGCGGACGTTCATTCCGACAATGGTACAACCGCGCGATAGCAAACGGGCTCGGAAATCCGGCACTGGTGCAGTTTGACTTAGGGTTGCGTAAATTGTTCCATCGCCAAGTAGGCGGTATCGAAGAATGCGCTGTGTTCGATAATTTTACCGCCCATAAGTCGCCAGCGAATGGCCATGTCTAGCTGAATCGGTGTCGTGTTCTTGCGCGCGCCCCCAGCGTAATACGTCACGGCTGTATCAAAATATCCCCACACCACATTGCCTGAGGCAATGATTTCCTTCGGCTTCATATAGTTGAAGATGTAGTCCCTTGAGATATTAGCAAGCGTTTCCCTGACACCATGCCGTCCCCTATGTTCTCCACGGAAGCTGAAAAAATGGCTTTTGGACGCGGATTTCCAAACAATGTCTTCATGAAGGGCGTCCAGTAAGGGTTGCAAATCCGATTGCTCGAATGCCGCTACAATAGATTCCATCAGTTGCTTACCGTTCATGGACTTCGAAACTCTCCCATACCTAAATCAGCTTAACGATATCGCCAATACCCCAAAGACGTTGTTCAAGTCCACAGGCCATGGCGGGCGACATGCGTACAGCACTGTTTATTCGGGTAAAATTTTACCAGCACGTATAAAGCGCGACCATGTGAACGTGGTTGTCGATCTTCTTGGAATGACTAGCGATAAGCGAGCATTATCACTAGTCCACGGCGGCCATGTCGCTGTGCAACGAGAATCGAGCATTATCACTAGTCCTCGGCGGCCATGTCGCTGTGCAACGAGAATCGAGTATTATCACTACTCGCTGGCGACCATGTCGCTGCGCAACAATAATCGAGTATTATCACTAATCCTCGGCGGCCATGTCGCTGTGCAACGAGAATTCCTAATTATCGCTACTCATCGTCCGGCATGTCGCACCGCAATAGGATGTCATCGCACTGATACGCTAAGCCTCTGACGTTCAACGTGACAGATACCGGACATTCCACAAAATACCAGAGAATTGGCCAACACTTTTACTCACTGCTCTGAACCGCTGTGGTGAGCCGGAAACGGCTTCCGCGGCAATTGGTAATAAAGGTCTGTAAAACCTGCTTCTGAAATCGCGTTACTCGCGACGGAAGCGCAACTCGTTGCGGGCTAGGCGCAGGATGCCCTCGACAAAATCGAACTCACCAGCGGGAAACCAAATCGGTGTGACGCCGATACGCAAAAGGTATTCATTACGCGCGATCAACGCGGCTTCGTCGCTTGGGCATTGCTCGACGGAGAAATGCTGCGGCAGGTCAGCACCGGCACCCTTAGCTTTGACTTTTATTGCCTCAAAAACGCGAACAGTTCGGTCGTTATTCAGACCGCAGCCAAGAAACAAAAGACTGCTGTTGCGGAAATAGTAGTCGAGCGCCTGAGGGATAGGCAGAGCGAGGTCGATGGCATCTGCGCCATACGCATTCGCATATTGCCCCTTGCTCAGGATGCACGAGCCGGGAGCATCAACGTTCCCGTGTAGCTTGATGATCGTGACCTTGGCAGTATCCGGCGACCGTAAAATCGTGGCCGGAGTCAGTACCTCGACGACTTTGCCACCGCCGAGGTCAAATGATTGTTCGATCAGACGATCATAGTTTGTTGTTATTATCGTATCTTGAAATAGCTCGGCGATTAGATAATCAGCTGGAGGGATTTTTCCGTTCTTGCCGAAGACGTCGCGAAGTTCCTGCGCAAAAACGTCATCGCCGCGCTGTTGTTCAATTCGATCGACAATCTCTTCGTATAGCCCGCGCGTCAATAGGTCTTCGATTATGGCGTTTTCCAGGCCCGCCGTTCGCCCCTGTTGCCTCAAGTGGTCCTTCCATGTCGGAAATCCGCCGGGCTTAGAGAGGCCCGCGCCTACAAAGGGTACGACGTCATATGTCTCCATCCGGTTGCAAAGCTGATCGAAACGGGCCGCGTTACGCTCAGACCAGTGATTGTCACCTCGCAGCTCGTCGAGCGCATATTTACTCAACCATTCATTTCGGCGGTCGACCCGAAAGCCTTCTAGTGTGACGTTATATGCCTCGCGGTCTCCCGCGAAGAATGCTTTACTGGGGTTTGGCAGACCTTCGACGAGTGCCTGCACGCGCTGCTCAGCGCCATCCGCGCTGTCGAACCATTCGTTGAAGTCCGCAAAATCCTCATACTTACGATGACCGTCCTCATCGCACCAGATTTTCGAAGCTTCTTGGGCAGCGGTCATTACCCTTACGCCGCCTCAACTTCCACGATCGCATCGGCCAGTGCTCGTTGCGTAAAAGCGACATCTGTGATGTTTGCTTTCAATGCGTCACACAACGTAACGAGTTCATCGACCTTAGCAACAATGCGATCAACCTCATCTGCAGGCGGAAGGGCAATTACAATCGAATTCATCTTAGCTTGATTCATTTTCGGCTGCGCCGTCCCGGTAACATACGGCTCAAGATCAGTCGCGTTGATGTAAATTTCCAAATAGCGCAACAGGGCTAAAGACATGGCCTCTAATACGTGAGCGTGATTATTGACCCAGTATTTTCCAGTCGCGATAAACGCAATGGGGGTCGATCGATTGATTAGATTTGCACCATCTTCACCGATCAGAAGCAGAGACTCATCGAATAGATAGTCATCTATATTATCGATGACGCCCGATGCACCGTAGTAGTCATATTCACCCTTCCGGCTCATGCGCACATCGGAAGAGATGGGCACGCGTTCAGCGTCGCGGTTGATAAGGACGTCGACAAAGCGCACAAATATCCAGCCGGCTGGCAGCCTAAAAGGCTGATCTTTTTGAGAAATCGGTATACTGGCCTCCGGCAAACGCCCTCGCCCTTCATTGTTGCGGCGAACGTTATGCGCTCGTATCGCCGTCAGAAACTTGGATGCTGGCTCGTCTGTCCTGCTCTGAGCACTCAATTTACCCCGCACAGCTAGTTTGAGGACAGTCTGCTTTAGTGCATCGACGCTGGCTTCAGTGGTGAGGAGGGTATTGAAATGCAACTCTAGTCGCGCCCAGTTGGTTGCGAGTTCAGCGGCGCTGGCGCTTACTATTAGCGTGCTGAGCAAGGCTTCTACCAGAGCTTGGTGCGCCGCCATCGCCGTGGCGCTCTCCTTCTCTAGTGCATCACAGAGCGCCAAAAGTTCATCGACCTTGGCAACGATACGCTGCTGCTCGGATACGTGCGGAATGCGAATCAAGACGGAATTAAGTTCCGACTTACCGATGACGCCTTGTGCAGACCCGCGCGATTCTTTCCGTAAGCGCAGCGTGAACGGCATAAGTGAGTAATAAAGAAACTCGGTCAGTAAGTTGGCTTTCGGTCTAATCGCCGCGACGCTTCGGCCGATCGCGCAGTCTATCCCGAGATTTAACTTACCGATCGTAGCCCCTACCACGCAGATTAGAACATCACCCGATTTGGCCATCTTGAGAGGCTTTGTTGTCCACTCGCGCACCTCGGGGAAGCGTTCTCCGAATTCGCCAGTTTTTACAAAGACAGTTCCGATTCCGTCGGTGTTGCATTGATTCCCAGGAGGCGCTTGTCCCATGACAAGATCGACTTTGGGGCCTAGCTTCTGCGCCTCAATTTTCTCACCGGGCACCAGCTTGCCAGTCGCAGCAAGATCAAGAATCAAGGCCCGTAGGCAATCAACGCCGTAAGGTTTGTATCCTTTCTGAATTCCTCGCCCCGCAACCGATCTGCGCTCAACAGCCGTTGTCCACACGTCCAAATTATCGATAACAAGCACTGCGACGTCTGTCGTCATGCGTCGTCCGCCAGCGCGTCTGACAAAATGGCCTTCAACTGATTCCGGAGAGACTGAATGTCAGCTTGCTGCGCTGCATAGCGCGCGAGCAGCTCGTCGGGGTCATGGCTTTCCCGATCAGGGATATGAGGGTTCTTGAGATCGAGATTGTAGCCACGCGTGGCGACCTCCTCAGCGTTTATCCTCCACGCCTGTTCGGTCTCGCGACGGTGACGAAAGCCATCGACCTCATCGCCCCACCATTGGCGTTCAGGTTCAAATTCCTCGAATTGCATCGGACGGCTTCTGTTGTAGCTGCTTACGCCTGCCGGATAGGGATGCTCATAGAACCACGTCTGCTTGGTCGGGGTACCCTTGGTGAAAAACAAGATGTTCGTCTTGATCCCTGTGTAGGGATTAAATACGCCGTTGGGCAGGCGGACGATCGTGTGCAAATTGCACTCCTCGATAAGGCTTTGCTTCAGTGTAGTCTTGACCCCTTCACCGAAGAAAAAGCCATCGGGCAATACCACGGCCGCCCGGCCGCCCGTCTTTAACAACTTGATGATCAGCGCCATGAATAAGTCAGCGGTTTCGCGAGTGCGCAGATTGGCCGGGAAGTTCCCCTCGATGCCGTCCTGTTCCATACCGCCGAAGGGCGGGTTGGTGGCGATGACAGGAACTCGATCTTTCTCGCCATAGTCGCGATAAGGCTTTTCGAGCGTATTGCCGTGGATGATGCCCGAGGGCGTATCGATGCCGTGCAGGATCATGTTTGTTACGCACAACATATGTGGAAGCGCCTTCTTCTCGACGCCCCGGATTGTTGATTGCAGCAACACCTCATCATCGGGGGATTTGACGAACTGCCGCTTGTGATCGATGGCCGAGGTGAGAAAGCCACCGGTGCCGCAGGCGGGGTCAAATACGACTTCATCCAGCTTAGGGGCCAGGCGGTCAATGATGAACTTGGTGACGGCACGAGGCGTGTAGAACTCGCCAGCATTGCCGGCGCTTTGAAGGTCCTTTAGAATCTGTTCATAGATCGCACCGAAAGTGTGACGATCCGCCGTGCTATTAAAGTCGATCTCATTGATCTTGTTGACCACCTGACGCATCAGCGTACCGGATTTCATGTAGTTGTAGGTATCTTCGAACACGTCGCGGATGACCTGCGCTCGCTCGCCGACCTCACCGATCGTTGAAAGCTGGGTCTTGAGGGTAACGAACAACTCTTCGACAAACTTCACTAGTGGGTCGCCGGTGATCCCTTCGCGATCCTTCGCCCAATTGCGCCAGCGGAATCGATCGGGGATCGGCGAACGAAAATCCCCCTCTGTCAGCTCCAGCTCCTCCTCGCGATCATCATATATTTTGAGAAAGATCATCCAGACCATCTGGCTGATGCGCTGGGCATCGCCATCGACGCCAACATCCTTCCGCATGATGTCTTGTATCGATTTTACTGCGCCTGAGACGTTACTCATTCGTTTGATGCCTGTTCGTATATCTGACGTTCCAGTTCGCTGAGAGCTGCTTCATAGTCGGCCTTTCCGCCGAACGTGCCGTTGATAATCTCTAGGGGCGTTCCGATGCCATCGAAGGGCTTGAGGCGCAAAACTCTGGTGTCCTCAATTGTGGCAATGCCCTCGTCCGCGTATTTGTCGAGAAGAGCCTCGAGCACTGCCCGCACCTGATCACCATATTTGGTGAAGTAATTGCGCTTCTTGACCTTTTCAGCCCTTTCACGTCGGGTCAGGGGCGGTTGGTCGTATGCGATGTGCGTTAAAAGATCGAAATCGCCAACGTCGCGGCCTACAACCTCCTGAAGATTGGCGAGGACGACGCCATGATCCTCCAGTTCATCGATAATCGCCTGTTTACGGTCGGTGTTGTTCCAGCGCCGAATGAACTCGTCGAGTGACCGAAACTCGGATTGGACGGCCCTGCGAACATATTCGCGGTAGCTCTCGGTAATCAACTTCCCGTCGCTGCCGACATATTCTATGCGCTCCGCAATGATCCGGGCTGTTATCCCTGAGACAACAATTTTAGTGACGTTGCCGGATTTTTCATCGTTGACGCCAGCGTCTTCATCTGGACCTTCGGGCGGATCGGGCGGAACGGGATCGTCTTCGCTGTCGGGCTCGTAAATAACGACCGGCGCGCCGTCGAAAGCGTCGTCGCGAAACAGCTCAGTCGCCTTCTTGAAGTCCATAATAGTGAAATAATACTTATTGTTGTCCTCATCGATACGCGTTCCGCGACCGATGATCTGTTTGAAGATCGTCATGGATTTGATCGTTTGATCGAGAACAATCAGCTTGCAAGTTTTGGCATCAACCCCGGTGGTTAGGAGCTGAGAAGTGGTCGCGATCACTGGAAAGGGCTGCTCTGGATCGATGAAATTATCGAGCTGAGCTTTACCTTCGACGCTATCGCCCGTGATCCGCATCACATATTTTGAGTTGTCACGTGCAAGCTTTCCGGCAGCGTTGACGATAGCCTTCCGCATCCGTTCTGCGTGGTCAATGTCTTCACAAAATATTATCGTCTTCGCCATCGGATCGGTCGCGTTGAGGTATTGCATCACCCGTTGGGCTACGAGCTTGGTACGCTGATTGAGAACGAGAACGCGGTCCATATCGATACGATTATATTCGCGCTGCTCGACCGGATTGCCGAGGTCATCGATCATCCCAGCAGGAGGCGTCCAACCGAGAACATCTCTATCGATGTCAATGCGGATGACCTTGTATGGTGCGAGGAACCCGTCTTCGATGCCTTGTTTCAAACTATAGGTGTAAACCGGATCACCAAAATAGGTGATGTTGGAAACGTATTCTGTCTCCTTGGGCGTGGCTGTCATGCCGATTTGGATCGCCCTATCGAAATAATCCAGAATTTCGCGCCACGCGCTGTCTTCCGAGGCGCTGCCCCGATGGCATTCGTCCACAACAATCAAGTCGAAAAAGTCGCGCGAGACTGATTTGAATATCTTGTCGGATTCCTCGGGGCCAGTCAGCGCCTGATAGAGTCCCAAATGAATTTCATAGGCGGGATCGATTTTCCGGTTCCGCACCTTGGTCATGGCTTCCCCAAATGGTTTGAAGTCGTTCACCAAGGTCTGATCGACAAGGATGTTGCGGTCGGCAAGAAAGAGGATGCGCTTCGCCTTGCCCGCCTTCCATAGACGCCAGATGATCTGGAAGGTCGTGTAGGTCTTGCCCGTTCCTGTCGCCATAACGAGTAGGATCCGGCGGCGTCCTTTGGCGATTGCCTCGATTGTGCGGTTGATAGCCTCAACCTGATAGTAGCGGGCCTCCTTATCCGAACTGTCGGGATAATAAGGCTGCTCGACTAGGGGGATTTCGTCTGTCTCAATGCAATGATACAGCCGGTAGCAGGCATAGAGCGTTTCCGCGTCCGGAAACGCGTCCAACCCAAATAATTTCTCAGTTTCTTCGCCATCACGAGCGGCACGATTGTGCAGTGCAAAGGCGTCACCATTCGAGCTAAATGCACTTGGCAGATCTAGAATCTCGGCGTAGCCAAGTGCCTGTTGCAGACCATCACTAACCCCATGCTTATTGTCTTTGGCCTCGACGATCGCGAGCGGCAATCCCGGTTGCCACGACAACACATAATCCGCAAATTTCTTTTTTTTCTTATTCCGGGAAGAAAGGTTGCCTCGCACGATTACGGGGCCGGGCGTGAGTGTAACTTCGCGTCGAACTTGCTTAAGTTGGTCCCAACCGGCCTGTTTGATGGCAGGCGTTATGAACAGATCACAGATGTCACTCTCGCTAAGCCCCTGTTTGTCCGTCTTGTCCACGCCGCCCCCTCGAGGCTTAGATTGATGCCACATTGGCAAAGACGAACGCTAGTAGGACGTGTATCGTCCTGACTCGCACGCTCACCGTTCTTAACTGCTTGATATTTTTGATGTTTATACTGAAATTCGCACCGCTAAATCGTTCCTATAAGGCGCAACTATAGCGGTTTTCCGGACGCTCGGGACGGAAGTAGTAGACCATCGTCGCTTTGTCAGTAGACGCGCTCACAATGGTCGATGCCGGCCGGTGCTGGCGTGGGTCGATCGACGCTATAGTGACTCACTGCCCCAGCGTGAAATGACGGAGGCCGTCACCGAACTGGCCTGCTAAAAGCCTGCTGGGTTGGACTTCGGCCAAGAGCCGGGCGCTGAAGTACCAGCAAAAATGCCATCAACTTTTTCTGCTGGATCAGTTTGGTGGAGACGGCCTCCGCCTATTTAATCCTTAAGCCTTTGAATTGAATTCCCGCACCCAGCCAGTTGGAATCTGTTGTCCACCCCACTACCCATCAGCCCCGAAATAAAGCCGCTTGGGTTGCTACCTCTACACGTAGAGGCCACGGACGAAGAAGTTAAGAGGGCGCTCTACGAGAAATATTCAGATGCGATCAAACGAGCACTGGGTTTGAACCTTGTGTGATCATTACTTTTTGGCGCGTTCAACGATCTGCTTAATCTTCTCAACTAGTTTAGTCGTGCGCACATAAAATTCGTCTTCTCGAGACAACAACGTAGCGTTGGCGATCAACTGCGTGGTTGATGTGCAAACCTGAGCGATCTCTTGAAGCCCATTTTGCATAAGTGTTTGGCCGCTGTGTGCACAGTCTACTATGGCATCACAAAATTGCGGGGCCTTTGCTTCTGTTGAGCCTAGAGATAATTGAACCTTGGCAGAAATGCCCTGTTGAGCTAGCCACCGGCGCGCTATAAACGGTATTTCTGTCGCCACATTTAAAGTTCGCCGCAGAATTCTCAGGTCGTCGAGAGACCGCCAACCGGACTCTATAGGAACTGCTAGTACCCAGCGCACTGGGCTGAAAAGAATTTTGGAAGAGCCAAGGTCAGCGATACGCCGCACAGAATGTGCAGCAATTTTTCGGCCAAGGCTTTCATTCAGAACGTGGTCATACCCGACGAATCCTAATCCAATTTGTCCGCTTGCGACGAAAGTTAGTATCTCGCTGGGGCGAAGCAGCACACCTACGTATCGATGGTCGTTGCAGTGCAGCCATAGTCGGCGATCAGTTTTTGCAAATTCGAGATTGGCTTGCTTCAGCACCGCTAGGGTACTGCTCTCCAGATCACCCTTGGGCAGCCCCAAAATATTCTGGGGTTTCAGCATCATTTATTCAGCTCTCAGAATATTCTGTATTGTACTCATCCAAACACTGCTCGCTCGATCAAGGATTTTGCCGTTGCGGCCGCAGGAAACGGAACTACATTTAGCGTTTCGAATTCGCAGTCCGATATCGGGCCGCCGCCGATCACATTACTGGAGAGAGCCGCGCGTAGTGATTTCCAGAGCTCTGCAGCTGCTCCACCGGTACCTCCAATCGGGATTAGGGGAATTCCGCGAGCTTTTGCGATCTCGATTTCCCGTCTTGTACCATCCGCTCCCCCAATGAAGACCGCAGCACGGGCTTTCCCAATCATCAATTCTCTCATTGCATCGCGATCAATGCCTTGGAAGCGTATGGTACCCAAGCGGCGCTCGAAAGGTGGGGGTGTGGTTTCCTTAGCCTGAAAATAGAATAGAATTCGGCTTGGATCATATCGCCCATGCGCTTCTAAGCTGTCACCAAGACCATTGGAAACCAATAGCCCCGCCCGGTTTCCTCCAGAAACAACCCCTATTCGGGTATCAGCGAGCAGTGCGCCCAGTGCGCTGCAAAATTGATCGATTTTATCGTCTGGGGCAAAGCTACCGCCTATGTACACATAAGGTGGTTGTGCCCGGGCCACTACTCCAGAAAGCACATCATCTATTTCCGCGTAGTCATCGACTTCGATAACGGCGATCCCCCGACTCTCCAGGTCGCGAACTCGATATTCATGAATTAGGGCGTTTTCCTTAGTCTCCGGCTTTTTGAAGATTGTGTAGTGCTGTCGATTTCCACTTACAAATTTTGACCGAGTTAGAGAAAGCAGGTGCATCATATTAGGGTCAGAAAAACTTATTCCTATGAATAGAATAGTCTGAGTGGAGAACAGGGAGGTTAATCTTGTCCACATTCGCGGGTATTGATTTGGGTATATTTCAAAATCATCTCGAGAAATAACGATCTTCGGTTTCGATTCCGGGATCGAAAAATCGCCATGCATTTTGCAGATGGTTACGCCAACATCTTCACGCTGAGCTTCGATCAAATCTCGGTCTTGGCGTCGCACGTTTGCGGTGGGTAGTACTTGTTCCAGCAACGTGTCGTAATTGGTGGTCCAAATCTCGGCTACTGGTATTTGAGAAAGTAACCTGTGGGCCCGGGACGGTGCTGCAGCCACCGAAAGGTGACTGCGCACAATAGCTTCGAGGCGCTCCCGGCCACCTGGGATATTCGCAATATAATACTGAGCGACAAGGGTTAAGTCAGTGAAGTCGCTTGGCAGTTTAAGTTCTTTGCGTGGCTCGTCGAGTATCTCTTCCCACATTGGCAGGCCAGACGGCTTTGACAACCCAGCGCCACAAAAGACAATTCCCGAACGGGCAATGACCGCGCGGCTAAATTCGGCAATCAAGCGCGTCTTATCCATTTTTGTCGCTCTGATTCTCTGCCATTCGTGAACTCCCTACGCAACCGAAGGATCTCGCGACCTATTCAATACTTCAACTATTGATAGGGCCACGGCTTCCGCCCTGTCGTCCTTCGCTATTGCCCTCAGAGAGCCGACAATATTCGTTGGGATCGAACTGCTTAAGGCGCGCACCTCATCAATGGCTCGGTGATAGCTGGTTTCCTGTGGCTTACGAGGCACTTCCTCTTTCTTGTCCAAAAGATTAAGAGCTATAGCGATATCACGCGATGCACCTCCAAAGGCACCAAGGACCACGAGGGGCTTGCGCTGCTGTAGCGTAATGATTGATTCCTCTACAATGCCAGGCCTCGCGCCCTCATATTTGTCATTGGGATCATCAAGTATCCCCATCTTGCCACCAATTGCTATGCGCGCATTGCTCATGCTTGTTACCACCTGTCGGGCATCGAGATAAGCAGACGATTTATCAGCGACAGGATAGTGGTCAAGCCATTCTGAAAGCTGTCGCTGGCTGGTAATATTTGTTCGCTGCAGGCGCTTATCGCCGACGAGGATACCTTCATCCGATCGTCTAACTGGAAAGGTTTTACCTCCCAGATGAAAGATGGTTGTTGTTACGCCCCGGCTTTCACTCAAAACTTCATAGAGCGTATCGTAACTTAGTTTCCGCAAGACCGGTTCTGGTACGATATGCTCAAATGGCACCATTCCCTGTCCGGCGTACGCGCCCACTAAAAATCGAAACATCTTAAAGGTGTAACCAGTGGGCCGCAGATCGCCTGAATACAGGATGCCGGCTCCTGCGCGAATAAGAGCTGTGCAGATAGAGAAAAGTACTCGTGTTATCTCTTGGTCTGGATAACCCAACCGAGAGCGATCAGGAGCATCGCTAATAGAAAGCGCCACCTTCCAGTTCCGGAGCGCTGTCACATTACCTCACTTAGCGTCTTGAGGATCGTGAGCGGCGCAACTTGACTGAGTGCCTTTTGCACGATTTCCGACTCCAACCTTCCTAGAGGTGGATCGGGATAAACAATAGCGGGTCCCAGGATCGATCTATCCATTACATCAAAGAGTTCCGGCGGACGAGGCAACACAGTTGCATTTGATGGGCCGTATTTAGCCAGCAATCGTTGCGCTTGTGCATTGAAAATATCGCAGCGCAATCCTTCCGATAGAGTCTGAACCAACAATTGCTCGATCCAAGTTGTTTGCACGCCATCGGGCGATACGCGAATTTTGGGCAAGTTTGCGCCGTATGGGTAAGTCCGGCTCACCCTTACTCTTCCCACGTCGGCTAAGAGCACCGGTCTTCGCGCCCGCTTTGCAAGCGTAAGTTCGTAGATGCACCAAGGTCGCGAGTCATATGTATCGGAGATTATTGCGAGCAGAGTACCACGGGCAATATTCGCCTTGAAGGATGCCTGGAAATTATCGCCAGGAGACAGCTCCATCGCATCGTAGAACGTCTTTAAAGGAACGTCATTACCGGTATCGTTGACATAATCAACGATTAACCTAGCCGTATCATCTCCATCAGCCTTTGCGTGGCTGACGAACAGCGGCTCACTAGTACTGTCGCCCTTCAAAATGCGAAAGTGCTCACGGATTTTGAATACCAAATGCAGAAGTAGGCGAGCGTCTCTAGCATCCTGCGTTGCAAGTTTGCTACGCCAAGCATCTCTGCGCGCATACTGGGTATTAGATTGAGCATCCGACAAAAGCGCAGGCTCGCCGGCAGAACTACCGAAAGGAATATAAACGTCGACACTTCCCCTTCTGCCGATGCCTGCCCTTATCGCTGCAATGTAGCTATCCCAATCATTTCTGTCTTCGTGGGTAAAGCCATCGTGCAAAAACACAACGGCGTTGTGTTTTGCATCATCAAGAGCAATATTTCTTGGAACTTTTCCTCCTATTTCCCAAGCTTGACTTCTGAATCGAACGGGCACGCGAAAGGCAACGCCGTCTCGCTCCATGCCAATTCCATCAAAATGCGATGAGATTAGATTTGCTAATCGCTCAGAATCGGACGAACTCGGCGCCCATAAAACATAAATGCGTAGTAAATCCTCCATGATATTCTTAGCCAACCGACTGCGTAACTAAGTCAACCATTGTATTGCATCCTCGCCCTTTGGTTTCGTATCAGAGTCTTGGATTTGGAATTGGCGCTTTCAATTTTTGTAAGCAGCAGTCCAGGATTTGCAATAATTTCGCTCCACCAAACCCATTCTGCATATCCGCTGTCGATATTGTCCTGAAGCCTGGCGGGTTTGTTGGTTCCGCCATTTGGGTGGATTTGCAACGTAGGCAAGAGAACTGCCACCAATCCCATACTCTGATTTAAGGAGGCATCTATCTCCCAATCGACATATTTCCTATTCGGCGTCTCGATACCACACAGGACCAAAGTGCAAGAGCTACCTTGTAGATGGTGCTCGCGAATTCTTCGGACGATGTAGTCCACACTTGCGCTATCGATCTTTCTTTCCAGCGAATTGTCGGTGATCGCCTCGTAACGATCATGAAAGTTTGTGGAGAATCTATCGTAATAGGCCTGATCCCCATGATGATGATAGCTTACGAACACCTTCCGACGGGTGGGGGCACCTTGGGCAAAGTAGTTGTGGTTCATGAGATACCGCGAGTGTGGCTAGAGAAAATACGCGACACAGACAGTCAGCCGGGGAATGTTGTTCTACCCTAGGCTTCTGGGTAGGGACTAGCACAACTGGCCGACCGCGTCACCGCAACCCTTCCCTCAGGCGCTCCAGTCTTTCCTTGCGAAAGGCCAACATACATAGACGCCATCCCCCAGTGCACGGCGGAAGCGGCTTCCGCGGGGCATATTTCAACTGCTTGGAATGCCTAGCTAAGAACCTGAAAGCCAACGTTTAGCACTGCGACGGCAGCGGAGAAAACCAGCAAAAATGCCTTCAAAATTGCGCACTTGGTTGGGCGGTGGCCCTCTCCGTCAGCCTGTTCGCTAGCGGGCTGAGCGCGCAAGCTTTCATCCCGAGCGGCTCCCGGCTCTCCATGCTTCCCGTTGAGGAATGCAGTCCTCCCGATGACGTTGGGGCGAATATCGAGTCGTCACAATGATTAGGCCCACTTATCGCTACTCCGTTCAACGCTATGTCCGCTTCGCGCCAATAGCGGTCCTGGCTTCCCGTTGTCCATGGCTATTTGTGCTAAGCGAGAAGGCCGCTTCAGCGCTGGCCCGGCTTCATCTCGTCGGTGACGACCTCGAAGCGCAGAAGCTTGGCAACGCCGAAAGCGGTGGAGAGGGCGGCATCCGTGGCGTCTCGCCCGCGCGCCATCACGATGCGTCCGATGCGCGGATGGTTGTGGCGGGCATCCGCCGCATGCCAGCGCCCGTCGAGGAAAACGTCGAACCAGGCGCTGAAATCCATCGGCGCCGGATCGGCCGGCACCCCGATATCGCCTAGATAACCGGTGCAGTAACGCGCTGGAATGTTCAGGCAGCGGCACAGCGTGATTGCCAGATGCGCGAAGTCCCTACAGACGCCCTTGCGTTCCTTGTGGCCTTCCGAGGCGGTGCGATCGGCGCGGGCATGCTGATAGCCGAATTCCAACCGCGCATGGGTGTAGTCCAGGATCGCTTGCACTCGCGGCCAGCCTGGCTCAATCTTGCCGAATAGCGCCCAGGCTTCCGTTGCCATCCGGTCGGTGTCGCAATAGCGGCTGCCCAGGAGGTAGATGAGGGTGGCATCGGGCAAATCATTCACCAGCGCCTGCCGGGCGCCCCAGGGCAGGCTTTCCTGCACCCCGCTATCGCGGATGCGCAGCTGGCTAGAAAGCCGCAGTACGCCCGAGGGAGCAATTAGCCTGGTACAGCGATTGCCGAAATCGTCGATATAGGTGGTGTAGGGCGTATGAGGATTGGTCTGCAGATGCTCGGGCTGCTCGAGATCGACCTCGCGTTCTGGACGGACATGCACCTGCAGCAGCATCGGCGTGGGCGCTTCGCATTCAAATGCGATATCGAATCCGGCGCGGATCAGCATGGGTGCTACCGGTTCGCGGCGCCGTCGCCGCCATTGCCATAATCATGCGGCACGATGGGGCTGTTGGCATTATTAGTGGCGTCGCCATGGGCCTGGGGCGGGTTGCTCGCCGGATCATAGGTGCTGCCGGGGCTGCCGACATAGTTCCGACCGCCCAAGGTGTCGTGCGTGCAGCCGTCCAAGGCCGCAATGGCCACGCCGGATAGGATGGGACGAAATTTCATTGGAGCGTCCTTCTGAGGTCGGTCTGCGCACTAGAGAAACCCGTTTGCCAGCGGCTTTGTTCCGGTTCGGCGGCTTAGGAATTGGTGGGCGCGCTAGCCGCCGTCTAGGCCAGCGCACCGCGTGCGAGCTTTGCGCATAGATCCGCCACAGCGGGGTCCTGGAAGCCTGGTCGCGATCCTCTGATCAATGTCCGCTTTGGGTCAAAAGCGGACGTTCCAATTATAATATTGCACCGCAACGATAGGGGAGGGTTATCGCTAGTCCAAGAGCCGACCGATCAGGTCCGCACCTTCGAGCGCTCGCCGAAGCGTGTTGTCAGTTACGTGGGTATAGATCTCGGTCGTAGCAATATTCGAATGGCCCAGTAGCCTCTGCACAATCCGAATATCGATTCCCGCCTCAATGAGCATTGTTGCTGCGGAGTGGCGCAGCATGTGTGGTGTGATCCTGCGTCTTAGTCCCGCGGATTTCGCCAATCGATGGAGGAGGATTCTAAACCATTGGGGAGTCAGGACGTCCCCTCTATCGTTCTTGAACAGTGGCGCCTTCAGCCCTTCAGGGCCAATACGGGCGACCACGTTCTCACGAAGTGCGCCTAAGGTTGAAGGATTGGTTATCATCACAATCCTCTCCTTCGAGCCCTTTCCAAAAACCTTAATCTCGCCGCGGCTCAGATTGATGTCGCCGAGCATGATTGAGCACGTCTCGGCGATGCGCAATCCGGTGGATGTTAGGACCAATAGAGCCAGATAGGTGATTTCCTGACCCTCCCCCCTCGCCTGCTTCAGCAGCATGCTGAGCTCGTCCTTGGGAATCGCCTTTGGGAGCCGCTTAGGTGTCCTGACCTTGAGTCTGAACGGCTTGAATACTTCGTCAGCGAAGTCCCCACCGAGGCTCTGCAAGAAGCCCTTTATGGAAGTCAGCTTTCGCTTCATTGTGCGGACAGCGTACCGGGGATTTTCGACGATCTTTTTGATTGCGGCCTGGAACGTATCCCGGTCACGAAGGTCATTGCCTATCAACGCGGAAAACTGCTTCAGATCGCTGGCGTAGCATCTCACTGAGTGCGGAGAGAGACGCCTGGCCGCCGAACACGTAAGGATATAAGCGGCTATTTCCTCTCGCAAATTAAAGCTGGATTCTGCCGATCCATCTCCCTGTTTGATTTCCAATAACCTGCGCTCTGACATCTAGATGCATGCACGCTCCAGGCGGCCCAAGAGTCCAGTCCAAAAACAAACAGGCTCGGCAAAATGGGACTGGACATTCCCTGCCATTGGAGCGTCCCTGCGCCGGTCCGCCGCCTTTTAGTTGTTGCAGCGCAACGGGGTAACCATGGGAGGCAAGAATTGCTGATCAGCCGACATGTCGATCTATCCGACGATGTGATCGAAAGGTCAGACATCCCCGCAAATGGAGAAATTCGACTGTGGGACCAACAGCAGAAGGGGCTTCATGTTCGGGTTTGGCCTAGTGGCAGAAAATCGTTCTGTGTTCGCTGGCGGTCTGGCCAAAAAACCCTTTTGCATACGATTGGGATCTACCGGAGCCCGTGGAACACAGCGACCGCTCGAATCAAGGCTGCGGAATTTCTAGCTTCCAACGGGACGCTTCCAGGGCGGACGATAGCTTCGAAGACTCATGAAGACCTCACCGTCGATAGCCTAATTGAGAAATATCTGATCGAGGGTCCGCTTATGAAAATGGGCAAACGGGCCTCTTCTTGGAAAATCGATGCGATGAACCTTAACCGGCACGTGCGGCCTCTCGTTGGTCATCTACCCGTCATTGGCCTGAAGAAATCGGACGTCGCCGGCATGCTGAGGGATGTCATAGGTGGCAAAACTGCTGTGGATGTCCGCACTGGTTGGCGAGGCCTCGCGCGTGTTCGTGGCGGTCGCGGCAGCGCAGAGCGCACGCTCACTACTCTCAAAGCAATGCTGAACTGGGCGATTACGCAGGAACTGCTGTCGGCGAACCCCGCCAAAGATCTTTCCGTTCCGAAAGCACAGGCGAAGGAACGGTTTTTGAGTGATACAGAAACCGCGCGGCTCTTTACGATCCTAAAAACCGGCGAAGGAAATGGTGGCATAAACAAGTGGCACGCTAGTCTCATTCGCCTACTTCTTTTGACCGGAGCACGGAAATCGGAATTGATGGCTATGCGCTGGGAAGAGGTCGATTTAACACGCAGCCGTATTTTAGTGCCGGCTGATCGTACCAAGTCCGGTCGCCACAATGGCGCCAGACGGATCCCTCTCAGCGGAGCCGCAAAAGCCATCTTGGATACCTTGAATCCAATAGCGGCTGGCTTTGTATTCCCCTCCGCTAAATCACCGGACAAGCATATGACAGGCATTCAGAAAACCTGGAAGCGTGTCTGCCAAGAAGCTCAGCTGGGCAATATGCGGCTCCATGACTTAAGGCACAGCTTTGCCTCTTTCGCGATCGCCAACGGCGAAAACATCGTGGTGATTGCGGACGTACTAGGCCATGCCTCCACTCGCATGACCGAGAGATACCTACATCTCAGAGACGATCACCTGAACGCCCTTTCAGAGCGCACTGGGCAGCGAATTCTGGCGGGCGCGCTGGACTGATTAGTGCCAGCGCAAAAGTATCAGACAGCCCGACATCTATTCGCCGGGCGCCTATGTCTCCCGCGAATGATTTGGTAAGATGTTCGATATACCAATTAAGGCGTCGTCTTCCACAAATGAATCAATTCTTTGCTCTCGGAAATATCGCGCTCCACTCTCCAGGACGGAAAGAGTGCAACAAAGGCAATGCATTGTTAGGGCAGCCATCATAAAAAACTACCAACAAGGCTAGACCTCCAAAACCGAGCGGCCTGTCTCGCTCAACGACCGAACCAATCTCGACGGCCAGCGACTTTGCACGCGCGAGTTCGTTACTGTCAGACCAGATGCTATTTTCATCCTCAAAAGCAAAGTGCTTTTTATCAAGTGTCTCGCAAACCTTTAAGTCTATTCGGTTGTATAAAAACTGCTGCATCGTCTTTCGAATGGCCGCATCTGCTTCTTTGGTGGCCAGCATTAATACCACCACGACGGTTATACCTCTTTCTTTTAAAAGCTCATCGTTTGCATCTATAAAAGCTTTGATATTTGAAGAAAGCGCTTTCCCAGTGGCCGCAAAATCATCAACTATGACCGCACCGCTTACTGAGGCCCCACGCTTTTCTTGGTCGAGAATGAATCTAGAAAATGACCCAGGATCAACAACACATTGGCTGGAGATCAAATTCTCTTCAGCGTATTTCTCAGCGTACCTGTTGCCGCTTTTCGCTGGCCCATCAATGTAAGTCACTACAATGTCGTTACGACGTTGGCTCCGCGTTTCCGGCGTGTATGCCGATGTGTGCTTTTTAACGACGCTGTGAGCTAGCCGGAGCTTTTCTCGCACCTGCTCCTCAGTGACAACCCGGAGGTTTTGCAACATTTTGAATAATAGTCTTTGATCCCTGAATGATTTGCGTTGTTCTAGCCAAGCCCGCACATCTTCGCCGGAGACGCGGCGCCCTCGGTACAGCGGCCAGCCCGACACCAACTCAACAATTTCTCCGGCCTTGACGTAAGCCGCGTCTTCAGCTGCCTGAACCGTGGAGGCGAGATCTTCTCCAAGTGAATCAGATATTAAAATCCCCACCCCCTTTTCAACTAACCAATGCTCAAAAAGTGGCACGACAAATTCATATTTTCCTGCACGGTCCCGCAAAATCTCGCGCCTCACGAAATCTTGAACGATGGCAGGGATTTCAGAGGGCGACAAAGCAGTATGCGCGATTCTGTTTGTCACGATGGCTTCCAATTTCAAAGGCTGCTTAAACCGAATTGTTCTGGCAATCGCCACTAAGCACCGCCTCCTTTTCATTTCGGCGATCTCAGCATCCTCTCTCCCCAGTGAGATGCCATCCTTCCAGAAGTGGGCAAAGGCATTCACGTCGAGAGTGTTGATTATTGCGACGACCGCATTTCTTACCTCATCGACGGTTATTTCAGCATCCCTGTCTGAAACAGCCGTTTGGAAAATGCGCGCACAAAGCAGTTTGGTAAAATATGGGTGCCCGTTCGTGTAATTAAAAAGCTCAGAGATGGCGGCTTCGTGCCAGTTCACGGGCTGGGGCTTATTCTTCTCCTGACGAACTAACTCAACAAAATCGTCCCATTCTTCGGCTCGGGTAAAATAGTCCAAGGGTTCGCGAACGAACTTGTTTAACTGGTCCCCTTGCGCTCCAATAATGAAGGGCATGTTCTCTCCTCCAACGAGGAGCATGCCGATATTTTTCTTTGAGCTAAGCGTTCTGAGGTTTGAGAAGAATGCCTCAGCGAGCGGGCCATACCGGTACATCTCCGGATGGATTTCATCGAATTCATCCAAAACAATCATGACCTTAAGATGAGGCTTCTCCTTCTCAAGTAATTGCGCAAGTTGATTAAGCGGAGCGATTGTCCCTGTGAAGTCGCCCGAGAAAGGGGTCTTTGTTCCCGAGAGATGGGCCGCCATTCGAGCCGCAAGGGCCTGTCCCAATGCACGAACGGTCGCCTCGGCGTTCGCGCGCGCATATTCTCCATATTCCAAGTATACGAAGTCGAAGGATGTGTCGCCCTCCTTAAACTTCTTTAGTTCATCTTCAACAGCAAACGTCAGAGAAGTTTTTCCTACGCGCTTCTGTCCCGTTATGTAAGATGACTGCATACGCTCTTTTGTGAACCTGTTGGTCAAGGCGGCAACTTTTTTAGTGCGGCCAACAAACTCACGCCCCTGAGCAACATCGGTACTGTAAGGGTCACTTCTTTCTAATATTGCCCAATTAATATTTGCGGCTTGGGCGACGGCGATCACTTCAAACTCAACCTTCTGAGGATCCGCGCCCCTCATACTAGTCCAATTGAGCTCAACCCAGAACTGAGCCTCTGCTATTGGCTCTCCAACAAGGCAATCAAAGCTAAGCGCGAATTCCCCCGGCGGAATGGCACCGATGTCGATCAAATCCCCAGCAACTACCACTTTTTGGGAGTCACAAATAATCTGCGCGCTGCAATCGTTCGCTACGCCAGGCCCCGAATTGACAATTGGCACCTTCAGCCGGACCACTCTATTGCGTTCCTGCAACGGGTATCTTCTTTCGAGGGTGTAGGGAGACGACCTTCTTGGCTGAAGCACGCATTTGAAGCGCTCCGTAGAAGAACGCTCAATGTTAGCGAGAGCTTCCTTCGCAGTCGTAAGAAAGTTTAGCAGCGATGAAGAAAGAAAGTCGGCCTTTGTCTCGGCCTTATCAATAGCGTTCTGAATGAGTTGGGCAGCCGCAGGAAGCTTTTGCGAAAAACTGCTATCTGATGTTTGAAGCAACTCCTCCAAAGCATTTACTATCTCGCGAACGAGATTGGTGAATTGGGGATAGTCATATGGGTTTAGATAGGCTTTGAGTGTTGAGTTGCTTAGTCGTTTAAATATTTCCTGCTTGCGTGCAACAAGTTCCGATGGATTACTTGGAAGCGTGCGAAATAAGTCGAGCAAGTGCAATATTTTCGCGTGCAAATGCGCGAGAGTATCAATCTTTTCATGTGTAAGTTTTCGCTCTGAATATCCTACCGCATCTCGCAGGTCGTTCGTTCCTACTTCGAACAACTCACATATTTTCAGTTGAATTCCACTTCCGCCATAGTCCTCGATGACAGGCCTCAGTGAGGTGTGGCCAACGGCTCTAGTGACGAAGAGTGCTGCGTCCCGTCTTCCTTCGGGGATTTTAGCCGCCGCATCAATCCGTTCTGCCAAAGAGATTTTAGGCGCTAGTTTTCGAGCTCCTGGACTCACAGCACAAAGCAACTCCGACAGAGAGGCCAAAGCTGCTCGTCCGATCGAGTCGTTTTCGGGCGCGTTTTCAAGAAGCCGATAGGCCTTTTCGGCGTTTTGCAGGCGCTCTTCGACACTCATATTGCCCCCCCACTTACACTGACAGGTCCCCAGACACTAAAGAGAAGCCAATTCCGCTCCAAGCCCATGATTAGCAGGTCAAAGGACTTCCCGGCGCCGTTGTCCCAATCGGAATCCCACGGGACGGTCCCTGGTCGCCTGAATTGTCGGGCATCAACCAGGAGAAATATTATGTCCCCCACGCAAACTGCGCCATTCCCCAAGGAGACCGTCAAAGCCTCTATGCGGGAAGGACAAAGCGTGCCCGCTCTGTGCGCAACATCTCAAACGGCGTAACGCACTTCACGTTCAGACCGATACAGGCATTGGGTATCTTGATCTTTTTGGTGGACGCCGCTGCGATCTCATGAGTAACGATCGTGTGGCCATGGGCATGTGCGTGGGCAACCAGGAAGTAATCCGCGACTTGCAGAAAGGTATTGATAGCCGCCGGATCGTAGTTCTGGCCGTTAGCCCATGTGCTTACCACTCCCAGGGACGGAACAATCGCCGCATCAGGGGGTAGAAAGAAGCTTGCTCCTCTGTCATTGGCCCAACCCGAAAGTTCGTCGGCCACCGCCTTAAGTTCGTCGCTTACTCTCTCAATACTAAACACTTTTCTGGCCTGGTTCTGAGCAATTAACCAGTCCCAGAAAGCCGGACAAAAATCCAGGCCATAGTGAAGATTCTTGGCCTGGATGAAGATATTTGCGTCGAGCAAATAAGCCATCAGACCACCCCTAAGGAGTGGGCAAGCTCCCTAAATGTCGAAAGCTTGGAAAAACCCAGCAAACGAAATGCGTCTCGGTGAAGGGTTTGACCTTCCAGAGTGCTTGTGACCAATGCTCGAGCAAATCTCTTGCCTACCCTGGCCCCTTGAGTGAGATAGAAGTCGCCACCGGAAGATCTGGGTATCGCCCTTAAGCGATCCAATTCAGCTTCGTAGGCAAGCCAGAATCCGTCACGCGTTAGCCCTCCAATGTCATAAATACGCCGGAGAATAACGAGTGTACTGACCTTGAAGCGTCGCGCAAAACGATCAAGCGCATTCCGCAGATCTTCGCCGCGCTGATAATCGGCCTCTATTATGGCTTTGGGTACAAGTAGCTCAGCGGCAACTTTGTCACACCAATCCTCAACCCGCCCGTTCGCAAAAGTCGACGGTTGCGCGTTGGTCAACGCCGATTGCCCAAGCCATAGATGCGCAAGTTCGTGAGCGAGAGTGAACATCTGCCCAGCTTTCGTGTCAGAGCCATTCACAAAAATCAGTGGGGCTAGATCGTCCACAATAGCGAAGCCTCGAAATTCTTCGGGATTCAATTTGCGGTAGTTATTGTTGCCAACAACACCAGTCACCATGACGAGCGTTCCGCTTCTATCAATTAGATCAATGAATTTGCGAAGTGCTTCAGTCCATGTTGGACATTGGCGTCGATCTTCAAGATTAAAGTTTAACCGGTGACGCATTGCAGTCGCGGTTTGAACTACATCGCTATCCAGATCGGCAGATCCGATCACATCAATACGTGCAGCTTGGATCGCTCGTGCATATTCGCGGAACCATTCCTGACGTTGCTGACAAAGATAAATTGTGTCCAACAGGTCAGGGCTGGGACGCATAATTTGTTTATTAGCGAATGTCCGAAAATCTGGGAGTGGAATTTGTTCGACTGGCGGCTCCGGGAGGAACAGATATCCGATTGGCGTGTGAGTTGCCTTCGCAAATGCCTCA
>Ga0206927_1050_pt2 | contig 24766 bp, 23 predicted proteins | sample Alteio_BWOrgHeat_60_FD_153249 | JGI IMG/M metagenome (GOLD analysis project Ga0206927, IMG submission 153249) | Enriched cells from forest soil in Barre Woods Harvard Forest LTER site, Petersham, Massachusetts, United States -... | ecosystem: Environmental > Terrestrial > Soil > Temperate forest >... | reverse complement strand
CAATGCGATCAAGGATGTGCTCCAGGACACGCCACCGGAGCTCGCGGCGGACATTATCGACAACGGCATCACCGTGACGGGCGGCTCCGCGCAGCTGCGCAATCTCCCGGAACTCATCTATCGAAGGACCGGCGTAAAGGCCCGTATGGCCAAGGACGCGCCGTACTGCGTTGTCATGGGCACGGGCGAGGCACTCAAACACCTGGATACCTACAAGAAGGCCATCATCTCAAAAAGATAATTGACGAAGGTCAAGTTTAATGTATAGTAGAAAAAGCGCCAATAATGCTAGTGCGCAAGGAGGAAGGCATGAGGCCTTGGACCATTGTTTCCGCTATTGCCGGTGGAGTCGGCACGCTGCTGATCGCCGTGCAGTTCGTTCCTATGGCCGCAGCCAGCGGCGCGCCGCAGTGGCGGCCATTCGTGGAGCGCGCGTCTTTCACGGTGGAGGATAGGACCCGGTACGGTCGCCCGATCGTCCAGCGACGGTTCCTAGGGATCCTGCCCCTGGTCGAGTGTTCGATCATCAACGGCGTCGACGCTGCGAAGGAACGCTGTCGGCAGCCGATCAAGTGGCCGGACCGTCCCGCCTGATGCGAGTCGCCCTTTCATGTGATGAAATTCCCCGGTGCCTCTGCGCACCGGGGAATCTCGCTATCTCGACTGCAGCTTTTCAATATCTTGTGAGAGTTTGTGGAGGTCCCGCTGGATCTGCGCGAGCGTCGTCTCGCGGCGCTCCTCCTCTTTTTCATCTTCGGTCATTTCCTCAACGTCCTCGCTGATGTCCTCAACATCCTCCTGGAGTTCATCCACATCTTCCTGAATTTCTTCGACATCCTCCTGCATCTCATCGATATCTTCCTGGATTTCATCGATATCTTTGCCGACCTCAACGATCGTCTCAGTGTTGAAATTGATCGTCATCTGGATGAAGAGCGAGAGGTAGATCGCCTCGAGCGAGACGATGGTCGTGAGGACGAGCAGCATGCGGTCGAACGAAAGCCAGCCGAAGAACACAGTGAGGAAGCTCAGTACGAAGAGGATCGTGTGGGTTACGATCGACGCGGGCGATCCTACCCAGCGCGTGACCGCAAGTGCGGTCTTCTGCAATCCTTTCGGCTCCGACATAGCGCGATTATACTACTCGAATGAAGTTCGTCGGCAATGTGCACCTGGTGCGAGGCAGCGCTCTCGCGCTTCCGGAGCTCATGTCGCTCCTTGCCGCAGCCGGCATCGAGACGCAGGCCAATCCGGACATCGACGTGCGCACGTATCCGCAATTTCTCGTCGAGGATGCGCGCGCGCTCACCGAGCGCGCACTCACGCGTTCCGTCTCCGGTGGACGCCGCGTGTTCATCACCATCGCGGCAAATCTCACGTACGAAGCGCAGAACACGCTTCTCAAGACACTTGAGGAGGCGCCGGGCGACGCGCTCTTTTTCTTTATCGTGCCGTCGCCCGAGATGCTCCTGCCGACTGTGCGTTCACGCGCGCAGCTGTTGGAGCTCTCAACGGACGCGCACGCGGGAGTCGTCGATCTCGAAGTATTCCTGAAAGCGACGCCCGCCGTCAGGCTCGACATGCTGAAGCCGCTCCTTGCGAAAGACGAGGATGACGTGCGCGACATCTCCGGCATCGTCATCTTTCTTTCATCGCTCGAGCGCATACTTGCAAAGCGTGTGAGCCTGGGCCGCGAGGGGCTCGAAGCCGTCTATCGCGCCCGTGCCTACATCGGTGATAAAGGATCGCTCCTCAAGGCGCTGCTTGAGCAGGTCGCATTGCTCACACCCCGTGTATAATGAGTATCTATGCCAGATTTTGATCTCAAACCCTTTGATGAAAAAATTGCAGCTGCGAAGGAGTGGCTCGCGAAGGAATATCGCGGGCTCCGTACCGGCCGCGCCGCGCCTGCTATTCTCGACGGCATCCAGGTTTCCGCGTACGGCTCAATGATGCCGCTCAAGCAGGTGGGCAACGTCGGCGTCGAAGATGCGCGCACGCTCCGCGTCTCGGCGTATGATGCGGGACTCATAAAAGATATCGAGCGTGCGATCGCCGGAGCAAATCTCGGCGTCGGCACTTCTTCCGACGGCGCATCGGTACGCGTGAGTTTCCCCGAGCTCAGCGGTGAGCGTCGCGAGCAGATGGTGAAATTTGCAAAAGGGAAGCTCGAGGAAGCGCGCACGACGGTGCGTCTCGCCCGCGACGAGTCCTGGAAGCTGGTCCAAGAGCGCGAGCGCGAGGGCACACTCACCGAAGACGACAAATTCCAACTGAAGGACGAGCTTCAGAAGCGCATCGATAAGGCGAATGAGGATCTTCAATCAGCATTCGAATCCAAAGAAAAAGAAATGAGCGCGTAACCGCGCTCATTTTTCATATAGAATAGAGCGCATGACCGTTTTGCTCGTCATCGCGATTCTGGTGTTCCTCATTGTTGCGCACGAATTTGGGCATTTCATTGCAGCGAAGATCTTCGGCGTGAGGGTGCTCGAATTCGGTGTGGGCTACCCGCCGCGTGCGCTTCGTTTGGGCAAGATCGGAGATACCGAGTACACGCTCAACTGGATTCCATTCGGCGGCTTCGTGCGGCTCTTCGGCGAGGACGGCGAAACGCACGGAAAGGGGAGTTTTCCTGATGCTACGCGCTGGAAGCAGGCGCTGATCCTTGTCGCGGGCGTCACGATGAACGTGATCGCTGCGCTTCTCCTCTTCACCGGTGCGTATTCGGTCGGCATCTTGCACCCTGTGGCAGCCAATACTCCGGATGCGCGCCTCATCGTCTCTGACATCGTCCCGGGCTCTCCCGCAGATGCCGCAGGTCTTCAGGAAGGCGACTATGTTATTTCGCTCAGCGATCCGGCGGGCGACACGTTAGTCACGCCGACTCCGGACTCCGTGACGGATTTCGTGAGCAGCCGCGCGGGTGAGCAGCTCACCATGATGTACGTGCGCGGCACCGCGACCTCGAGCGCGATCCTGCATCCGGCGCAGGGTGTGATCCCCGGCGACGCGCAGCGTGCTGCAATCGGTCTCGGGCTCGTGCTCGTCACAACGCAGGCGGAACCGCTCAACGGTGCGTTCGTTGACGGCTACTACCAGACGGAAGGAACCCTTATCGTTTCGCTCCAGGGACTATGGATGATCGTGCGCGGTTTTGCGCATGGCGCGCCGGATCTCCAGGAAGTCACGGGGCCGGTCGGGCTCGTGAGCTACGTCTCGGAAGCGTCACGCAGCGGCTGGGGTTATGTGCTCTCGCTCGCGGGCTTCATCTCGGTGAATCTCGCCGTGATCAATCTCATTCCGATCCCCGCGCTCGATGGCGGCAGGCTTCTCGTCGTGATCATCGAATCCGCCACGCGCCGGAGTCTTCCGAAATTGGCGGTACAGCTGGTCAACACGATCGGCGTCGCGCTCATCATCATGCTCATGGTCGTCGTGACGTATCACGACATCATCCATCTGCTCGCATAAAAAGAGTCGATGGCGCACGGACACCACCGACCGATCTTTGGCCCATTCGGGCTCTCCCGTCTGCGTTCCTCCCTGGACCGCATCAATGCAAACGCGCCTATCGTTTGCGGAACAACTCCGACCGTGAAGTCATACGAGAGTGCACGCACTGATAAGCAAACTTTATAAATGAAAGTAACTAAGGTCAACGATAAGCTTCATTCTTTATTCATCAAAACAAAGCGCCGCGGGAGTCCCGCGGCGCTGCGTTCGCTCGTGCAAGATGATGAGGAGCTTGTGGTCGGCAATTTCAGTCGCGGACGGCTTCCAGGTGTTGAGTGAAAGCGCGTTCGAACGTTTGGTGCATCCAGGTCTTGTTGCTGCCGGGCGGCAAAAGCTCAGGCATGCCTTTCATCAGGTCGCGCGTGCGCTTCGCTCGCTCTCGTGCGGCCGCATCTTGAGCGATAAGTGCGCGCCCGATCGCCGTATCGTCAAACGACGCCAGGACTTTATCCCGCAGTTCTTCAACTACCGCTCGTGCGCTGGAACCGATCGGATGTCCGTCGAGAGCCTCTGCAACAAGCCCATCAACTTCCGCCGCGATAAAGTTTGCGATCTGCGCGGCTTCGGGTGTCTGCACCCATCCTTCAATATCCATGCATTCCTCCTTAGGCCGAAGATGGCGAATCATCCGACAGCTTTTTAGCATCCACGCAATAGCCGAGACCCGCATGATTCTCGATGGCGTCGAACAGCGGATCCTTGAGCAGGAACTTATTCCGGATGCGCTTTATCGCGCTGCGGGCATTCGTGCGGTATCCGTCCTCGCCGTCCCCGACGATGAATCCGGGAATGCCCCGATAGACGTCGTAGACCATCCGGTAGGTCGCCCACTCTCCAACTTTCACGAGAAGGAGCATGAGAATTCGGTATTCTGGGAGCGTGAGCTCGACGAGCTGCTCCTTCCAGTAGACCCTGCCCGGATTGACGATCCGCAAGTGACCGAACACGAGCGGCTCGACGGGAGCGAGCTTGAATAGTTCCGAACGTTGCGCGTATAAGGTTGCGGAATCGGTCTTGCTTTGCGGAGCGTTCCCACCAGTGCGACGGGGCGTCCTGGCGAAGAAGGCGTCCAGCTCTTCGATGAGCGGCTGCATGTCCATGTCCTGTCCTCCTGCGGAGCAGTTCATCATTCAATATATCCGCAGTCAAGGATTCTTTTGCAAAGCATCGCACTACCGTTACAATGCTCACACTATGCGTCAATCGCACCTCTTCACGAAGACCCGCAAATTCGCACCGAAAGACGAGGTGTCCAAGAACGCGCAGCTCCTCATCCGCGCGGGTTATATCCATAAGGAAATGGCCGGCGTGTATTCCTATCTGAAACTCGGCACGCGCGTCCTCAATAAAATCGAAGAGATCATCCGCGAAGAAATGGACGGGATCGGCGGACAGGAAACCCGCATGGCGACACTCCATCCGAGCGAGAACTGGAAGACGACCGGCGGTTGGGATGCGGTGGATGTCCTCTTCAAGTTGCAGAGCCGCACCGAGAAGGAGTACGCGCTCGGCCAGAGCGAGGAAGAAATCGTAACGCCGATCGCGCAGGAGTATGCCGCTTCGTACAAAGATCTGCCCGTCGCCATCTATCAAATCGGCCAGAAGTACCGCGACGAGCTTCGCGCGAAGAGCGGCATTATGCGCGGCAGGGAGTTCGGCATGAAAGACATGTACAGTTTCCATATCGACCAGACTGACTTCGATCGCTTTTACGAGATCGTGAAGCAGGCGTACTTCCGCGTGTACGAGCGTTGCGGACTCGTTGCGAAAGTGACCGAAGCGTCCGGCGGTGCGTTCAGCGAGAAGCTCTCGTATGAATTTATGGTGCTCACCGATGCCGGCGAGGACGACATCCTCTACTGTGACGTCTGCACGCACTGTGCCAACGTTGAAGTATCGAAAGTCGCCGAGGGCGGGGAGTGCCCGAAGTGCGGTAAAAGCACGCTCAAAAAGGCGCGCGCGGCAGAGGTCGGCAACGTCTTCGATCTCGGCATGAAGTACCCGAAAGCGTTCGGCTACACCTTTAAGGATGCCGACGGCAAAGACCAGACACCGATCATGGGCTGCTACGGTATCGGCACCACACGTCTGATGGGTACGGTCGTTGAAGTACTCTCCGATGAAAAGGGGATCGTCTGGCCTGAGAGTATCGCACCGTATCAGGTGCATCTGATTGCGATTACGGGCGGCAATGCTGATATCGAAGCGGAAGCCGGCAAGCTCTACGATCTCCTGCGTGAGAACACCATCGAGGTGCTCTATGATGATCGCGACGCGCGCGCGGGTGAGAAGTTTGCCGACGCGGATCTGATCGGCATTCCGACGCGCCTTGTCGTCTCGGAGAAGACGATGTCGCAGGGCGGCGTCGAGATGCTCGCGCGAGCGAGCGGCACAACCTCGTTCGTCGCGGAATCAGACCTTATCGAGCAGCTGCAGAAATAGTATGTTTTCTTCGATAAAGAAAGCGATCGACCGGGTCCTGATGTGGTTCTCCAACGACATCGGCATCGATCTCGGCACGGCGAACACGCTCGTCTATGTAAAGGGTCGCGGCATCGTAATCAACGAGCCCTCGATCGTCGCCATGAACACGAAGACCGGCCAGGTGGTCGCCGTCGGTCAGGTCGCGAAGGACATGCTCGGCCGGACCCCGCCGCACATCAAGGCAGTGCAGCCGGTCGTTGACGGCGTGATCTCGGATTTCGAAGTCACTTCCGAGCTCCTTTCTTACCTCATCAATAAAGCGCAGGCGGGCCATACCAAGCTCCTCGGGCCGCGCGTCGCCGTCGGCGTTCCGTCGGGCATTACATCCGTCGAAGTGCGCGCGGTACGCGATGCCGCGCGCGCCGCAGGCGCGCGCGAGGTCCACATCATCGAAGAGCCGTTGGCCGCGGCGATCGGTATCGAGTTGCCCATCTGGGAGCCTTCGGGGAGCATGATCATCGATATTGGCGGCGGCACAACGGATATCGGCATCGTCTCGCTGGGCGGTCTCGTGAATTCCCGTAACGTCCGCATCGCCGGTGATAAGCTGAATGCCGACATCGTGAGTCATATGCGCAATGAGTTTAAACTGCTCATCGGCGAGAAGACGGCTGAGGAGATCAAGGTCGCGATCGCGAGCGTGGCATCGGGGCGTGAGCGCGTCGAAGTCATTGTGCGCGGGCGTGACATCATCTCGGGCCTTCCGCGCGAGCTTGTCATTACCGATCAGGACATCAGGAACGCCATTAGCCACTCGATCGAAGAGCTCATCGACTCAATCAAGGAGGTGCTCGAGACGACGCCGCCCGAGATCATCTCCGACATTATGCGCCGCGGCGTTCATCTCGCGGGCGGCGGTGCGCTCATCCGCGGTCTTCCTGAATACCTCTCGCGTTCGATCGGCCTTCCGGTCGTTGTCGCAGCGGATCCGCTCACTGCGGTCGTGCGCGGCACATCCGTCGTCCTCGGCGATCTCGATCGTTATGGCGACACGCTCTTGAAGAGTGACGACGAACTCGTCCCGACCGAATAATATGGCGCCCGAATTCTCGCACCGCTCCCTCCACAGCGCGAGAGCCGGTCGCCGACGCCTCCTCTTCACGACCATACTTGTCATCGTGCTCATCGTGCTCGACGCGCTCTCTCACGGTGCAGTGCGTGGTGCGGTGCGCTCCGTCGGTGCGGATATTTGGACAGGCTCGAGTGATTTACGGGCGGATATCACCGGCACCGGTTACTTTGTCTCGCACCGCACGCTCGCTGAGGAGAACGCAGCGCTGCGCGCACAGGTCGCGCAATATCAGGAAAAGGCCGCCGGCTACGATGTACTTGCGCAGCAGAATGCGCAGCTGCAGGCCGCACTCAGTTTCTCATCAGAAACGCACACCATCACGGCACCCATCGTCTCTTCTTTTACGAGCTCACCGTACGGTACCTTCCTGATCGGCGCCGATGCGGAAGATGGAGTTGCGGCAGGGGATCTTGTAATCAGCGACGGCGGTTTCGTGATCGGTCAGCTTGCCGATGTGCAAACGAAGACGAGTGAGGTGCGTGAATTATTCTCTGCAGGCGAGCATGTCGATGGACTTGTTGACGGCACGCCCGTCACGCTCATCGGCGACGGCGGCGGCAACGCGCACGCATCCGTTCCGCTCGGCGTACACGTTGCAGCGGGAGATCCCATCATCTCACCGACGCATGGCGGTCGCGCTGTCGGCGTCGTGGGGCATATCGATTCTAGTGCGACGAGTCCCGATCAGACGGTCTACGTGCAGCTTCCCGTCAACCTTGCTTCGCTTCAATACGTCTATGTCGTTTATCAATAGCATCCGCATCCTGGTCGCTCTCATCGGCTTCATCGGCGCGCTCGTGGCGCCTGCGTGGCTCCCGATGCTCTGCATTGTCCTGCTCGCGTTGCGCTTCAGCGCGGTCGAAGCGATCGCACTCGGTTTCTTCATGGATATGCTCTGGCTGCCTGCAGGGTTTCCGCATGCACTCCCGCTCTATACCATGGCGTCAATCATCATTGTCTGGGGTCTCGAACCACTGCGCCTGGAATTTCTACGCTCGTAAAGGGCCTGTATTGCAGGGTGCGTTATAGTAGGAGCAATGCGCTGGCGAAAGAAGAAGATCATCCACGAGATCGCCCCCGACGAGATTTTCCTCGATTCTTCCAACCTCCCCGAATACGACGCGAAACAGTTCGAAGGCCGCGTCGCGCGGCCTGTTGGTGCCCGATCGATCCTCACGGTCAGCGTCGTCTTTCTCTGCGTTGTCGGACTTTTCTCCTACCGTGCATATTCGCTCGAGGTTTTGCAGGGAGTGCGCTTTGCCGACATTTCACAAAATAATACGCTCGAGAAGAATCTCATCTTCGCAACACGCGGTCTGATCTACGACAGGAACGGCACCAAGCTCGCCTGGAACATCGCGCAGGATACAGCGACCTCGACTGACGGCAGTATGTACGCGCTGCGCCAATATGCCGCGATGCCCGGTCTCGCGCATTTGCTCGGATTCCTCCAGTACCCGAAGGCCGACGCGAAAGGGGAATGGTGGCGGGAGGACTACTCCGGCGTTTCGGGGCTCGAGCTCTCATACAACACACAGCTCTCGGGCACCAATGGCTATACGATGGTCGAGCGCGATGCGCATGGCGCCGTGCAGCGTGAGAATATCATCGTGCCGCCGCAGAACGGCGCGGATCTCACGCTCTCGATCGATGCCGACGTCCAATCGAAACTCTTCATGCTCCTCTCGCAACACGCGTACGACGAAGGTTTCGTCGGCGGCGCCGCGGTCATCATGGATGTGCGCACCGGACAGGTTCTCGCGCTCACCTCCTTTCCGGAATACGACAACCAGGCGTTCACCAACGGCGACAGTGCTGCTGTTGCGGCGGCAAACACGGATCCCGCGAAGCCATTGCTCGACCGCGCAATCGCCGGGCTTTACGCACCGGGATCGATCGTGAAGCCGATGGTCGCGGTGGCGGCGCTCGATCAGCGGATCATCAGTCCCGATAAACAGATCGATTCGATCGGCTACATCAGCGTGCCGAATCCGTACGATCCCGCGCATCCGTCGCTCTTCCACGACTGGACGGTCCACGGCTGGATCGACATGCGTACCGCGATCGCTGTGTCCTCGGACGAATATTTCTATACCGTCGGTGGTGGCTATGGCGGCCAGCAGGGCCTTGGCATCGCGAATATCGATAAGTACGCGGCACTCTTCGGCTTCGGTACGACAACCGGCATCGATCTGCAGGGGGAGCAGGCGGGTGTCGTGCCTTCTCCCGCGTGGAAAGCGCTCGCGTTTCCGCAGGATCCCGCGTGGGTCTTGGGCGATACGTACCACAGCGCCATCGGTCAGTACGGCTGGCAGGTGACGCCGATCGAGGCGGTGCGCTATATTGCCGCGGTCGCGAACGGCGGCAAGCTTCTTACGCCGCAACTCATTGCATCATCCACACCGCAGTTCACACAGCTTCCGATTCCGGATTCAGAGCTCCAGATCATACGCGAAGGCATGCGGCTCGGCGTGACCTCCGACCGCTCCGACGCCATCGAGAAATTCTTCGACCTTTCCGGCATCGAGATTGCCGGCAAAACGGGCACCGCGCAGATCGGAACGCACAATCAGTGGATCAACTCGTGGGCGGTCGGCTTCTGGCCCGCCTCGGATCCGCATTATGCCTATGCCGTCGTGCTCGAAAAGGCGCCCGCGGGCACGAATTCGGGCGCCGCACCGGGGCTCCTCCCGTTTTTCGAGTGGCTCATCGCGAACAAGCCGCAGTACTTGCAATAGGTGTGCACATTGCGCGCTCCTTGCCACAAAAAAACGGCACGGTAGAATACCTCAACGCGCCTTTTATAGAGGGCGCGTTTGCGGGTCTTAGACCCACCACCCATATATGAACGAAGACACCAACTACCTCAGCAAGGAGAAATTCGACGAGCTCACGACCGAGCTCGAACACCTGAAGACGGTGCGTCGCCGCGAGATTGCGGAGCAGCTCGAATACGCTCGCTCGCTCGGTGACCTCTCCGAGAACGCCGAATACGAAGAGGCACGCAATCTTCAGGCCGCGACCGAAGACCGCATCCGCGTCATTGAGGAGCAGCTCAGCCACGCTCGCATTATCGAGCACACCAAGGGTTCGACCGCCTCGCTCGGCTCGATGGTCACCATCCAGAAGCAGGGTGAGAAGGAAGAGCACAAGTACGAGATCGTCGGTTCCGCCGAGGCCAATATGCAGGAGCACAAGATCTCGCACCTCTCACCGCTCGGCTCCGCACTCATGGGCAAGAAGAAAGGCGATACCTTTTCCTTCGATACGCCGAAAGGTCCTCAGAAATACAAGATTGTCAGTGTCCAGTAGCGATACACCGTCCCGAAAGGGACGGTTTTCGTTTGCTACAATCCTCGCATGGAGGTGTCCGAGTATCTACAGCTCGCCGTTGATCTCGCACAGCGATCCGGCGAGATCATGCGCTCACATTTCGGCCTAAGCATGAAAAAAGAATGGAAAGCGGATCACTCGCCGGTTACCGAAACCGATCTCGCAATCAACGCGCTCGTGCTCAAAGAGATTAAGGCACGGTTTCCCGATCACAGCATCTTGGCGGAGGAAGGTGATGATTTTTCTCATGAGAGCGAGTACGTATGGATCTGTGATCCGGTCGACGGCACACACAATTTTGCGCACGGCATTCCGACGGCTGTCTTCGCGCTCGCTCTCACTCGCAACGGAGACCCGCTTCTCTCGGCCATCTACGACCCGTTCCTCGACAGACTCTTCCATGCGGAAAAAGGAAAGGGCGCGTTTCTCAATGGCGAGCGTATTCATGTCACAGAAAGTCCGAGCTTGCAGCGTACGGTCATCGGTATGGGCAAGCTCTCCGGTGTACGCGACCTCATCTCGTTCTATCGCGTCGCACGTCCGCACGGCATCAGATTTGTGACGGGCCTCTCAACGCACTACATGGCCGCACTTGTCGCAGCAGGAGAGTTCAGCGCCGCGCTCTTCGGGGGGACTTCGCCGCATGACATCACGGCGTCTACTCTGCTCGTACAAGAGGCAGGGGGAACGGTAACGGACCTTTTTGGCAATCTCCCTGAACGATACGATCGCGACATGCAGGGACAGCTCTATTCCAACCGTGCCGTCCATGAGGAACTGTTGGCCATTCTACAAAGTGTGCATAACACCTAAACAGTGGGCTACACTATTCTGTATGAATATAGAACTCTTGAAACAAACGGCGAAGCAGATGGTCGCGCCCGGCAAAGGCCTCATCGCTGCGGATGAAAGCGCCGGCACCTGTAAGACACGCTTCGATGCCGTTGGTGTCGAGTGCACCGAAGAGAACCGCCGGCTGTATCGAGAGACCATCGTTACTGCGCCCGGGCTCGAGCAATACGTGAGTGGCGTTATCTTTTTCGATGAGACGATTCGCCAGAAGGATGAGAATGGAAAGCCCCTTGCACAGATCCTCGCCGAGATAGGGGTGTTGCCGGGCATCAAGGTAGATGCCGGCGCTAAAGAGCTCGCACTTCATCCCGGCGAGAAAGTCACCGAGGGTCTCGATGGTCTGCGTGATCGTCTCGCAGAATACGTGACGCTTGGCGCGAAGTTCGCGAAGTGGCGCGCTGTGATCACGGTTGGTGCCGATATTCCGTCGGAGGCGTGTATTCATGCGAATGCTCATGCCATGGCGCGTTACGCGGCACTCTGCCAGGAAGCGGATATCGTGCCCATCGTTGAGCCGGAGGTTCTTATTGACGGCGATCATTCTCTCGAGCGTTGCGAAGCGGTCACGCGCGCGACGCTCACGGATCTTTTCAGTGAACTCATAGAACAGAACGTGCTGCTCGAAGGCGCGATCCTGAAGGCGAGCATGGTCATCGCCGGTAAAGGAGCAGCACAGCAATCGAGCCCGGCAGAAGTGGGTGCGGCGACCGTGCGCGTCTTGAAAGAAACCGTCCCGGCGGAACTTGCCGGCGTAGTTTTCCTCTCCGGCGGCCAGGCTGATGAGCAGGCAAGCGCGAACCTCGATGCCATGAACAAGATCGGCGGCGCGCCGTGGCCGCTGACGTTCTCTTACTCTCGTGCCATCCAGAATCCCGTGCTCAAGATCTGGGCAGCCGACATCAAGAACAATGTGGGAAAGGCACAGGAAGCACTTATTTTCCGCGCAAAAATGAACGCGCTTGCTTCTGAAGGAAAGTATTCGAACGAAATGGAGACCGAGCGTTCATACTAACGCGTGCAAGAAGGCGATCGTCGGTGCGTCTAGGGACTATGACTGACCCCGCCGTCAAGGATGAAGTGCGATGGAATGGCGGCGCCATGGTCGTCTTCATCCTTGCGAGTGTGGCTCTTCTTTGCATGCTCGAATACCGCGATGCCCTTGCGCGCATCGGGACGCTTTCAATCCTCGACCTCATCGTCTTGGGCCTCGCAACATTTCGCGCGGTGCATCTTCTTACCTTCGATAAGATATTCGATTTCGTGCGCGAGTCCTTTATGGACAAGGTGAACGGGGAATACGTAAAACCGACACGCGGCTTCAGGCACATGCTTAGTGAGCTCTTAGAGTGCCTCTGGTGTACCGGCATGTGGTCTGCCGTAATTATTCTGACGCTCTACTTGCTTTCTCCAGCAGGAAAATTCATCGTGTGGACGCTGGCTATCGCCGGTATCGGCTCAATGCTGCAGATCGCGTCAAAGAGAGTTGCCGATTAAATTTTTTTGTGGACCCTGGGAGAATCGGACTCCCGACTCGGCAATGCGAATGCCGCGTAATACCACTTTACTAAGGGCCCTGCTAACAGGGCGAAATATAACAGATTGCAGTGGCTATCTCAATTCAAGAGCCAGAGCTGGAGATTGATGTACGTCGTGAAGAGAATCCAGAGTACGTAGGGTACGAGCAGGTATCCCGCGCGCTTATCGATCTCCCATGCGCCGAAGGCGATGATGATGCACGCGAAGGCGAGGACGATCGCATCAATGAGGGCGATGAAGATCGCGTGGAAGCCGAAGAAAAACCCCGCCCATGCGGCGTTCAGAAGAAGATGTGCGAAGAAGAGCGGCACCCAGCCGCGCATTTCCTCAACCTGTGGATCGCGCTCCCATACGCGCCACAGCGCGATCGCCATCAGCCCGTAGAGCACCAACCAGATGAGCACAATCATCAATTTATCCGGCGTGAGCGAAGGCTTCGCGAGACCATCGTACCAGCTGCCGGTACCGGTTTGGACGAAGAGAGAACTGAGGAAGCCCGCCCCGTAGCAGGCGAGAAATGAGAGGCTCATACGTATATATGAGCGCATATTCATAATGTAACGCTATCAGGGCCGTATGTGTCAAGCGCAAAGAGTGCGCAATCTTGATCGGGCTGCCGAGAATCGAACTCGGACTACATGACCCCCAGCCATGCGTACTACCACTATACGACAGCCCGCTAATTTTGAAACAAGCCTAGACTACATACACACGCCCGTTCGGGTGAAATCATTTGTCTTGTCGGGCTGCTGGGAATCGAACCCAGTCTATACGCACCCGAAGCGTACGTACTACCGGTATACTACAGCCCGTAATGAGGACCGAAATGAAAGCGCGCTTTCATTTCGTCCGAATGCCCGGGCTACATGTGAGTACAGCCCGTTCGCGGTATGTTAGCAGATATTTTCTTTGTGGTCACGGATAATTTCCGTCTTGGTGGTCACGCACACTTTTCCGCTGAAAAGTTGCGCGACCACGACTCGGCCCGTCGGCCTCCGCCTCGCACAAAGCAGAAATACCCGCCGGTGGCGGGATTTCTGCTTTGTGCGCCTTTCAGGATTCGAACCTGAGACCTTTCGAATGTGAATCGAACGCTCTAACCAACTGAGCTAAAGGCGCGTCGCCGGATTATAACGGCTCGTGAGCGGAATTGCGAGAATGTATTCTTGCAAGACGCGAGCGACGCCGTTACACGTAGGTATCGCCCAAACGTGCGGCACAAGCAATAATTCTTGCTATACTCTCGGCCATGGACTTTCGGATATTCAGCCTCGGTTCCAACGATCCGCTCGCAGAGAGCATGGCGAAGCGCGCGGGCGTTCCGCTCGGCGCGATCAAGTGCAAGACCTTCGCCGACGGGGAGGAGTACGTGCAATTCCAGGAGAATCTCCGCGGACGCAACGTCTACCTCGTACAATCCACCAACTCTCCCGCCGGCAACTGGGCGCGGCTTTTTCTCGCGATCGATGCTGCGCGCGCCGCTTCCGCACACGAGATCACCGCAGTGATCCCGTATTTCGGCTACTCGCGGCAGGATCGCAAGTCGAAACCGCGCGAGCCGGTCTCGGCGCGCGTGTTTGCGATGATTCTCGAATCGCTCGGCACCGACCGCGTGCTCACTATGGATCTCCACAACGACGCGATCGGCGGATTCTTCCGCATGACGAACGTCGATTACCTCTACGCGCGTCCCGTCTTCATTGCGCATCTGCAAGCGTTCTTCAAAGATGCGCTCGCGCAGGACGAGCTCGTAATCGTCTCACCGGATGCCGGCGGGGTGGTGCGCGCCCAGAGTTATGCGAAGCGCCTTATGAAGGCGGCGGACCTCGCGATCATCCACAAGGAGCGTGACATTCCGAACCAGATCGCACGCATGAAGCTCATTGGCGAGGTACGAGGGAAGATCGCGCTCATCGTCGACGATATGGCCGATACCTGCGGCACGCTCGCGCGCGCGGCTTCGCTGCTTATGGAAAATGGAGCCAAGGAAGTGTACGCGATGACAACCCACGGCGTGCTTTCGGGCGATGCCAATAAAAACATCGACGCTTCGCCGATCAAGAAAATGTTCATCACAGATACCATCGCGCATGCTGGTGCGCTCTCACCGAAGATCGAAGTGGTTTCGGTGGGCGACATTTTCGGCGACGCTATTCATCGCATCGAAAGCGGTGAATCGTTGAGTGCGCTTTTCGAGGCAGAATAATTATGAACGAATCGATACCGGGATCAGAAGGAAAAGAATCGCTGGAAGCGCTTGAGCGGGCCGTCAATGATTTTATTGAACAGAACAAGGATCTGGTCGGGTCACTTCTTGAAGCGGAGTCGCTCATTGATCTTGCGCAAGAGTTTTATAAGCACACTGATCTGGTAGAGCGTTTTTTCCAGGATCGTCAGATCAAGCGCGGAGAAGGGCGTCGCGCGCTTCAAAATGCGCTTGAACTCCTTTGGTCTAAAAAAGGATCAGAATCACCCGATTCGAAGTATCTCCACTAGAAACCAAAACTGATTCCTCTCGGCCGGAATCGAACCGACATCAATCCCTTCGGAGGGGACTATCCTATCCATTGAACGACGAGAGGGTGCGCCTATCCTATCAGGTGCGACGATTTACTAAAGTGCCTCTGCATCGCATACTTCTGCCATGGAGCTCATACGTCCGTTCGAGAGGATCAGCAAAGGCGATGCGGCCATCGCGGGTGGCAAGGGCGCCTCGCTCGGGGAGATGACGCAGGCGGGAATTCCGGTGCCACCTGGCTTCGTCGTTCTCTCGCACGCCTTCGAACGCTTTCTCGACGAAGCGAATCTCAACCAGGAACTCGACGCGATTTTTCACAGTGTTGATCACCAGCAGATCCGTACTGTCGACCAGGCCTCCGAGCGTATTCGTGCACTGATCACCAGCGCGCGAATGCCAGAAGATATTGCCGAAGCGATCCGCGTCGAATTCGCGAAGCTCGATTCGCGCTTCGTTGCTGTGCGCTCATCCGCCACGGCGGAAGATGGTTCGACCGCTGCGTGGGCAGGACAGCTCGAGACGTACCTCAATACGACCGACGCCGATCTCATCGAAAATGTACAGAAATGCTGGGCGTCGCTCTTTACACCGCGTGCGATCTTCTACCGCTTCGAGAAGGGGATGCACGGCTCCAAGATCTCCGTCGCTGTCGTCGTGCAGAAAATGGTGCAGAGCGAAGTCAGCGGCATCGCCTTTTCAGTGCATCCCGTCACTGAAGATTACAATCAGCTGATCATTGAAGCAGGCTTTGGCCTGGGAGAGGCGATTGTCTCCGGTCAGGTCACGCCGGATAGTTTCGTCGTCGAAAAAGAACCCCGTCGCATGATCGATAAGAACATCACCTTCCAGAGCCGTGCGCTCTGGCGCGCCGAGCAGGAGGGGAACGAATGGCGCGAACTCTCGCAGGAAGAAGGTTCAAAGCCCGCGCTCTCCGACGAGCAGGTACTCGAGCTCGCCGAGATGGTGCTGCATATCGAGACGCACTATGGCTTTCCGTGCGATATCGAATGGGCATTCGAAGCCGGACATTTCTATATCACGCAGTCGCGGCCCATTACGACACTGCAAAAGCGTGATCCGCGGGAATCGCTCCTGGTCGCATCCGACTACCATTATGCCGGTCTTTGGCGCAGCCTACCCTTTGCGATTTGGTTCTGGAGCGCTTGGAAGGTCGAGGAACTCTGCAACCTGACCGGACTGCACGCTGATTTTGGCGGGGAGCTGAGCGTTACAGGTGGCCACTTCTATATGCACAAGAAAACGCGTCAACAGTTCGGTGCAACGTTCATTGAACATTTTGAAGCAAAGAATGTTGCCTTTTACGAGTGCTTCGCCGCGGAGGCACAAAAAGTCTATCAAGACAGTGCGGTTTTTGCCGCTCGCTTGCCGCATGCCACGGAGAGTCGGGAAGAGCTTTTCAATCAGATTGTTTCGCATGCGCAACGGATGATGTTCTTTTGGTGTGCCGGCTGGCTGGCTTCCGATGTGCTCGATGAGCACATACAAAAGGCGGCGACGCGCGCAGGTATCAGCGAAGCAGAGATCCAGAAATACATTCCACAGCCAGATACACCGATGCTCGCCCAGCAGGCCGACCTGCGAATCCTCAAACAGAAGCTTCAAGAGGACGGCGTGTGGGACATCCTGAAATCGGATGCTTCGCAAGCGATCAAAAAGATCCGCGAGACGCCCGCGTTGTTCTCGCTATTGGAGGAACACCGTACGAAATATGAATGGCTGCAGATGATGAACTGGGTAGGTGAGCGGCTTACACTTGAAATGCTGCTCGAGCAGATGACTTTTCTCCCGACAGTAAGCACAGAAGAAGCTCATACGAAAGAGTCATTTGCGCCGTATGCTGAAATGACACGGCAGATTGCCTATGTACGCCAGGGAGGAGCCGAATTCTCCGGCATCCTGATCAATGCCTCGTTGGAGCTGCTCCGGAAGGTCGCCGACGATCGCGGGCTCACATATGAGGAGATGCTGCACCTTGTTCCGCCGGAGATTTACGGCGATCAGCCCGAAACGCTCAAAGAAAAGGTCGCACGGCGCCAGCAGGATAACTGGATCATCTACACCGACACCGACGAGGTCGTGCATGTTATCGACGATAAAGAACTCGTCTCCCGTCTTGCGGAGAAATTGCTGCCACGACCTGAGTCTGCGTCGCATGATGAAATCCGCGGTCAGGTCGGAAATAAAGGTATCGCACGGGGACCGGTGCGCATCATCTATGCAACCGACGATTTCCATAAGATGCAGGAAGGGGATGTGCTCGTGACGACGATGACGACGCCAGATTTCGTACTTCTCATGCAGAAATCTGCCGCAATCGTAACGGATATGGGCGGATTGCTCTGCCACGCCGCAATCGTCTCGCGAGAAATGGGAAAGCCCTGTGTGATTGATACGAAGTTTGCGACACAGATCTTAAAAGATGGCGACATGGTCGAGGTAGATGCTAATCACGGCATTGTCCGAAAACTTGGAGATTCTGGCCACCCAATGGTCATTCTTGGTGCATGGAATGTATATCCGCTCGACGGATGGAGCTGGTTCGCTGATGGCGCGATCGAACATTTCAGAAAACTGACAGGTATCGCGGTGCGAACAGTCACCGTACTCAAAGATGATCTGAGCTACGATTGTGTTTTCCAGAGCATGCTCGATGAGATGCAAGTGGCCATTGAGCGGCACGAGGACTTTCCTTCGGAAATCGAGTATGCGAAACATATTTACGACGACTTTGACGCATGCGTTCCTAAGCTCGAAGCGGCAATCGAAAAAGGCGAGACGCTCGACTTCGCGACACTCTCCAACGAACAGCTTGCAAGTTATCTCGACGAGCAGACTGACGCGTTTCTCCGCGTGACCATGCAGATTTGGTACGCCGTATTTCTCGATCTGATGTATCCGGCTACCGACGAGAAAAAGGAGATCAAAGCGATTGCTGCGAAGGCGCGCGATCGCACCGGCCATCTCCATGGACGTAAGTTCGAGATCGATAAGCGATTGTTGCCCGAGATCGCAAAACGGCTTTCTGTAACAGAGACGCAGCTTAATTACTTGATTCCACCGGAGGTTGCCGATGCGCTCCGAGGTGGAACTGACTATCGCGCCGTTGCGGATGCGCGACAGAAACTCTGCGTCTATGATTCGACCGATGGCACAACGCTGCACATGCGCGATGGTGTCGAAGCGCAAGAGGTCGTGGATCGATATAAACCACCGATGCTCGGGAGTAAGCCACAGACGATGCTCAAAGGTACGCCAGCATCAAAAGGCGTTATCAGCGCGAAGGTTCGCGTTATTCGTTTCGATAAGGAATTTGACTCTTTTCAAGAAGGAGAAGTGCTCGTAACTCCGCAGACGATGGTGCACTACCTCCCGGTCATGCAGAAGTCGAGCGCGATCCTTACCGAGTTCGGCGGCCTCACTTCGCACGCGGCGATCGTCTCGCGTGAACTCAGCAAGCCCGCGATCGTCGGCATTCCCAATCTGCTTGCATCCCTCAGCGATGGCGATCTTGTCGAAGTTGATGCGGATACGGGTACGGTTCGTGTGCTCGAGAAAACAGTCGCCGATTCGTTGACGTATCAATGGACCTCCGGAGGCGTCACGGTGCTGCTCTCAAGCACGTTGTGCGACGAACGCTCCTTCGGCGCGATCGATTATGTCTATCTCATCGAAAAAGATCTGAATCGCGCCTATCTGCGTCGCAATGGCGTGCAAGAGTGTTATCAGCTCGGCTTCCGATTGCTCGACCCCGCATTTGTCCTCGAGATGAATGAAAAAGTCTCAGTTATTTCTGAGAAGCTTAAATCGTACAGATGTCCGGAGCTTACGTCAGGGAACATTCTGGCGGAATGGGATCGCCTGAGCGCACTCTATGTGGATCTGTGGGAGGTGTATGTATACAGCAATATCTACCAGGAGCGGCCGCTTGAAGAGGTTCTACTCAAAGAGTGCACGCAGGATGAGGTCATCGACCTCATACAGGGGAAGAGTTCAAAGCAGCTGACGCAGACAGGCGAGCATGCGCTCCGCACGCTCGTTCTCCTTGGCGAAAACAAGCTCTCGCTCCATGAGAAGCTCACCGTGCTGATCGATGCGTACGATGTCTTTGCCGCGTACTTTGAGGAGCACTTCGGACTCGAACGCTCGCTCTTCTTCGCACTCACACAAGGTGAGGTGCGTAGCGTATTGCTCGGTGAAAAGATTCCGCGTGAAGAAGCAGAGCGCCGTCGCGAAGGGTGCGCGATGTTGAAAGAAGACGGCATCTGGAAATTTCTCACCGGCGAGGAATTCCTATCATGGCGCTCCCGCATCGAAGCGGTAGAACCGAAAGAGATCAAGGGCACCGGTGCATACAAGGGCGTTGCCACAGGAGCGGTTGCCCGTCACGTGGATTGGAACGGTGTGCGTGATGTGCCTGAGGGTGCCATCTTGGTGACCGGGATGACGAATCCGCAGATGGTCCCGTATCTGAAACACGCGGCCGGCATTATCACGGACGAAGGCGGGCTCACGTGCCATGCCGCCATCATCGCCCGTGAACTTAAGATTCCTTGCATCGTCGGCACGCAGGTCGCTTCAAAGCTGCTCAAAGACGGAGACATGATCGAGATGGACGCACATACAGGTCTCGTGCGGAAAGTTGACCACTCTCAGATATGAGCAACGATTATTCAAAAGCGGTCCTGGAGAAGACCATCGAACGGGATGCAACGCTGGTCATGCATGGATTCTCTGCACGAGTCTTAAACGGTGATAATCGTTTTGGATTTGGCGCGAATGTTCAGCGCCCGGTATACGTAAGCTTTGCGACCGCAGAGAATATTCAGCTGTGGGAAAATCAATATGCTATTGCGCAATTAAAAGAAGCTTTTCTCGCCCGCAATAGTATCGGTACTGATTTTATGGAAGACGTGGCACGCGATCAGCGTGACACATTTGCAGAGCTTGAGCGGTATTGGCAAAGCGGCACCGTCGCGGACGAACATATCGACGAATATATCGATCTTTTGAAGCGCGCGATTATGAATTGTTCGATTTATTACTATTCTGGGCTCGACGAGCGAACACCCGAGTCTGTCCTCAAGACCGTCCTCGACATTCGCAGAGAAGACGAGCTCTACGCAAAGGGCGATGAGTTTATGCGTACGTTTACTGTTTCTCGCGGGATCGAAAGAGAACTCGCACCTTTTATTCTTCCCGACGAGCTCCATAGCTTGCCTGAAGCAGCGACGCTCCAGAAACGCGCAGAAGGAACCGTGTTTCGAGACGGCGTGGAGATCGAGCTCGGTTCGCTCGAAGCGTACGCGGCGCGCCATAGCGAAATAGAATTCCGTGGATTGCATGCTTCGGCGCAGCTCGCAGATAGTGTAACGGGTCGCACCGCTTTCCCCGGAATCGTACGAGGCGTAGCGCGCATCGTTAAAAACAGAAATCAGGCGGCACTCGTTCAAGATGGTGATGTGATCGTCTCGCCGATGACGACACCGGATTTTATCGACGCAATGAAGCGTGCAGCTGCGTTTGTCACGGACGAAGGCGGCATTACCTGCCACGCGGCGATTGTGGCACGCGAGATGCAGAAGCCCTGCGTGATCGGAACGCAATTCGCGACGAAAGTCTTCAAAGACGGCGATGTGATAGAGGTGGATGCTGAAAAGGGCACCGTCCGGAAGCTATGACGCTTGATCCCGCTGAGTATCGATACTCCTGGGGCGGGACAGGATATCAATTACTTTTTGAGGGCATCATCAGCAGCGCGCTCGCGCGCTATGGCTTTCTCGACTGCGTCTTTATCGCGCAGGATGAAAAGGTCCGTGTGTATTGGTCCAAGGCAGTGACCTCGCATGCCGCTGCATACGGCCGCCAACTTTTTTCTGATATGAGCGCCGCGAAAGCTTTCAGCGCAAAGCTTGAGGAGTTTGCGAGCCATGCTGCGCTGCCGATCGATGTCTTCGACAAAGCCGTCTTTCTTGAACGGCTTGCGGGGCTTGAGGCGTATCTGCATGCGTACATGTCGCTCGACCCGGAATTCACCGATGCCGTGCTTGCGAGCGCGGAGAGCGATCTCGTCGAGTATCTCGGCACTCTGAAAAACTCCTCACGTGAGACGATCAACCGTCTTTTCTTTAGCGATGACGGTGTATACGAGCAGCTCATCGAGCAGACGGCACAGGCGCTTGGTGTACAGTCAGAGACCGTAAGAAATACGCGACTTGAGGATGTTATCGCGCGATTCGATTCGGATGTTACCCTGTCGCATCGCGGCAATTACACAATACGTGTGCTCAACGATTCGATCGAATATATTTTTGGCGATCAAGCCGAGGTACTCGGTCGCACCTTCATAGAGCATTTTGAATCGGGCGCATCCACCGGCGTCATCAAAGGGCAGCCGGTAGGGAAGCGCGGTATCTACCGCGGCCGGGTAAAGAAGATCTCGGTCAATCACACGCGCATGCAGGAGGCGATAGAGGAATACAATGCGCTTGAGGGCGATATCGTGCTCGTCGCTGACAACACGATACCCGAGCTCCTCCCGATCATGCGAAAGAGTATTGCGGTCGTTACCGACATGGGCGGTATGCTCTCGCACGCTGCCATTACCGCGCGCGAATTCAATATCGCATGCATCATCGGTACGGGTAACGCGACCGCCGCACTGAATGACGGCGACATGGTGGAGGTAGACTCAGATAAAGGGGAAGTGCAAAAAGTATAAAAAGAAAGAAGCCCGGGACTTTCGTCGCGGGCTCCTCTTGGATCTTGCCCTCAGCGGACAGGATCTAGTTGTTCTGGATGTGCTCCATCCGGACCGCCTGGCCATTCTCGAGACAGATCTCGATGGCTTCGGCGGTGCCGAGGACGATGTTGCCGAGCCGCTTCACGATCTGGTCGTTGCCGGCACAGATCTGCTGGCCCATAGCCTGCGAGGTCGTGCCGTGGCCGACGATGCTCAGGCAACGCGCCGGGCGCGTCTCGTCGGTGTCGCGAAGTCGCCGCAGATTGGCGCTCAGCATCCGCTCGGCGATGACATCGACGACGCCGCGCTTGTCGAGCTTGCGATAGGCGTTGACCGACTTATTGCCGAGTTTGGCGTACAGCGCGTCCTCGTAATAGCGGTTTTCCGGACTGGCGTCGGGGTCCGGGTAGTTCTCGTAGACGATCAGCGGCACGACGCCGGTCAGGATCTCCCCGGTCTCCTTCGTGCGGTTGACGCCGGAACCCTGGACCGTGCCGATGCATGCGTCGAAGTTGTCGCCGTAGCGCTTCCGCAGGATGCGCTTGAGACGCGCCGCCTTGCGGCGTCCGTCGCGCTTGAGGCTGCGCTGCTGATCGGTCTGACCAGCTTTCGCCGTCAAGGCGTCGGCGTGGCGGATCAGCAGAATGCGGGTGAGACCGGTGAGGGTCTCGCGGTCGATTGGCTGGAGCATCGCCCCTTACCTCCATGTAGAACACTTCGCGGCGGTTGCCGACGAATCTGATGAATTATAGCACACAAAACTACATTGTCAATAATAAGAAAATGGCTTCATTTGTGGCTATACTGGGTCTATGGAAGAGGGTCTTGACGTACCATTGAGCTATCGACCGTTCGGTGAAGTTGATGCGAGGTTCGCTGCCGTAAAAGAGTGGGAAGCGGGGGCGGTGATCGGCGTGCCGTTTCTTTCGCATTATGCGCTCGTCGCAGGTGGCCCTCGTTTCGTGGCGCGCGATCCTGATTATGGATACGCGCTCTACACCTACTACTATTCCGACGGCGGCAACACACTCGCGGCCATGTGGGAGAAAAAAGAATGGCTCTCACGCGCTCTGGCGCTGGTAGAAGCTCCCGAACTTTTTCGAGAGCGGTACAGCGACTGGGTCGTAGCAAGAGACGCATACGAAACGTTGCGTGCGCGTCTCGCCAGTGCGCCGACAATCTCCGATACAGATTTCAGGCACCTTGAGGATGCATACGTAGAACAGTTCTCGATGGCGTTCTATCCGGAGTACCTCACTTATGCCGATGAGATGCTCGCGCCGCTTATCGCGCGGCTCGGATCAAGAGTACTAGAGGCTATCGAGCCGATCGAAAAAACATTCATCGCGCGATTTGAAGACGCTCTGATGCGCTGTGCGCTCGGGCACAGCACTCCCGAGGAAGTTGTCGCCGATTTCGGCTGGGCGCGCAATAACTATCGCGACACTGATACCCTGCAGACCTCTGTGGTGCAGGCAGAGGCAGCGGAGCTCAGCGCGAAATATTCGCCCGAGGTCCTCTCGGAACGACTTGAAGCAAGTGGCGCGCGCGGCGAGCGGATACACGCACTTCGCAACGAGCTCTTCGCGGAATGTTCGGCACATGAGCGCGCACTTGTCGAAATCTTCTCGCTCTCCGCGCAGTGGCTCGATCAGCGCAAGGAGACCGTGCTCAAAACCAACAGCCTCCTGAATCGTTATCTGCAGGAAAAGGCAACGATTCTCTCAATACCGTTTAAAGATGCACAATTTCTGCTCCCGGAGGAGCTTCGTGAAATAGTAGAGGGAAAGAGACGAGTCGAAGATTTCGATATTGCCGCGCGTAAACAGCGCTGCGTCGAGATTTACATGCATCCGTACGGTATTTGCATGCTCACGGGTGCCGACGCCGACAAATACTTCAAATACTACGACGTATTTCACGCACACGAAGAAGGCGTGACGGAACTGCGCGGACAGGTGGCGTCGAAAGGGAAGGCAACCGGCCGCGTGCGCGTAGTGGAAGACCCCAGTGCACCCGGTGATTTTCCAGCCGGATCCGTGCTCGTCGCGTATATGACGCGGCCGGAGTACGTGCCGCTTATGAAAAAAGCGGCCGCGATCGTCACCAACGAAGGCGGTCTCACCTCGCATGCCGCGATCGTCTCGCGTGAGCTGGGTGTGCCTTGTGTGGTCGGTACGCGCACGGCAACCTCTGTATTGAAAAATGGCGATCTCGTGGAAGTGGATGCGAATACCGGTAGCGTACGCATATTACAAAGTGCTTTAGATGCAGTACGCCAATGGGGAAGAGTCAGTGCGAGGAAAACAACTGTGCAGCGCTACTTCGATTTCAGTGAATCAAGTGATATCGGACTGCAGAAATTGTTCGGTGATAACATGCCAGAATCAATTCTTATTTCGATTGCAGGAGAAGTTGCGGACTATCAGCCCTCAGAGGACATCACTCGTTTTAATGAATCGTTGAAGTCTTTTCTCAAACGAGTTGAAAATATTGCTGACGTAAGAGGGCGCATGAATGCAGAATCAATTGACTTTATTGAGTGGCTAAAGACTCATTGCGCTGAAGAAAAAATCAAAAAGCTTTCCGATCAAGAGTTGAAAGAATTGCTGTTGAAACGCCATGTAGCTCACATCAATCTCGTCACGTGGCAATGGTTCGGTTTCTCAGGCAAATACGTGCTTGATGACGTGCT
>Ga0206927_1064_pt1 | contig 25416 bp, 29 predicted proteins | sample Alteio_BWOrgHeat_60_FD_153249 | JGI IMG/M metagenome (GOLD analysis project Ga0206927, IMG submission 153249) | Enriched cells from forest soil in Barre Woods Harvard Forest LTER site, Petersham, Massachusetts, United States -... | ecosystem: Environmental > Terrestrial > Soil > Temperate forest >... | reverse complement strand
CGAGGTTATAACGATACATATTTGGTGGAAAATGGCTCGCAACGATATGTGTTGCGAGTTTACCTAAACGGCAAGTATTACATCAATGACCACAATGACTTTCGATGGGAATTGGACCTGATTCAGTTTCTGCGAAAGCGAGGAGTCCCGGTTTCGGCACCCATTCCCCGGAGTAATGGCGATTCATTGGGTATGATGCTCTGGGACAACGGTGAGCACTACTATGCATTGTTCGTTTACGCGGACGGGGATCCTCCACGCAATGCCAGCATTGCACAAGCCACCGCACTGGGAAACGGATTGGGCCAACTCCACGCAGTTGCTAATGAATTTCGGTCGAAGCATAAGCGCTATCACTTGAATTTAGAGTTTTTGATCGAAAGACCAATGAAACTGATTAGAGAGTTTTTTAGGCGAACAGGGGAACCGGACAGTTTGGCTCCATTCCTGCCACGAGTTGAAACACTTGTCCAAAAGATTCGTCTGTGGCAAACGTTCGCCGATGAATACGGCGTCATTCATGGTGACCCGCATGTGGGCAATAGCCACATCAGTGCCGGCAATACCGTTACCATTTTTGACTTCGATCATGGTGGCTACGGCTGGCGCGCATGGGACATCGCCACGGCGCTTCGTGCATTGCCAGAGGAAGTCCGGCCGAATTTTCGCGTTGCTTATGCAAGTCAACGTCCTGTTTCGGCGGAAGAGTGGGAAATGGTATCGATCTTTGAAAAAATCCGTCCTATTTGGGATCGGGGTGATGTGTTGGCAATGGATTCAATTTGGGAAATTTCAGAAAATCCAGACACTGTGCAAAAACGTCGTATCTGGCTCATGGAAGCATTCAACAAATTATTGAACTGAGGAAGCTTCGAACGTCGCCGCCCGAATACTGGTGGGGCATCGCATTGTTCCCGGAGTTCTGGCTGACGGTGCTGTTCGCGGGGCGCTGGGGTGGAGCGTTTGGCGGGATGGGAAAACCGGGGCAGGATGGCCATTTCCGGCTGCATGAACCTCCGCATTTCGGCTACCATGTTCCCATGCTCAAGCGTTGCCGCTGGAAGCCCGCCGTTTTCATCCTGCTCGTCGCCGCGCTGACGTCGGCGGGCTCTATTGCGTTCTGCGAAGATCCGTCCGACAAGAAGCCAGATTATCCATTATGGGACGGCAAGGAATCCATCGCCGATTACGGCAAGCGAACGGGCTTGGAAACCACGCAGACATTGGATTTGGGCGGCGGCGTCAAGTTGGAACTGGTCTTGATCCCCGCTGGCAAGTTCGTGATGGGCACCCCGGAGCCGACGCCGGTGGACGAAGATGGATTCCAGAAGAAGATCATCCTCGGACAGGTCTTGCTCGCGGTCAGCGCCACCGCGCTGCTGGTTATGCTGCTTGTTGTAGTTATCAAAGCAATCAGGAAGAAGCGTCGCCCCCAAATATCGCTGGTGTGGCTGCTGCTGGTCACGGTCGCGGCCGGAGGCGCGGTGCTCAGCGGCGTGCATTGGCGGCAGACGGCGAAAGCACTACAGGCTGCGCAGATAGAGTATGCGGCGGCACGGGCTCGGTTCCAAAGCGCGAACGATACCGAGAAACCCGCACATGATGTGATGCTGACGAAGCCGTTCTACATGGGAAAGTATGACATAACGCAAGAACAGTATCAGCAGTTGATCGGAACGAATCCCAGCCAATTCAAGGGCAAGGACAATCCGGTGGAAAATGTTTCATGGGACGACGCTCAGGTGTTCTGTAAAAGACTCTCCGAGCAGACGAAACAGGCCGTTCGCCTGCCGACCGAGGCGGAATGGGAATTCGGCTGTCGGGCCGGAACAACAACTTCGTTTTATTCAGGCGACACGGACAAAGACCTTGCTCGTGTGGCGTGGTACAACGCGAACAGCAAGAACATGACGCATCCGGTCGGTCAGAAGGAGCCAAACGCATTTGGTCTTTACGATATGCACGGCAACGTCTGGCAGTGGTGCCAAGATTTTTATGGCGAAGATTACTATAGAATGTCAGAGGCCGAGAACCCGCTGGGGCCAATACATGGCGCCTTTCGTTTGTTGCGTGGCGGTGACGGCCAAGACGATCCCATGTTCTGTCGGTCGGCTAGCCGCTCCGGGGTCACTCCCGACGGCCGCGACGACTTCATCGGTTTTCGGGTGGCGGCGGCGCCTGCGTTCAGGACTCCCCCATAACCCTCTGCCTTTTTTCGCTTTTACCCTTTGCTCGCCCCTCGCAGTATACTATACAAAGGAATTTGAACCGGCTGCGTACGATCTGCACGGATGGTAAGGAGCCTTCACTACGATGGCATATTCTGGACGTATACGATCACCGAGCTGGCGCTCGCAGCATCGAAATGCGGTTTCAACAGGATTCTTCTGGGTATATTACATGGAAGGAGTCTTCAGGCGTGAAACAATCGGTTGCGCCATCCTCTAAAGCCGCGATCCAAGCTCCGCTCATTGTGTAGTTCGCGGGACAGGCGTGCGTTGGAAGCATCGCTATGATCTTGGTCGTACGAATTGGGTGGAGTCTAAGTTTTAATTATGGAATATTATTCCGCTACTGATCGGACTTGCAGTCACGTCCATTTACTTTCCCAGAAGGGATATTACGCCATCGCAGAGTCGGGGAATAGTTTTCAAAGCGTTGGCTATCATTTTCGGGGTGGCCGCGATTGCAGTTACGGTGCTTGCGCTGGAGCCGGGATCGCAAAGCATCTGGTCACCGACACGCGGTCAATCGTGGGAAGCGGTCGCACTCGATGTGTGGCTCTGGATTGTGACGGTTGTATGTTATTTCACTGGAGATTGGCATTCGCGCAAAGCGCGATGAAGTGACGTAGAATCTCATTGGGAACGACAGGGAACATCGAAAATGGCCAGCCAGAAGCCGCGACTAATCCAGACTTGTGCGTTCCAGCCGTTCCTTCCGACCGGACCTTACCGTCCGTTCAATGTACGTCCAGAGGAACAATCGGGTAGCCGAGGGCAATTGCTGCCCCCGGCCCCCACAGATCCGGACATGCACAATTCGCGCATCTTACTGAACGCCGGAGAGCCGACGACTGCGTATCCGTTATCAGCTATCGTGAAAGACTGACGAAAGCTTGCTTTGGGCAAGAATGCCAAGCCAGAAAATACGGCTTCCATCTTTTCCAACAACTGGCTCGCAGCCTTCTGCCATACATCGAACTAACGGACCTAGCACTCAATTCGTAGTCCATTCCTTGCGCAGATCCGTTATCACCAACCGCAACGGTTTACCATCGCTAGCGCGCTCAAGGATAACGCTTTCGGCAAGTTTCTCTTTTACTGTCGCTATTCCCTCCAGAATTTCAGCCCTTTTACATCGGGAAGTATGACGTAACCCAAACCGACTATCCTCGGTCAAGAAGGAAATGTAAAAAATCGTGTTCATTGGCGAAAACCTCCTTCTCTTTAGTTGTGATTTTCCATCAGGCGTTTCGACTTGGGTGGTCGCGCTTTAAGTCACGATTGTCAGTGAGCATGCGCCAGACAACGCGTGCAAGCTTGTGAGCGACAATGACCATTGCATTGGTATGGTGTCGCCCCTTTTTTCGATGAACTTGGTATAGACGCTGGAACACGCTATGGCGCCGGTACACCGTGAAGGCGGCCAGGTACAAGGCGCGGCGAAGGTACGGAGAGCCGCGTTTGCTGATCGGCGTACGCTCGGCAGGCTTTTCTTCTATGCCGAATGTTTACCACAGACAGAGAAACGACGACAGCAGGGGAGTCGCCATCGTGCCAACGCCCAACTTTGCGGGGCGGCGCCGGGGCCAGCGACTGCGTGCATTTGTGGCCCGTCTGGGCGCTTCGGCGTCACGGCGGGGCTGGCGGCTTGCGGGCGGAGCGGCGGCGGATGATTTTGGTCGACTGGCAAGCGGCTCACCTGTATCCCTCCGGCGTGCGCAACAACATCCATGACGACATTGGCAACATGTACAACGACCTTGGAAGTCTGAAGCGGTCGAAGTACGACGGCGATTTCGCTCTTCGTTGGTCTCGTTCAGGTTCCGTCGTAGTCAACTGTCGTTTTTGCTTTGACCGACGAGACGGGGACATTACGGTGTTAAGTCAACTAACAAATGAACGAAGATCAATGGCGCAGTGGCAGGAGCCGAGTATGAGCAACGCGGCAGCAATTATTCTCGTCGTTTCTCTGGTTGTAACGGGATCGGCGATTCTATTTTATCTAGAACATAGAGCCAAGAACCGAGGCAAAGAGGCCGCCCGCTCTTTTCGGCATAGGATGAATAATCCGGAGTTTGAGGCTCTTGAAAAGTATTTCGCCCATTCTCTTCCCCCGTCTTTGAGGGAGCTATATGTTGACTCCGATCTTATCAATAGCGAAAATATTTCTATCAAAGTTCCTAACCTTCTGGAAAAAGAACCTGAATGCTTTATCGCCTTCTTTGAACCCGCCACGAGTGAAGCGTGCGAATCCCACTGGCCTGGCTGCGAAGGACTGTTTGCATTTGCCAACAATGGCCTTGGAGACCAGTACCTAGTCGATCCTCGCCAACCTGATCCTGAAGTCGTTTATTACTTGCATGAAACAGGAAAGAAGAAGTCGCTCGGAGTAACTCTCTCTCAGTTCCTATCCGCGCCAAGAGGTGTCGTAGAAGAATAGACTCTTCCCCCATCCGCCCATCTTCTCCATATCCGCACTCTACTGCATCGCCGCCTTCTGGAACCGGAAAGGGCGGACGGGGCGGCGTCACGGCGGGGCTGGCGGCTTGCGGGCGGAGCGGCGGCGGATGAGGGACTCGGAGACGAAGGCGATCATGGCAATGATCCCAATAAAAATAAGATGTTCACGAGAAGAGCAACGAGATTGAGCGACTCAAATTTATAGGCGATTGGGCCGATATGATCCGAGTGCTCGGCATGATAAACGAACGTTGAATTGTTCGAGCGTGCTCCGTAGTAGATCGGTATCGGCCAGCCATACTCAACGTCTTCTATTGTCGTAAATGACGTACTGAATGTACCCGTTACAATCGGTTGTAGACAGGCCCAAAGGATCCCTCCCGCCGCGACCATCATCACTACAGCCGTCGCCAAGTGGAACTGGAACCATCGCCGCTTGGGCTTCTTCTCGTCCATTCGCCCATTGTACTGCCGCCCGACCAGCAGGCCATCCATTCTCGGAGGCGGCGAGCCGGCGTCACGGCGGGGCTGGCGGCTCGCGTGCGAAGCGGCGGCGGAGGAAAGCCAAACTTAGCCTAACTGAGCGATTACTTGGAATGCTCGATGGCCGCGATCAATAGTCGGGCTGTCACCGCGCTTGATTCCAAGCCCCAAGTATCCGAGGCCATACAATATGCACCCAATGCGAAAGTGAGCGGGGTAAGTTTTCACCGGATTGCCCCCATAACCATTGCAAAAAGCCGCTTCGAACTCGGGATGCGCGGGAAAATAGTCGACAGAGAGCCGAACCGATGGATCGGTCCTGAGACCCCATACCATGTTCTCGAAGTCGATCACGCCCAGCAGTTTCCCATCTCTATTTACAATCCAATTGCCGGGAGTGAAGTCCAAGCTTGTCGGTACGGAAAAAGGGAATGAAAGACTCGTCAGTTCAACCAAAGTTCTTTCAACAAGCCGCCTTTCCTCATCGAGAAGTTGCGGACGGACCGCAGCCAAACTTTCAAGCATCAGTGCCTCGTATCGTGCGGCGGGATTTTGAATACCTTCAATTTCGACTGAATCTGATTTGATCGGACTTCCATGGGCATCCATTGCGCCAAACCATGAGCCTTTATCCAGGTCATGCAGTCGGCGACAAATTTTCCCTGCGACCTCATACGTCTCAACGACCGACTTTGGATCGATTGAAAGTTCCCGAAGTGGTTCCCCTTCTAAGTCGGAGATCAACAGCCCATTGCTCTCGAATAATACGCCAATCAATTCGGGCGCGAAGGGCTTGAGCGCCTCAATCCACCGAGAATAGACAAATAGCTCCGTTTCAAATCGGACCCTGCGATAATTCATCTTAAAATAGCTTCGCAGATTTGTTGATTCCAATTGCCAAACACAAGTTCGATTGCTTCCCTGCCGCATGCATCGCAATACACGATACTCCCCCAGTTGCCGACGCAACCAATCGCCAATTTGAGGTGGAATCTCGTGGGGCATGTCCATTTCATCCCTCGGCAGTCGTTCTTACATTCCCCGCGCTCAATGCCCCGCATTGTACCGCCGCCCGGCTAACCGGCCATCTTTTCCCGGACTGAAAGACATCGTTCGTGGAGCGTCTGGGCAAGTCGAGGCTGAAAACGGCATCCAGCAGCCTTTCATCGTCTGGGGACGCCGGGGGACGGCCAGAACGCCGAGAAACGGCCAGCCCTGAGCCGCTGTTTCCAGCAACCTCGCGCCTCTATGTTAGAATGCGGCCATGCGCCTGTTGCCGCTCGTCTTACTCATGCTGGCCGGATCGCTGGTCGCCGGAGAGGCAACGCCGGCGTATCCGCTTATTGGGAGATATGTTCCCATCCGAAGGTTCGAAAGTTCCATTCAGAGCAGGATGCGCTCCCTCAACGAAAGAAAACTGGCGTACATAGCAACGGGCAATCGGTATGATTGCTTTACAGCAGCTTTCGCTTAAATCGCATCTATGCTGTAGGGCCAAAGGAGACCCTCAATGCCAAGCGAAAACGTAACTGTCGCTCCGCGCTTTCATCCTCAGATGTCTGAGCAGGATCGCAAGAACGAACGCCGTTTGGCCGATCGCATAGCCGCCGCTCTGACTCGTACGCCGCTGATCGGAAAATCGTTTGTAAGAGCTGCACCGCTGCACGGCGGTAAGACCTCTACCGTTTACAAATTAACCGCCAGCGACGAAACCTTAGCGGTGCTGAAACTGGCCGGCGACATCGCGTTTATGCGGACTGAAGCCGCGGCGCTTAGCTGTTGGCGTGCGCTGGGCATTAACACGCCGGAGGTTTTGGATGTCGGCGAATTCTCAGGAGAGCCCTCGCTGCCCTACTTGCTCCTCGAATTTATTGAGGGTGAGAACTTATTGGGCTACCTCGAATCTCAGACCGGAGAGTGCAAGAATATTCAGCGCGACCTTGGCGCGATTCAGGCGCGTCTGCACCAGTTCCGCGTGCAAGGGTTTGGTGAAGCCGTTTGGGACGGCGTCAGCTTTCGTGGAACGCAAACTTCCTTTCGCGCTGAGCTGGCGGAGAGCGGATTCGAAGACGTACTTGCCTTTGCACGCACGGACGGGCGAATCGAACAATCCGATCTTGCACGGATCGAGAGCGCTACGAGAGTTCTTGAATCGCACGCCGAATCGTGCGGAACGCGCCTCCTTCATACCGACTTTCGCGCCGGAAATATACTGTATTCGCCCAATAGCAAACGCATCTACACGGTCATCGATCCTTCAGCGGTGGTTTCGCATCCTTACATGTGCCTGAGTTATTCGCTGGTGCTCACGGAAATACACGGTCGAAGCGATCCTATTCATATTTTGGAAGGTTACGAGCAGATTGAACGGGTGGATCGTTCGGCCCTATCCGCCGCGCGTCTGCTGAGAGCAATCCTCATGCTCCGCTCATTTGGACGCGATAAGACGACTTCGTACGCGAAAGGGCTGCAAAAAGTGATTCGCTGCGAAACAGACGTGTAGATATTCAACCGCAGCACAATCCGGACGGCAGCCACTACGACGTCGGTTTCTGGGGGCGAGGGGTATGATCGTCTGCTGGAGCCTGTCGAATTCCAGCATCCTCCCGCCTTCCATGTTAGAATGCAGGCATGCGCCTGCTGCCGCTCATTATCGTCATGCTGGCCGGATCGCTGAGCGCCGGGGAGGCGACGACATCGTATCCGCTTTGGGACGGCCACGAGTCCGTGGCCGAGTACGCCAAGAAAGTGAATCTGCCGCCGACCAAGCGCTTGATCTGGGCAATGGCGTCAAACTGGATATGATGCTGATACCTGCCGGGAAGTTCATGATGGGCACGCCGGAGCCGACGAGGGGTCTGGGATTCACGGGAGCAGAAAGTGCCAACTACGCCAGCATAAGACGGTGGGAGCTGCGTAAGGTCGGGGCTGGCACTTGCGGCAGGCTTCACACCTGTCAGCCGTCGATCATTTCGTAGTGCTCGACTTTCGGAAAGGGATCGTAGAAATGGTGGAGCAATCGCTTCCATTCTTGATATTCCCTCGACTGTCGGAATCCAACTGTGTGATCTTCAAGCGCGTCCCAACGCACGAGCAAGATGTATTGAGTCGGCGTTTCAACGCACCGCTGCAACTCGAGCGATATGAATCCTTTCATTGATCGAATGATACGCGACGCTTGCGTGAACGCCGCCTCAAATTCCCTGCACATGCTTGGTCTAATGCTGAGAACCGCCACTTCTAGGATCATTGTGTCTCCCGTTTGATCATCACGACCAACGTAGTGAGAGGGAACTGAAACCAGCGATGCTTGGGCTTCTCTGCCATGTACCTCATTGTACCGCCGCCCGGCGAGCAGGCCATCTACTCCCAGAGGCGGCAGTCACGGAACATTCGAGTTACCCAATCGTGCCAAAATCAATAAATGCCCGCCCTTGCCTTCCGGCACGAAACGATTCCATAAAAGCGTGAAACCAGTTTGCGTCAACCATGTTCGATACGTTTCTGCGTCAGTATGGCTCCAATACATCGTCGCGCCCGGAACATCCAGCCAGTCATTCTCAGTTCCAGTCCACTGTCCGTGTCCCAGCGTAGCGAGAAAATATCCGCCGGGACGAATCCATTGAGTCAGTCTTGAAATAAGCGCCGGTTGCTCATCCAGCGGAAGATGAATGATCGCAAAAAAGGATACGACTGCCATGAAACTGCCCGCGTCGAAGTTGACTGCCGACATATCCGCTTGGATAAAACGAGCCGTAGGCACCAACAGTTTTGCACGTTCGATTTGTACTGGCGAAATGTCAACGCCGGTTACATGGAAACTCTCGGCAAGCACCTTCGATACGGGCAATCCGCAGCCGCAACCGAGATCAAGCACTGGCGATTGCTTCGGCAGAAGTGATGACAGTTCAACCAGCCATCCGCCATAATCGTTCGGAGCGTCGCCGTTATCTCCGCGATATTGATAGGAAACCTTGTCGTACCCGTCGGCAACGATTTGCTTGGGATTCATATTTGATTCTCCAGTATCTTCGTACTTCGACCAACTCCTCCGTATTTAGCAACAGATCGAAGCAAGACATGGATTGTACCGTAACTGGGCGTTCGGGCTATTCCCGGTTCCGGCTGCGAGCCCCGACTGGGCGATCTTGGACTGGAAACGGCAGACGGTAGGTCTCGGCGGTTTGGAACGCGCTGGGAAGCCCAGAAACGCGATCCTGACGCCTCCAGAAGCCGCCCTCGCCCGAACTCGCCCTCTTCCAGCATCCGCCCGCGTTCCATGCTACAATCCAGCCATGCGCCTGTTGCCGCTCACGTCTTCGCTACGGCAGGACTGGCGACTGGCGGCAATGCGAGGAGCACCGATGTCGAAGCGGAAAAAGATCAAGCCCAGTCCAGAAACTCCGTGGGCAAGCGTCGAGCAGGTTATCAATTCGGGTGGAGAACTTCGAGTCAAGGACGGCAGCCGAAACTTCAAGATCGCTTCGTTGCACGACGGGGAGCAATTGATTTGCATGTTTGAATGTAAACGAATCCCATTCAGGAAGATCATGGATCGTCTCGATGCTTTGGCAAAGCGGTACATCGACGACGGCATCGTTACCGACGAGGTCAACGGGTCAGAGTACTGCGTCTTATGAAGTGCTCGCAGAATCGCCGGCGGCGCTTCGGCCCCTAATTCGTAACCGTTACGAACTACGCATCCCGTTCCCGACAGCCAGTTCGCCGCTCAATCCCCGTCGCCATAAGTAGCGAGTCTTCAACTCCTCCATCAGGGCTGCGTAGATCGCATCTGGAATCGAGAGGACATGCCGCTGCCGGCAAAGCGACCTCCGCCATGCAGCACCCGTCTCCGGCGACGCTCGTTTGACTGCGAAGGTAATGGAATCCGAGGGCGGCGGAATCGCCGGATCGAACTCGTCGGGATTGTCGCGGGATTGTCGCGGTCGTAGTCGTCATACCAGAGATGCCAGCCCTCTTGGCAGGTCTCTCTGTCATGCGAGCGCCAGAGATCGATCTTCGCCCCGTCGCTCACCACGCACAGCGCCTGTCGCCGTCATGCGCGATCATGCGAATCCAGCGGATCGCCGGGCCATAACACTGCTTAAGATCTGCGAAGAGGCGTTCTAGCGCCTCGCTGCTGGTCTGCGTCTGCCGCTCTGCGCGGTCGATCCAGTCCAGCATCTTGTATTTATCTTCGTTCCACAGTTCGTTCGTTCGATTTCCTTTCTACCAATGATTTCATGTTCGGGCGGCTGGCATTACACGGGTTCCTAGTCATCTTCACTACGGACTGCGAGCATCATTTGGGGTTCTCCTTTTTGCGCCGACTACAATCATACTGAATTCGACAATCGGGCATGAAGCACTGACCGCGGTCTAAAGTTCCGCGAACTCAGCGGGGTCAATTTTGACGGAAGGTTCGATGACAACCTTGTCGCCGAACGAGTTCTCCTTCCATTCCTTCGGCTCATGCAACTCATCTGTAGCGCATGGCGACAACGGATCGTCGAAATCTTCGGGCATCGCATTGACAATCGCAGGAGGACTGGATGGCGCGACAGCGTCAGAATCGCTTGCAATCGGCAAAACGTTTTGAACCGTAGCAGGCTCAGGGCGCGCCAGGGGCGTGAGCGCGGCGGCCGGAGCAGTCGTCAGCATGTATACCTTCTGGCGCTTCGTTTTGGCCTCGTCGGGCAGCGGCTCGCATTTGCCGACATTGACCATCCAATTCAGAACTGGTTCGATCTCATCGTTCTCCTTGCGGAACTTCTGCGCCACCTGACGCAACGTAAACTTCCGACTGTCCTCGTCGCTCGACTCAATCCATTTTTCGATCTTCTCGGCCATCTCGGCATGAGGGCCGTCTTCGATGCTCTCGAAGACCTTTATGGCATTTGCGATGTAGTAGCGGCCAAGGCGGATGGCGTCGCGCATGGTTTCGGCGGAGATTTCACCGCGAGCATCTTCGCGGCAGACATGCAGCAGACCAGCGAGACGCACGACCTGACCGGCCTGAACTTTACCGGCCCAGTCCTCGATAATCCGCAGATCGCGCCGCATCCGGCGCTCGATTTCTCCGCGCCATTGCCGGAGCAGTTCGCGCGCCTGCACGCTCAACTTGAGGACGGTCGGCTTCATGTGCAGAATCTTCCCGACGCGACGCTTCCAGGCTTCAAGTGCGGCGCTGTCCAGCGGATCGTCATCTGTCGAGCGGAAGCCGACACGCGATTGGGGTCTGGAAAACAGGAAGCGAGAGAGCAGGCCAAGGCCACGAGCGCCTTTGACGACATCGACCATGCGCAGCAGCGCGGCAGGCTGGCAGGTGCAGCCGATTGTGAGCAGGCCGGAAATGAGTTCGGAACGGTCGCGGCGATCAACGGAGTAAGGCTCGCCGTCCCAAGTCTTTAGGTACGGGCCTATCTGGCCTTCGCCGGACTTGCTGTATCTGCCGCTCATATTGTCGATGATGCTGGCTTCCGACGAGATGATGCCGAGGGCCTTATTGCCGGCGATGATGCTGTTGAACGTTTCGGGCGTTACGTCATCAAGGATGTAGCGCGGACGAACCGGCTCGGTCAATTCGAGTTTCTGTTCAATTAAGGATTGCAGGTCAACGCTGTTAGCCCGACGCGCTTTCGAGATTTTCTCTTCGAGAACGGCGAGCTGGAATTCGAAGCTCGCCTTTTTCTTTGCAGCCGCAACCATCGCGTCCTTCTCAAAATCACGCAGGCATTCGACGATTTTTTTCATTGCCGATGATTTATGCTCGCTCGGCGAAAGCACCGTCAGCAGATATAGATTCGTTGGCTCAATGACGCCGGGACGCCATTCGACAAAGATTCCAGCCCGCGAAGCCGCCAATGCGACGACGGAGAGGCAGGTCTGCGCAGCCAGGTCAGGCGGCGTCTGCGTGACCCAAGCGATGCTGTGAATCAAGCGCGGGATGTCATCGGCGCGGAAGACATCGACGGGAAAATCTGGCAGCGTCTCTTGCTCCGGATGCCTGCGTTCCGTCTTCGGCTGACAACCATCATCCTTGCTGGGCGTCGTCTCCGACTCGTCGGCTTGCATAAGTTTGGATCCGGGTTCGAAATGTTCAGTTGGTTTGGCATCTTTCAATTTATGCCTGATTTCATCGTCGCTCCACGGCGGCTCGCAGGTCTGGCTATACTCGCGCAGAGGGCTGAGGGCGTCTTTTCTCGTGACTCCGAAACCGAAGCGATGCGCGCAGGCCAGCAGCAACCTGTCGTGCCCGCGGTCGCCGCTCACAGCAGGCGGATACTTTTTCAGGTACTCGGCATAGCGCCGGATGCGATCCGACTTGGCGGTAAAGCAATAGATGGGTTGTTTGAACTCGCGCTCCAGGTCGTCGAGGCCGAGCGGCGCTTCGGCCTGCGGAGCCAGCGTTGGTGCTTCCGCGACGATCTGCGCGGTGTTGTAAGGCTCGATGTCAGCCAGACCGTCGAGCGGTTCGTATGCGCACGTCGGATTGAAAGGCAACCTGACCTGATTTGCCGCGTAGTAGCCGCTCAAGTCGGCGTCATCGGCGCATTTCGGGAAGATCTCGACGTGCTGGAGCATCGGTGGCAACTTTGAGCGCGCCCATTTTTTGACGAGCAAGGCGTCCAACGGAGAGTTGAGGTTCGCATGGCCGTGGAAGCGACCATTGGCTTTGCGGAAGAACCGCATGGCCGGAAAGACGCGCCGCGCTTCGGCCAGCATCTCGTCGAGCCGAGCTGTCTCTGCTTTCTGCCAGACCGGGTCGCTCTTCGTCTGTGCGCGCCGATCGTCGCGGGCGATCTTGTCCGGCAGCGCCGCGAGTATGGCGTTCTCGCAGTCGGTTTTGTCAACGTCGAGCGCGAAAGAACTGGTCTTGTTCTGGCCGTCGCCGATCAGCGTCTCAGTGCCGCCATAGTACGCGCCGAGGCAGAGATGATCGACGGAGTGAGAGCTGATCTCATCAGGCTTCTCGACAAAGCGCGCCAGGAACGTTGCCGGCGCATTCAGCACATGTTTGCGGATGAAATTCCGGCAGCGCGCACTGGTCGGATCGTGCAGCCAAGCCAGCGGCCATGCTTTCTTATCTTCGCCCATGATCGCGCAAAGGCGCTGACCGGGCATGATGATCTGATGGATTAAGTACTGGGCTTCGGCCTCTTGATTTGGATCTTCGAGGGGTACGTCAAGTTCCGGCTCTGTGCTCACGGTCTGTTCTCCAGTATTGGGAGAACGCAGGAACGTAGATCATGGGCGCTGTATAATAGCGATAGGTCATTGATGGATGCCCTGCGTTTCTATTCTTAGTTTCGAGCCGCCGCTACAACGGCGGCTTTCTTTTTGCCGTTTTTCTTACGACTTCATCGTTGCCGGCGTGTCTTCCTGCTCGGCCGGAAACGCTTCTTCCAGCGCCTCCCGCAACACGAATACATACGGTACATGGCGGCACTCCATGATCGCCCGGCGTCTCGCCACCGCCTTGATCCGCTCGACCAGTTCGAGCGAGAGGTTGGCGTTGATGAAGCAGGTTGGTTGTCTCGACTGCATTTTTGATTTCTCCTTATTCGTATCCAACAGGATGCGTCCTGTTTCAAATATGGATGATACAGCAAGTCCGTTGAACGATGCCTTTCGCCATTACACGGCTTTTTTCCAGCCTGCCATTCTCGGAGGATAGGCGGGGAGACTTGTCGAGGGTGCATCTGCGACCAGGTTGGATGGTACGATTTACTCAGGTTGATGAAGGTTGATGAAGATTGATGAATGGTTGATGAACCATTGATGAAACGGCTTTTTCAGCGCAACCGCATACGCACCATCAACATGCGACGGCGCGAGGCCGGTTTGATGAATTGATGAAGGGGTGGAGGGTAAATTTGCGCGGGCGGAACCAATATCGAAGATCGTCAAATTAAGTGGCCGGTGCGTAACTGGAGGTCGTCAAACCTTCATCAAACTACGTTTTTTGGTATCCAAATGAGAGATAAGGGATTGTAGTTATTATACTTATATTGTTGTTACCTCTTTCATCAATCATTCATCAATGTTCATCATTCTCCTATATAGAGCACTTTCATCAATCGTTCATCAAACCTCCATCAAACACTGGATGCCTGAATGACCATCCAGTCCCGTCCGCCGCACCCCTTATATAGGGCATACAGGCCGTGCGCAGCAGGCTGACGCCTGAGACCTCAAATCGGCGGATGCCGCCAATTTGCCCGCCCTCTCCGGTCAGTGTAAGCGCCGAAAACCTGTGCAACGCTCTGCTCATCCGACCATCGGTATTATCCATATTGTCGATACGGCAATGGGTCGTATTCGAAATGGCAAAGTCCTATGGACAACGCCGCAATACCAGCGCCCAAATGGGCAAAGGAGACGTAAGTTATGCCGTACGTAAAATGGGATGAGATCCCAGAGACTAAGAAGGGCGAGGACAGGTTCCTCAAATGGAAGCAGGGCAAAAACAAGGTCAGGTTGATCGGAAAGCTCTGCGCCTACGATCAGGAATGGCCCAGCGGCATGGCAACACGCTATGTCCATCTCGTCATCGATGTAGATGATGAGAACAAGGTCAAGGTTGCGACGCTGAAAAAGTCGGTCCTCGATACGATTCGCACCTATGCGCAGGAAATCGGCGATCCCGCTGGCCCCGACGCGCCGGGTTTCATCGTCGTCCTCAAGGGTTCGGGGATGGAGTCGAAATATCAGTGCATCTCGGGAAGCAAGCCCGTACCTATTCCACCTGAAATCGACGTAGCCGCCGAGCAGAAGAAACTCGACGAGTTTGTTGAGAAGCAGGTCGCCAAATTGACTGGCAAACAGCCGACTGACGATCTGGACGCCGAAGAATGACATTCGGCTGAGATGGAGCCGCCTGACCATTCAGGCGGCTCCATCTCGTTCCCCGTAGAATTGACCCCTCCACTTTCCCAATATCAAAGCACTTGCGATACGTTTCCACGATGAATGTCCCAGCAATAAAGCAACCGCTGCTACCGGAGCGGCGTTATTTTTTGTTGATCGCCGTAGCATCCACTCCCAACCTCGATCATGCCTGCATTTGCGCCATCATCATCAGTGATCGCGCCAGGGCGCAAAGGTTCTTCACAGCTTCCAGCCGAATGAACCGGCATGAGCATCATCATCTCGGAAGCCGCACCTTCGCTGGAAGACCTACAGGATCAATACGACCGCGCGCGAACCGAAGCCGACCGCGAGCACATTGCCGCCGAGGTCTACGAGCTGGCTGGCGGGAAGGTCAAAGGCATGATCCAGCACCGCGCCAAAGGTTTGAGGCTCGATCCCGACCAGCTCCACGCGCTGGCGTGGGAAGCGCTGATGCGCGGCCTGTCCGAATCCGGCATGACGCGGTTCAAGCTCTCTGACTCCCAACACGCTGACTGGCAACCAGCGATTCAAGCCATGCTGGAAGCCTCCAAGCGCGGTGCTACCGATCCGCAGAGCCGTGTATGGTCGCTACTGTCGCCGGAAACCCGGTCGGCGGTTCTCCAGAATTCGGTCTACATCAAAACGAACGTCCAGAACGCTGTCATCGCCGAGGTCAACGGCCTGTTGCGCCGCCCCGGCCTTTACGATCCTGCTGCATGGTCTGGAAACCAGTTGCCTGACGAGGCCAACGGCCTGCTCAAGCGTGGCATCGGCGACCTGTCCGTCACCGAACTCTCGCGGCTCAACGCCCAACTTATCGCGTCGGCGTTTCCCGGACTGACCGTGCCGCCGCCGCCGACCCGGAACCTGCTTGGCTACATCTCCGCAACCATCGTCCCCAAGTTGCAGCCTCAAATGTACGAAGCCGCGACCGGCCGACGCTCCGAGAGCTATCTGGTCGAGGCTCTTGCGTTTTTGCGCCCCGACATTGAAGCCGTCTGGCAGATGGAGGCGGCCGGAATCTTGCCCGAAGGCTGGGAGCGCCTGTCCCCGGCCCAGCGTATTTACCAGCACCAGAAACAACGTCTGGCCGCGCGCTACAACCCAATACTCGCGTGGTATGAGGCACGCATCCGGGAACTACAACCGCAACGGCCGTTTTTGGTGAACAGCGCTGGCGCGTTGAAAGACGCCCGCGCCTTGCTCGAACAGCATCCAGACCGCGCTCCGGCCAGCCTGTGGAAGGCGAAAAACGCCCCTTATTATGTGCCCACGCAGGCTCTCCAGCCAATCGGGGTCAAGGTCATCGAGCGGTTACTGGCGACGGAAAACATCGGACGCAGCGCGCCCGCCGCCGAACAGTCCGTGAGGCCGTCGCTTTCGACCGAACGCCCTGCCGATGTTGGCGTGCAAACGCTCTTGACTGGCGGACATGCCGCCCCCGCGTTCCGCTACCTCGTCCAACGGATTTTCAGCCCCGGACAGGCGGAGCATTCCATCGGCATGTTCTTGGCGCAGAATCCAAGCCCCAGCCGAACACAGGTCGAGCAGTTCGTCGCATCCTTGCCTGACGACATCGCCGACGACATCGAAACAACCGGCTGGCACCGGACAGTGTACGAGATCGATAGCCGTATTTTGGATGCCATCAAACATCCGCAGACGCGTGCCGAAGTCGTCCGCGCGCTCGGCGGTCAGCCGCAGGCGGTCGTCGCGGCGCTTGACCGCGCCCGGTGCAACATTTTCATTCGGACTGCCGACTTCATCCTCAAAGCCGCATAATCATCGCCCCCACAGAAAAGCGACATAATGTCGTTTCTGTGCCTCTCCTCCCACGGTCTTTCTTAGGCGCGTACTCCATATTATGGAGGCGCGACACATGGAAAGAGATCTGGGGCTTACCGAAGTGGTCAGCGTGTTGGAGCCGGAACTGCGCGAGCCGCTACGTCAGGGGCCGGCCAAGTTGAAGTTACTCATGCGGCTGTTCTCCATCTCCTTGAGCGAGATCGCCAACGCATCGGGCAGAGCCATCAGTAAATCGCAGATCCATCGTATTGCTCACGGCCGGCCTGCAACTCCATTTGAACGCCGCGCCATCGCCGTTGGTCTGAGCGCCTGCTTGAGGGAACGCTGCGCAGATTCGGCATACATCTTCGATGGAGACCAGCCATGATCTGGCTCGCATTGCTGGTTGGCATATTGTTGGTTGCCGTGCCGGTAAAGCCCTGCGGCTCTTACGCACTCCGGCGCGTCGGGGCTGTCCTGATCTTGATTGCAGTCACCTGCTGGATTGTTGCGATCGGCGCTTGGACGATCAGCAAGGTTCCGATGCTTGGGATCAGGCGTGCGCCGCTGTTCACTGGCTCGTCAACGCCGCATACGAGTTCTACCTCGCGGCTGCCCAAATCATCCTGATCGTCGTGTTCTTCCTGGTCTACGGGTACATCAACCTGCTTTTCGGAAAAAGGTAGCCGGTCTTCCGGCAGAAAGGATTGAGCATATGAAATCGTTTCAGGGGTCTCCGTTCCGCAAGGGTTGCAACATGGAAAAGATTTACACCGTGTTGGCGCGTTCGGCTAAGCCACTCGCTTTGCCATTGATCGCCAAGCATTCGCATGTCAATTTTGGGACCACCCAGCGAATGGTCGCGGCGATGCGCAACGAGTACCACAACGCGCCGCTCCGGCGCATTGGGATTTCCGTAGTCAACGGCAAGGATGGCTTCGCCCTGGCTCGCATCAAGCCCCAACCCGAAGCGACGCGGCCCGCACGCGGTAAGAGCAAGAGCAAGAGTAAGGGCAAGAGCAAAAAATCTAAGACCGTTCGGACGAAGAAGCCCGCGCCCGCCGCCCCTGGCGCGAGAGCGACGGCGGTGAGTGATACCGCGCCTGTGCAGGCCGCGCCGACGAAGACGATCTGACTCGGCAGTCGTAAACAAAGAAAACAATGTAAACCCTGACGTTCGCAGATGGAGCGGGCTAACCTGTCTACTCAAGTAAACATCGGAGACGATGTGGCGAGCAGCCGGATCATAACCGTTCGTATGGATCGAGAACTTTCGGAACAGTTCCAAACGCTCCGAAGCCAGTTCCTCGGCCTGCCGCCAAGCACCATTGTTCGTATGATGGTGACGGCGACGCTCGCATTGCCGCTGTCGGAGCAAATCAAGATCATCGAAAGCCAAGTCCGGCATCCTGGCCGAAGGAGCAAGCCGCGAGCCATTGGATTGAATGCACGAACCCGTTTAACTGACGAATGAGGGGAGAGTATGCTGATCGAATGCAGGGAATGTAAAAAAACAATGAGCAGTGCAGCACCCGCATGTCCAGCGTGCGGCTGTCCGGTCGTCATCGGCGGCGCGACAGTCACAACAGAGCGAACCGCCAAGCGCTGGAAGAAACTGTACATGGTCTCTATAGCAATCATGGCCGTGTCCGCGATCATCGCGGCCGTCGCTTGGGTTAAAGCGGCTGAATTACACTCATCGCTCTTGCAGTTTGTATGTTACTTGGGGGTCGCCGGTCTCGTCGTTGGAATCGGCTTGGCCGCTTACTGCCAACTGATGACTTGGTGGCATCACGAGTAGATGCCAATTTAGGATGGAATTTAGAGCGCGCCTATGTTGCTGGAGGCTGCTTTTGTGTACGACCCCGCTGACATCCCGCCGTTTCCAATACAGTCGAACCAGCCAACCGATTGCGCATTCTGTAACCAGTACACGGTCGGGCTGCCCTTTCGTGCTTATTCGCGGGGGAGCAGGCTGGTCATCTGCAACGGCTGCCTCCGTGTATTTCACCGCATGTTGCGCTATGCCGATGCGTTCGACCGCTGGTTCCGTCCCTTTCCAGACTGGAATGGACTGCGCGTGGAAATCTTGCGCTCGATGAACGGCGTTTGCGCGACGAACTGGCAGAAGCACATCATCGCGGCGCTGTCGGTATTTCTCATCCAAAGATCGTCCGCCGTATTGAGCGGTTCTTGCAACGGCGTTTCTCATTGCCCGACGACAGGAGTTCCGCTGGACATTCCGCAGTTTGCCGTCATCGGGCGCGATGCTGACCGCAGTTTTGATCTTCTCCTTGCCGCCTCCAACGTAACCGGAATGCCGGTGGTCCGCGCAACAATGCGAGACTTGCATACCGGCGTTGCGTTCAATCGGCTGGTCGAGCAGCACTGCAACGGCGAGCCGTCGTGGGCGGTCAACACCGGAATCATCTATACCCGTTATGACGGCCATTCACTGCCGCAGCCCGTCTGCGCAGCGATCTATGGATGCAGCGGCCGGCGTGTTCCGTTGGGCGAGGTCGTCTGCCTGCCGTTCGACCGAATCCATCCCAGTGAGGTCTGCTGACAAAGGAGCGTTTTATGGCCGGAAAAAGGGTCGCGTTATACGCCAGAATCAGCACGTCCAACAAAGGTCAGGATGTTGCCTGCCAGTTAAACGAACTGCGAGACCTGGCTACCCGCATGGGCTGGCAGACTACGGACTTTATTGATGAGGGAGTTTCCGGCCGCAAGGAATCCCGGCCCGCGTTCGATCAAATGATGAAGGCCGTTCGGCAGCGTCGATTCGATGCAGTTTGCTGCTGGCGTCTGGATCGTCTGTCTCGCGGACTGCGCCATGCCGTAAATGTACTCAGCGAATTCCGCGACCTCGGCGTCGAGTTCATCTCCGTCCGCGACGGCCTGACGTTTTCCGGCCCGTTGGGACTGGCGCTCTACGCGCTGGTCGCGGCGCTGGCCGAAGCCGAAGTCGAGGCGCTGAGGGAGAGGACGATTGCCGGATTGAAAAATGCCAAAGCCAAAGGCAAGACGTTGGGCCGGCCGAAAGGAACGAAGATCGACTTTCAGCGCGTAGTCGAATTGCGGCGACAGGGCATGAGCACCCGCGCGGTAGCCCGCAGCATGGGGATCGGCGTCGGCTCCGTCGTTCGGGCGTCAAAGATGATCCATTAAACGAACGTTTCTTGGAACGGCTGGAGGCCGCTGCCGCCCATAGGGAGCCAGAGAGCGATTTTCGGACACGTTTATTGGAACGCCCTATGAATGAGTATTCCGATGCAGACCTTACCGACAACGACCGTCAGCAGATTGCGGCGATGGTCAAGGTCATCTGCAATGCCATTGATGAAGTCGCGCAATGCTACGGCGTTTCACCCCAAGTTGCCGCGCAGCAGATGATTGACGAGTTGACGAAACTCGCGGCTGATAGGACGCGCCTGCACAACGCCTGTTACGAGATTGAGCAACGCCAGTAGCCATACCCCCGTACCCCATGCCCACCAGTGATAAAATGGGACTCCTGCCGCCCAATTAGGGTTGGTTGTCGGAGGCTTTTCTTCCATCCGTATGGAATGCTTGCATTAGCAGACGGAAAGAGTGCAATTTGGACGTCCCCCATGTGCAATCGTAGTTTTGCAACTCAAATTTTTTCAAGATTTTAGCGTCATAGGAGGTTTCAACCGTAAGAAGGTGCTACCGCTGGAAGGCGGTTAGTTTCGGTTCACTGCCGGTATTGCATCAGCAATCTTTCAACGCCACAACTCGTTGGCTCGCTACGACATCTCGGATGTTAGGTTCACTGCCGTTGGATGTTCCTCCTGCTCTTTCCAACTTAACAATCGCTTACTCCGCATTGACCAGCGAAACGGCCTTATGGTAAAGGGCAATAGTGTTGTTCATCACTTAACTTCTTCGCTGAGAATGTGCGATGTCAGACCCAACTGAATCGAATCTCGACAAACCAGTCCATCACCATGGCGGCCTCAAGTTTTTTCCCGACCTCTGGTTCGGCGCAGAGGCAGATGCAGAAGCGGAATGTGCGGATGCATATCGCCAACTTGATCGAATAAACCAGCAGATCGGGGAGCTTCCCAAACAACGAAACTGCGCTAAACGGAAATTCTTGCGGGGCGTAAAGAAACTCCGTGATGCATGCGGTTTAAATCTCGGATTCATCAACCGGCTCATGAATGCCATTGGTAGACAGAAGTCCTACGCCTACATCATCGCCGACGCTTTGGAGTTTGCCGAGCGTGCAGGCGTTCTGGAGCAGCCAGAAGACTGGCATGAGCGCGAGGAGTGGGCGGACTTTGACGAACAGCCGATCCCCGACTTTGCAAACATGGCTGCCGCCGAGTCGGTCTTCCGCGAACGCCAGCAACCACATTATCCGGCGCTTCAACAACAACTATTGGAGATGGCGCGTAACGGCCGGCTGCCAACCAAGCGACAGATCGAGTGCTCAAGACAAAACAAGCATCCGCTTTCCATCAAACTCGATTGCCGTTGCGATTTCGATGAGCCAGACATAGCCGACGAGATGATGCAGCGCATTGTCGCGCGTTCGGTCTTCCAATGTCTGACCAAAATGTCGCGGGCAGGATCGCAATTTGCCCAGCGGCAACTCGAAATGCTCCGTGAGCGTCTCAAGGCCGCATGTCTTTCGCGTGTCAACGCTCGCCCCGCTCCAGTTGAGATTCGGCTTACCGGCAAGGTCAATTTCCTGGCGGGCCTGACCCGCCGCCAGCGTAACGAAGAAAAGTTCCAGCTATCCATGCGCGAGGCTGCGGAAGAAGAAGATGCGCGGAAGTCGCGTCATGCAGCAGCACTCGGCTTCAAGCGCAAGCGTCCATGGGGTGGGCCGAGCGGCTTTTACTTCAAGAAAATGATCCAAGACGGCGACATCAAAGTTCCATCATTCCGCGACGATCTCAATGGCCCAGATCAATTGGATGTTTCGCAAGAACCACCGCCTTCCGCCGGTGGAGATTTCGATTTCTAACGAACAGGACTTTGTCCTGTCCTCCGCCAGCAAGATGACATGCTTTCAGAAAGGAGAGTGTTATGGAGAAATCTTCTGAAGTTTGGTTGCAACACCATCAACTTCCCCCGGCCATTTGGGGCAGGATCATCGGTTACGATGGACAGCCGCTGAATATGCGGGCTGCGTACGATGAAACGGACTTCGATCTCTGCTCAATCGAAGTATCCAAACTGACGTATGAGCAGGCCGGTTACTGGCTCGACCATCTGAACGAACCAACGTTGATTTCATTTGGGACTTGGGAAAGCAAGAAAGGACTGAAGTTGATCGTTGACTTTTTCAATTCGCCCGGCAGCAAGGGTGAGCACATTAACCTGTATCTTGAACCTTGCCGCACCGTCAGCGCCTCCAAACCCGCGCGGGGTTTTTTGGCTCCGTCATTCATCGTCTGGAGTGCCGCCAAGCTGCTGCAATTAAGATCCGATTGGGATGAGCCGATGATTGAAGGATTGACGGTAAAGGACGGCATCGCGCACATAAAATGCCCTTACCTTTAATCCCAAACTCATGGTGCTGACTACGGCCGTATTGGCCGTGCCTCCTTCACGTCTCCGACAATGGATTTTTGCATGACAACAACAGCTCTCTCACAACTCCCGCCAAAGGCGTTGGTCAACACCGCTGATCTCTGCTCGGCACTGTGCGTCAATGCCCGCACCCTGCGCCGCATGGTCAACTCCGGAACGCTGCCCCCGCCGATCCGCATCGGCGGCTCGAACGCCTGGTTCGCTGGCGCGGTGATCCAGCATTGGGAGCGGATGGCTGCCGAAAAGTCAGACGAGGCCCGGCACAAGGCTCAGTACATCGCTCAGGCCATGCAGTGACAGAGCACGGCAAAAAATGATGTGTCCAATTCGCCGATGAGCGACACGCTGGATTGGTATTGATCGCAGGGCAGAAAATTCATGGCAGTTGGCAGGAGCAATTTGAAATGTCCGGCTACATCGAAAAATCTTCTGGAACCGTCCGCATTCAATATACGGACTGGCGCGGTGTCCGCCGTACCCTTACGCCGCCGAACACCAGCCTCAAGGAAGCGAAGGCGATCTACTCGGTTCTTCAAGCCGAGCAGGACATGATCCGCAAGGGCCTGAAGCCCGCCCCGAAAATCGGGAGCAAGAAGCCGTTCAGCCAGATCGTCGAGCAATATCTGGCGTACGGAAAAGCCCAGGGCGGTTGGAACGGAAAGCCGTGGTCGGCGATCCATGCTCACAACCGAAAACGCTTTCTGGACTACTGGCAGAAGAGACTGAACCTTCAATACCTGACTGATCTCGAAGGCATCCTGCCGAGGGTTGAGACGGCGCTGCAAGAACTCCAGCGGACGAAATGCCGCAAGGGGCCGGGGCGCTCCGGCAAGACCTTGTGTTCATACGCCGACGGCCTCGCGGCATTCTGCCGCTGGTGCGTGGAGCGCGGATTCTTGATCGAAAATCCGTTGAAAGGACTGCGCCCGTTCGACAAGAAGCCCAAAGTCAAACGCCGAGCCATGACCCCCATCGAAATCCAGAAGTTGCTGACGTTCTGCAAGCCGGAGCGCCGCATGCTGTACGAGGTCGCGCTTTGCAGCGGCCTGCGGGCCAACGAACTCAGGAGCCTGCGCAAGAAACATCTGGACGCCGAGCGCGGCGGCCTGACCTTAGAGTCCGACTGGACGAAGGATCGTGCCGACGAATTCCAGTTCATGCCGACCGGATTGATGGAGCGACTGGTCGAGATCGCCAAGGGCAAGCGGGACAATGAGCCACTGCTGACGATCTCCAAGAGCCATCTGGCGCAGAACCTCCAGCGCGAACTGGAGAACGCCGGAATCCCCGTCAAGACCTTCGCCGGGAAACTGGACTTCCATGCGCTGCGGACGACGTACGACAGCCTACTGTTCGAGTCCGGGGCCAGCGTCAAGGAGGCGATGTCTCTTGCGCGGCACAAGAACCCGACGCTGACGCTGGTGACGTACGGCAGGGCGCGGAACGAACGGCTCAAGACCGTGGCGAACGCATTGGGGGAGATCGTGCTGGGGGAGTCCGCGGAACAGGGCAGCGCGGCGAAGCGGGCATGAACTCTGGCTCTGATAGTAACTACTTCGCTGGAAACCATTTTCGACCGTGACCTCGCTCCGCCGAGCCTGTTTGCATATCATGCTTCTTATGCCCCAGAATGTTCTGCCCATGCGGCGTTGCCGCTGGAACGCTGCTTTGCTTGCAATCGCTCTGACGGCAACCTGCTCCATTACGTCCGCCGAAGAACCGTCCGACAATAAGCCCACATATCCGTTATGGGACGGACAAGAATCAGTTGAGCAATATGCGAAGAAAGTAAACTTGCCTGCGACGCAGACGCTGGAATTGGGGAACGGGATAAAGATGGAACTGGTCTTGATCCCGGCTGGGAAATTCATCATGGGAACGCCGGAACCAAAGCCGGTGGATGAAGCGGTGTTCCAGAAGCAGATTGTCACCGGACAGGCGCTGCTTGCCATCGGCGGCGTGGCGTTGGTTGTTATGCTGGTCGTCGTTGTCGTTCAGGCCAGACGAAATAAGCGTCGTTTGCAAGTATCGCTACTGCTACTGCTACTCGTTACGGTCGCGGCTGGAGGCGCGGTCTTGAGCATTGTTCATTGGAGGCAGTCGGCGAAGGGATTGGAGGCGGCGAAGACTGAATACGCGGCGGCGCAGGGACGGTTTCAAAGAGCTAACGACACCGAGAAACCCGCGCATCCAGTTATGCTGACAAAACCGTTCTACGTTGGGAAGTTCCCGGTGACTCAAGAACAATATCAGCAGGTGATCGGCAAGAATCCCAGCAATTTTATCGGTAAAGACAACCCCGTGGAGCAGGTTTCATGGGATGATGCGCAGACGTTCTGTAAGAAGCTGACGGATCAAACGAAGCAGTCGGTTCGCCTGCCGACCGAGGCCGAGTGGGAATATTCCTGTCGAGCGGGGACGACGACCGTGTATTACTCAGGAGACACGGAGGCCGATCTGGCTCGCGCGGCATGGCATTTGGAAAACAGCAAGGGCGCGACGCATCCGGTCGGGCAGAAAGAAGCGAACGCCTTCGGACTATATGACATGCACGGGAATGTCTACCAATGGTGTCAGGGTTGGTATGCAGAAGATTACTATAGAAAATCTGAGGCCGAGAACCCTCAAGGCCCTGCACAAGGCACCGACCGGTTGTTGCGTGGCGGCTCGTGGTTCAACATTTCCTTGTACTGTCGGTCGGCTTACCGCCGCAGGATCGCCCCGGGCAGCCGCGACTTCGACGTCGGTTTCCGGGTGGTGGTGCCTGCGTTCAGGACGCAGTGACCATGTGGCTCTATCATTCGAATCTCGCCATTCCACTCCTGCTCGTCATCGTCCTGGCGACGGCAGGCTCCGTTGCTTTCTCTGAAGAGCCGTCTGAAAAGAAGCCCACCTACCCGCTCTGGGACGGCTCCGAATCCGTCGCCGATTACGCCAAGAAGGTCAACCTGCCCCCGACCAAGACACTGGATCTCGGCAATGGCGTCAAGCTGGAACTGGT
>Ga0206927_1063_pt1 | contig 25438 bp, 24 predicted proteins | sample Alteio_BWOrgHeat_60_FD_153249 | JGI IMG/M metagenome (GOLD analysis project Ga0206927, IMG submission 153249) | Enriched cells from forest soil in Barre Woods Harvard Forest LTER site, Petersham, Massachusetts, United States -... | ecosystem: Environmental > Terrestrial > Soil > Temperate forest >... | reverse complement strand
ACTCAACGACATCGCGCAATCGCTCAACGTTTCCATCTCGCTGGTCTCGAAGGCCTTGAGCGGCAAGCTGGGCACGACCGTCGCGCGCGACGAAACGATCGACGCGATCCGCAAGCGCGCCAGCGAACTGGGCTACATTAAGAACCCCGCGGCGACAGGTCTTGCCACGGGGCGTCAGAACGTGATCGGCGTTTACATTCACTGCCACGGCGTGAGTGGCTCCGGGATCGGCGAGGCGCTGGTCGAAGGGATCGCGCGTGAAGCGCGGCAAGTCAATCAGCGCCTGATGCTGACCTATTACGAATTGGATCACGAATTCGAAGAGCTTGCCACGCAGATCGATTCACGCGTCGTCGACGGCATCATCGTCGGGGGCATCGGTCACGTAAAGCTTGCCGGGCTGATGGAGAAGCTGCAGCAAAAGGGCTTGCCCGTGGTCACGGTGATGGACGCGCCGATCTCCTCGCGCATCATGAACATCGGCGTCGATCAGCACAGGATCGGGCAGTTGGCGACCGAGCACCTGGCCGACCAGGGCTGCGTCCGCATCGCTAATTTGAATGCCATGTCTCGTCGCTTTGAAGGCTATCGGGCGGGACTTGCGTCGCGTCGGCTGCGTTTCCAGCGCGAACTGGTCTACACCGCGCCGTATTTTACCTACGAATGGGGCCAGCGCGCGGTCGAGCACTTCCTGTCCGAAGGCATCGAGTTCGACGGCATCGTCGCACAATCCGATCAGCTCGCGGTCGGGGCGCTGCATGCGTTGCTGAAAGCCGGCCGCCGAGTTCCCGACGACGTGCGCCTTATCGGCGTGGACAATTCGCCGTTCTGCCAATTCAGTATCGTGCCGCTGAGTTCCATCTCGCAGGAAGATCGCGCTCGCGGCGTCAAAGCGATGGAGTACTTGATGGAAGCCCAAAAACCGGCGCGCCCGCAAAGCATATTTGTCGATCCGGTGTTGTATCCGCGCGAATCAAGCGGAAACACGCCGCGGTTGAGTTGAGTTGCAAGCCAGCTTCCGCTAGGAGTGCTCGGTCACAGCCGAATTCTTTCGCTCGATCCAGCGGCAAACAATTATGCCCGGCGGCAAAGCAACGAATGAAGCGCGCATGAAATGCAAGAGCGGCAACACGTCCTGCTGCGTGTGGCCTGGCGCTCCAGCCATTTCGCTCAGGAAATTCACAACCGTTTCGAGACCATTGCTTCGATTGTACACCAGGATCAAAATGACAAGAACGACGCACATGACGCCACGCCCAGGGCCCCGAACCCGCGCAGAACAAAGGCGAACGAGTACATGTGTCGCCGCGAGAATTTCACAATGACAAGGTGTGTTGCGGCTAGAACACCCGCGAGGTAGTGCAAACCGACAATCAACGACAATGGCGCACTCACAGCCAGGAAGCTGTGTGCCCGTCCAGTTTGGAATATCGTCATCACGATTCCCGTGATCATCGCCGCCAGCAGCATATCCGCGATAGACATGTGCCAGAAGCCCGGTGCGAGTGGTTCCTGCCGATAACAGCGACGCAACCGAACCCCGGCGTAGATCGCAAGCAGCAGTGAGACCGCGGGCCAGGCATAAAATTTAGGCTCGCCAAGCGACTCGGCGACGGCAAAGTAAACGAACAACGCCGTCCCACCGACGCCCGCCGCGAGCAGATACCACCAGAATATTTTGCGAGAGGCGACAGTCATGCGCTGACAAGCATAACCGGCAGCAAAAACTTACGACTGTGAAATAGCAGCAGGCCTATTTGTCACATTGGTTGTTCAGGGCTCGCTATTTTTTATGCATGCCGTGTCCGCCCCGGCCTGGAAAAAGATCACGCTGACCAACAACAGGACCATGCTCCAGAAGCCAAATATCAGGGCGCCCATGAATGCGCCGATGAGGAGTCCCACTGCGGAGTACATGCCGCCGCGCCGCTCAAAGAACGTGCACGTTCCCCAGAAAATGCCGGTGAGTTGATAGAGCACAAAGATGCCGCGAAACGGCCAGTATTGCGTCGAAACGAGAATGGCGTACATGCTGGGCATGAGCGCGAAAGGCAGAATGACGAGATCGGCCAGGTTGAACTGAAAACCCAAATGTGAGTGGCGCGCGATCCGGCGCAGTCCCTTCATGATCGCATAGAGGACCGGTGGGAGATACACGATTAGCAAGATAAGAAATGTGGACGTATCTTCGCTGCTCATCGGAATCCAAATGTAAGCATCACCAGCAGAAAGAGCGCGACGGGAAGCGCCACCAAAAAGCCTGGATTTAGCCTACTGTGTTGAGTAACGTTTTTTTGAACAAGCTGAGCGCCGCGAAACGCACTCCCGCGCGGCAGTTACCTATGACCATAGATAAAATTGAGATAGGCCCAGCTGGATTCGAACCAGCGACCAAGGGATTATGAGTCCCGAATCCCCCTCTATGGCGATTTTTTCAACATAGAGTCAACATAGAGTTTTTGCATAGAGTCGAGCACCGTTATCTTTCACCCCCATTCCGGGTTGTTTACCGAACTCTGTGTCACGTCTTGCGGAACGAATAAAGTAGGCCCAGCTGGATTCGAACCAGCGACCAAGGGATTATGCAGGAAGCTTTGGCTTTCGCCGGCCGATCGCTTCCTCGGACTATGCCTTCGCCCGTTCTGGGCGGCTCGCCGTCTAGTCTCTACGCCTTCCCGACTTTCGTCGGGCTTGGTTCGGCGTTGGCCTGCTTCTTTCGAAGTTTAGCGTTCGCCGAGTTTGACGAGCTACTCGCCGGGCATTCCTGCCTGGCGGACCCTGACCGTTTCGGCATGAGCGCTTACGCGCTGGTAGCCTGACAGCCCTTAAGTCCCCTGCTCTCACCGCTGAGCTATGGGCCCAACGAAGTCCTTGTAACCGAACTACCGTACGCGCTCAAGCATTTAGGTCCGCTCCCGATCGCTTCCAGTGTGGCGCGCCTTGCCGTCTTCCCCCAATCGCAATTCGACGGCGCTTACCGCCGAAGCGCTGTCGTTTCGGCGAGAATTGGCCTGAAACCCTAAACTTCGATAAATGCTGTGGACAGTGCGCGAGCCTGTTGACACTCTCGAAGTCCATCCTTGCGGCTCCAGTGAGCTGCGGGAACCAGGCGGCGCCAGGCGCCGCCAGCAGAACGGGAGGCGGCCAATGGCGAAACGCAGTGGTGACGATCGGAAGTCTGGAATGACAATCGATGATGTTCGAGAGAGACCGGCCTTGTTAAAGAAAATTTACCTGGGCTGGGTGTCGGGCGAGTCGTACTCCGGCCTGGAGCAACGCCACGGGCTCCGCAAAAATGGTGGCAATACAGCTTGGCGCTGTTGCCGATTGCTGGAAAAAAGTCATCGCGTTCGCAAACAGACTGATCGATCTTCCGAAAAGGTTCAGCGACTCGTCAATGTTCTTCGGGCGCCAGCAACGACCCTGATGGGTGGCACTGGAGCATCAAGCGGACGATGACTGGAAAGCGTGTACGCGGGTGTTATGGCGAATGAACCGGTTAAGCGTCGAAGGCAAGATACCGCTCGAGCGTTGCGAAGACATCCTGAGAATCGTCGAAGATCGAATCGCCGTTGAACGTCAAAGGAAATTTCTTCAACTGCATGGCCGGCGAATCCGGCACCGCGTCATGCGCCGAATTCAAAGGCTGGAGCATGCGATGTTTCGCCTCGCGGGCATAAGACGGGCAGGCGGTCGAGAGTTTTTTGGAAACCTGTTTTCGATAATTCTCATTGAGAGCGAGCATGATCTCCCATTTTGAAAAACAAGGGTTCATGAGGAGCAATATGATCGACAATAAAAAAGTGTTTCGCCTGACTTTTGAGACAGAGATTGCGAAATTCTCGTGTCTCGTGAGTCATGACGTTTCTCATGCAGTACTTGGGTTGATTGGAAAGGAACGGATCGTCCGGTTCACCGATATTCGCGGCAATAGGCACGCGGTGATTGTGAACAGGACGTTTCATATCCAATCAAGCGCATGGCCAAGAGCGCAGAACAGGTAACCAAAGCATGCAATGCGAGCACCTCAAGCATTGACTGCTGTTAACGCCGACGGCATGATTATCGTCGGAGGGCCGCTCGAATTATGAGTCATGTCAATGACCTAGTCGCAAATGCTGAACATGAACTTGTCGACAAAGGCAAGGAGTTCGATCAGATCGCCGATGCAAGAATTGAAGTCACCAAACTGAATCGAAAGCGAGCCCGAGAATATTTCACCGCACTGCTGACCCTTTGGGACTTGTATACGGTCGGCAGCAAACGCGCGAAGAATCTGAAACGCATCGCTGAACTGAGAAACAAGAATGAAAAGACAATCTCTCGCCATCTTAATGCTGCAAAGTTCGCGCGCATTTCCGGTGTGCTGAAGGAAGACGCGTACAACGCCGCGGTTGAGGAGGCGAACAAGGCTCAGAAAGAGCTGGAGGAGCCGTGGGATCCGATTGCGGATGGCGAATTTGTGACTGACAAATTCATTCCAGATGACACCGTGATGGCAATCGCCTGGCGTGTTTTCCATAGGCCTCAGTTAGATCCAACTGGAAACTTGAGGCGGAAGCTTGCTCGCATGGCTCGTCAGGAATCACAAGACTGCTGGAAGAAACGTTCCATCGAGGCCGCGATTGAGCGCAAGCAGTCGATATTTACGATGGTCTCCGATAAAACTCTGCCCGAGTCGGTGCTCAGGAGCATCGCCATTTCGATTTTACGGGAAACTTCGGACGAGCATGCGAGCACTGCACTGGAAGATTTTTTGCAACAATCGGATACGGACTCGATTTCGATCGAATTCACCGGCCGAGTCGAAATGGATCGAGCTACGTTGGCACGATCCGCTGTTGCCGCGGATTCCGGCGGCCACAGGACCAACAAGCGTCGCTCGAAGCGGAAAAATCGTAGCTGAAGCACCGAAATGGATTCATTCTCACCATGAGAATGGAATGGGGCCTCAAATCCTTATGGAAGACTCTCAATCCGCACATGACGTGATCAAGCCTCTGGTGGATTTGATCGTTTCGTCCATGGGCAAGATTCGGCGAACAACCGGCGACAACATAGAACTTGGCCGCAAACTCTTGGAACTGAAGGAAGCAAAAGGACACGGAAAATGGCTGAGCTGGTTTAACTCCGAGGAAGTCGATGCGTCGCGGCTGAGATCAGCCGTTGGAGTGGAACGCTCCGCGCGCCGATTCATGCAATTAGCGGAGTACGCCGTACAACATCCGGAGATTGTTCAATTGACGCCATCGGAAGCTTACGAAGCCGCAGGCGTATACCCAGTTGCGAAGGTCAAGCAGACCCAAAATAACTCTTTGCAGGATGTCGCACTGCACGAGCAAAGGATCGATTTGACGCCTGCCAAGCCGGGTGCCGATTGCGGAACGCGTCATACGAATTCCAGGCCATCAACTCAGCTTCATGGCGACCCAGATGCTGAAATTGATATCGGGTTTTTCCAGAGTCTCATGGAAAAGTTGAAAGCTGTAAATTTCCGTGCGATGAACCTATCGAAGCCTCAGGATTTTGAAGAAACCGCTGTGACTATCGAGTGCGATCCAGATCATCAAACTATAGAGCTCCGAAGAATTAATGAAGGAGTGGCATTCCGGGTGTTTATCGCGCCAAGAGATCCCGAGCTTCTCACGGTACATAGATGGTTCAGGGCAAGCGTTTCTGGACGCGCACTTTATCGCGACCTTCTTACCTACGAAGGGACGCATAGGCTCCGGTTGCAACGAAATTATCCGACAACGTTAAGCCCTGCTGAACTTATAGAATTGATTGCTCATACTTATTCAGAGCTGACTCAATGGGCGCTAACTGTTAAGAACACACACTCTCCCAGCTCGGCGAAGGTGTTGTTGCGATCGCTTAAATGGGCCAAGGCCGAGGCAAAACGCCAAACTAAACTAGCGACGCCGAGAAGTTTAAAACGTGCGGAGAATTTGAACTCACAGATAGCGGCGCTGGAAGTCTCGCTCACCAACGGAACATGGAATATGGAGATCCCGGCAGGCTTAAGATTCGAAATGCAGCGAATACGACTTCACTGCGAAAGCATACGCTCGAAACCCGCGGTGATCGGAGATTCACAGTCTGTGGATATTCCGATCGAAAAAATTGCTCAAACCCATATTTCTTGAATCAGCGCTATCGAATCGGACAAATTGTCCGATTTGCCATGCGCAGGCACTGAAAAATGGTGGTAACCTCACCACCCCATACTCAGCTGCCATTTCAAGAAAATTTTTCATTCTCGTAATTCATGATATAACAATGACTTACATTCAATCATTGACTGTGTTCTACGAAATTATCCCCAGAATTCTCGAATTTCGTGGACAAAGCGACCCTGGCACTGTTTACTTGCACCATGTGCATTGCGCACAAGTGCTCTCTCAAAAGGAGACGAGCGAAAAGGAGGATAATACGATGTCCAGCAAGCTGTCGAGAGAAAAGGTGCTGTGCCAACTGTATACCGTACCCGCCAGCCTGCGCAGAAAGCTGTTGCCCTGGCTGAACCGCAAGATGGAGGATCGCGACGCCAGTGATCGGCTGATGGCCGTCCACCCCGACAAGGCGAAAGTGACCGACGCCCAGCGACGGCTCATGCTGCAAGCTCACAGGTCCGGAGTTTCTTTCCGTGCCTTGGAGGTGATCTTCCACATCAGAGATCAGTCGGGCAACGCCGCACAGCGTTGTTGCCAGCGAGCCGAACGGTCAGCCGTTCGTTCCAATCCCAGTCACCGCAATCGGAACGCTGCATAAGGAGGTCGAACATGCAGAATGATTCGCCGCAGATGGCTGGGACAGAATCCCAGCCACTGCAAAATCATCCTATAGAGAAAGGCGCCAGTTCAACCGCAGTCAGCATTACGAAGCTTGCTGAACTGCCAGCGCAAACGCTGCTTGACGAACGCGCGCTGGCAGAGATTTTTTCGATCACCACGCGGACGGTCCGCCGCATGGTCAGTCGGTTTGAGCTTCCGCCGCCGGTTCGAATGGCGGGTCGCTCAACCTGGATCACCGGCCGAGTTCTGGCGCACATCAATAACTGTGCCGAGCGCGCCGCGCGCCAAGCCGAGCAAACCGCCGCTAGGATCGAGCTGACGGTAGCGCGAAACCGCCCGTCATAATTTTCCAAGATTCCTGAAGGATGGATTCCGGCGACTCCGAATAAGTAGTCGGGCCCACTTATAAAGGAGATTAGCAATGCCCAGCGTTTATCGTACGAAAGATCGGAATGGTATTCCGCATCCGAATTGGCGCATCAGGTACATGGACTGGAAAGGGGAGCGACAGTCTTGTGTCGGCCTTCCATCCAAGGTTGATACGCAAAAGCTCGCTTGGAAAATACAGACCGAACATGACGAGATTCGTAAGGGACTTCGTCCACCACCACGGGAATGCGACAAGCCAAGGCTATTCAGAGAGGTGGCCGATGAATATCTCGCGTGGGGAATGTCGCAGGGAGGTCATGGCAGGCGACCTTGGAGCAAGGTTCATCAGGGGAAGAGGACGTCATTGCTGTTGTTCTGGGAACGGCGACTTGGATTGAAAATGATGGCGGAATTGTGCGGTAGTCTGCCGCGAGTTGAGAAGGTATTGCGCGACCTCCAGTCGGCTGGCCAGACAGGCAAGCCGTGTTCAGGCAAAACGCTGCAAAATTATGCTGAGACTATTGCGGCGTTCTGCGATTGGGCCGTACGACGTGAATATCTGGCTGAAGATCCGCTCAAACACTTGGAAGGCTTTGACACTTCGCCGACCTTTGTAAGGCGTGCCATGACGCAGGATGAAGTGACTCGGCTGCTGGCAGTTTCTCCTGTTCAAAGGCGAGTCCTGTATGTCATCGCCATGATAACTGGTCTACGTGCTGGAGAACTGCGGCAATTGCTGGTGAGCGACTTCGAGAGGAATCAGGGATGGCTCACCCTTCGCAAAGTTTTTACCAAGAACGGCAAAGACGGGTTTCAGCCCCTCCACGCTGCCGTCGTCTCGGACCTCACGGAATTGACAACAGGCAAGCAGCATAGCGACCGGCTCCTCAATGTTCCTGCAGACGCTGCCGGCATGCTGCATCGCGATCTGAAGGCTGCCGACATTCCTGTCTGGACGACGGAAGGCAAGCTGGATTTCCATGCCCTGCGAACCAGTTTTGCAACGTTTATCGTTGAATCTGGAGCGAACGTTAAGGAGCTACAAGCGTTGATGCGCCATTCTACGCCAGATTTGTCGATGAGGCTGTATGCCCGTTGCCGCGAGCATCCATTACAGAACGTCGTGTCAGCAATAGGCGATCTGCTTCTGGCGCCGAGCCAAACCAGTGTCAAACAGGAAGGTGGCCAAGAGCCTTCGTCTCCTGCAAACCCTGGAACCGAAACAAGTTCTGGAGCAAGAGCGTTGACGCCGTCTGAGGGTTCAATTCCCTCAGAGGCGATCGGACCGAATGAGGCCAATGTCGGACAGCAAGGGCCTCAAGTCGGACAGGCAGAGGGACTTGCAAGAGAATCGCATGTCGACCCAAGGACGCAGCCAGTCGTTCAACCGACGACGTTCGGACACGTAGAATGTCAAACCAATGGCAAACGGCTGCCAGAGGATTTCCATCGTCTGGCCGAAGTTTGGCCCCTGTTGACGGACGACGTACGGTTGTCGATCCTGAACCTGGCGTTCAATAATCGGTCAGGCGTTTCTGGATTCAGTGGCCACCGTCCAGACCCAGTAAACCGTCCGACTTTGATCAATGGATTTTCTGGATTTTCCAATCGGGCAGCGTAACGGAGTGAGCGGCAGCGGCAGAATTTGCCGCTGCCGTGTTCAACGAAGTTACCGAGCGGACAAACAATGGGAGCTCGTTATGAAACGTCGCCGACACCGCTCGGTTCACACGTGGCCGACTTGCAGCGGAATGCTGTATGAGAAGATCTGTTTCGCAGATGGAAGAATAAAAATACGGATTTACAAGCCGCGCTCGAAGAAGAGGCGCGCATGGTTGTTGTAGTTACTCGCGATTTGTGGACCAGCAACCGCAAGGAGATGCACATCCTTGTCACTTCAGGGCCAAAGTTAGCAAGTACGCCACCGCCGCGACGAATCCCATGCACGCGTTATTGCTGACTCCGGCGCCCGCGGGCCGGAGCGGCAAGGCACCGCCTAATTTCCCCCGGCGATTCTCAGAACAAGATCGAAGTGCCTAAGATTCGCAGGATCGTGAAATCTCGACAGTTCAATTCATCAATGAAGTAAGAGTATTTTAAACTACTCTTTTCGTAGCCAATAAAGCGATGTGATCGAAACCAGCGTTCGTATGACATCCTTAAGCTCTCGATTGGGATCATTTTTCTCGATCCAAGCCAGGTCTTGAGTTGCACGTTTCAGCTGATCGATGGCCTGAAGGACAATCTGCATTGTTGGATGGCCGAGTTGAATCGTTATCATCTCAGCCCTATCCGCAAATCTTGTATTTTCCTGAAGCCAACGCCGCGTGTTCGGAAAGGATTTTTCAACCATTTGACTACTCCTAAATTTTCGGCTCGCTATTGAGCGCGACAGATATATCTTCGTGCTTAAATATACAGCTTCCTTTAAAGTTCCCTGTTGGAGCGCGGTTTTTCTGTCTCTAGATCGGGAGGAGTCTCACAACACGTCGTCGCTGCGGAATAATGCAGATCTCTGGGTTCAAAAATAATAGTAAATCATGACAAAGTCTTGAATAAGAATCTACTCTTTACGCTGATCTCAACTGTCGATTTAAAGGGACTGGGAAATTTAAAGTGTGCAAAAACATTCTCATAATCGCGAGACTGTCCAATTCAATTCTCCATACATGCGTGTTGTCCCTGAATATCCCGACATCCGTATTTGTTGAGCTTTCGCGTACTGGTAAATTAAACCAGATTGAGATCTCGCGTTCCGTCAGGTAGGCGTGATGCATTGACATGTTTCTCTCCTCGTGAGACGTTAGGCCAACAGAAACTTTCTTTCCTAGTTTTTAACTTCGTAGCCTGAGACTTCGCTTCCTTTAAGATTCTCAAAAAAATCGCCTAAGGTGCGGTATCAGTGCTGCGTCGCGAAGCCGGGACGGGACATTCCACCGGGAAGAACGCTTCTCCGAAACGCCATGAAGAGTCCGACGCCTACTCACTGTAATTGTGAAACGCAATGCAGGCCGCGAAATGAGAAGGGACAACGGCGGTTAACGTGCTGCGGCGCTAGGCCGTCCGGGCGGGGCCGCAGCTGACTCGTGCTTGGCGTCGACCCCGGCAAACCCACGCGGTTTGTCCATAACGCGCAGCCCGGTGGATGCCCTCCTGGCCGAGCGCGGTGCCAGGCATGTCAACGTCAGCCTGTTGCGCCACTTGACAGCCAGGCGACGATTGCGCTATTCGCCCGGTATCAGAGCGGTGCCGCGAGGCAAACGTGATAGCCTCTACGCCCGCACTTTGCCAGACGAGCGGCAGACCGTCATGGCGCAGAATTGTTGCGACTTGGCCTCGTGGTTCGAAGCCACGTGCCGTACAGATACAACCATCGACAGCATAAAGGTTTGCTAAAATTAAAAAGCAGTCTTTGGCGGTTCCTTGGCGGCAGAGGTTGCGCAATTCTACGCTGCGCTGCATTTGGTTGCACGAATCCCTAAGCGGTGGCGCTGAAGCGGCACGGCCCAACCGGGGGGCCATCTGGTATCCGAATTTTACTTCTCGACCTTCGTAACAGGGTAAAGCATCGGCACATTCGCCGCGACTGGAGGACTGTAGACGCGCAGCGCAAGAAGCGGCACGTTGCCCGATCCTTCGGCGGTGAGCATGATAGAGTGCTTACCATTGATAAGTCCCTGCGCTAATGTGACGTGGCGCTCGTGACCTGGATCGGCCGGCGGAGCAACGAAGCGATCCGCATGTAGCGCGTAACAAGAGAAAGTGATCTCTGCACCGGGCACTAACGCCGGGTCGGCGAAATGCAGGTGATCAAAATCCGATTCGATTGCCATCTGGGGTTTTTCGACGGCGTTCTCGATTACCAGCCGACCTGAGCGCGAAACAAAACGCTGGGTTGAGTTGCCCTCACCATCTGTGCCGGTTCTTGTACCGATGGCTTTGTAGGTTGCGCTCTGCGAAATAGGGTCGACGCTCGTGAAACGCAGGGTCCAGTCCTCAACCTGCGGCGTTCTTTCGGAGAACATGCACAGAATGTGCCCTATCCCGGAAGTACGGGTGAATGCGTAACACTCGCGGAAATCAGACGGCTTGCGGCCATCAATGCTCACCGACGCTGATTGATTTTCACCGCCATTCGCGACGATGGCGTCGATACGATTGCCGTTGCATTCAAGAGTCAACTTCCCATCTTTCCAGAATATGTCCCGGCCCACTTCATAAGTGCGCACGGTTGCGTTGACGTCACCCTCCTTGAGTTCGGGTCGGTACACCAAGTGGCGTTTGATCAATTCCGCATATAGCGCATTGCCTTGCGGGTTGAGGTGAATGCCGTCGGACAGCAAATCTTGTGGGACGAGATGGTTGTTGAGAACGTAGCGTTTCCACGCCTCGCGCACGCCCACCAGCTCGCAGCCATACCTTCCCGCGACAAGCGGAATCCACTTTGCCATCCACTTTGTCCAGTCCTTGTCTACAAACTTGCCCTGCTCGCGCGCCTCTTGCGCGGCAAGATGATCGTTAGTAATTAGCATCTCGGCGGTAGTGCGGCTGCGAATGCGTGCAATGAGTTGTTCGTAGCAAGTATGTGCCCCGTAGACGTGGAAGATGATCAGGTCCGGATAGAAAGGGTAAACATCAGTCTCGGCTTCGCGGACCAGGTAATTGGAGGCATGGCCACCGAGAGCGCGGTTGACCATCTCGAGATCGGCATTGGGGAACCGCTCGCGCAGATCGCGCTCCACCTCCTTCCACCAGTCGCCCTGCGAGATCGACTGGCCATAGACGAGAATGCGCACGTGGTTGCGATGTTCACTGGTGCTGGTTGCCAGTAGCGCCATTGTTCGTTGTAGGTGCGTACCGAATTCGCGCTCGTCTTCACCGGGGTCGGGAGCCGCATGCGCAAGCGGAGGCAGCGGTCGAATTATAGGTTCCGCAGTCCGCGCATAACTGGCGGTAACAATCGTTAGCATGGCGAGTACCCATGACGCGGGCGAAGGAGTTGCACACAACGGTGCATAGCCCGACAGAGCAACGACAACTTTCATGGCTTTTTATCTCCTCGCCTTGAAGGTCCTTCCCGATTGTTTGTGAATTCCAAACGCGGTCGCCAATGCGAGAGACCTATCGATCCATCACTACACTCATATAGGCAGATTCATGAAGGAATTCTCTCATTTTTTCTGCTTTCGACGTTGAATATTAACTTTTCAGTGAGTAGTTGAGATCGGGATCAAGTTGCGACGAAGGTATTGCTGCCCGGCTGACCGCCCGCGCAACCATTGTCGAAGGCATTGTCTGCAGCTAAAGCAGTCTTTTACGGCGTACGGGCTACAGACACAACCACCCGGAAGCCGAAGTCGACGTTACTGACGTTCGGATCACACCGCATGCGGAAAGCTGATCTGCAGTACCCGGAATTGTAATACCAAGATCCGCCACGCAACACACAGTTGTACGCACCGTTGATGCCCATGGTGGCGCCTTGCGGATCGTCGACCGGGCTCGTTGTGTAAAAGTCCTCCCCGAACCAATCCTGGCACCATTGCCACACATTTCCGTGCATGTCAAACAGTCCCCACGCGTTTGGCCTCTTCTGACCCACTGCGTGCGTTTTGTGCTGTGAATTTCCACTATGCCACCCCGCTTGCTCCAACGCGTCAATACCATCGCCGAGGTTGTACTTGGTGCTTGTGCCAGCACGGCAGGCGTACTCCCATTCTGCCTCCGTAGGGAGCCTGAAAGACTTTCCAGTAAGTTCACTTGCCTTCTGGCAGAATTCCTTCGCATTGCCATAAGTTATGCTGTCTACGGGCAAGTCGTCGCCCTTAAATTTGCTTGGATTCTTACTCATCACTTTCTCGTACTGCGCTTGCGTCACGACGTATTTTCCCATGTAGAAAGACTTCGTAATTTTTACCTTGTGGACAGGCTTCTCATTCGCATCTCCATCATTGGAACCCATCATAAATTCACCGCTTTGAATTTGAACCAGCTCGAGCTTTGCGCCGTCGAGGTTTAGACTCAGTGCTTTGGGCGAGCTAAGCGCTTCGTTAATGATATCCAACTGCGTCTTGAGAATGTCTCCTTTGTTTGCCAACGCAGCGGTCCCGGCAAAGTCGTGTTGAAAGGCGTCGTATGTTTCTTTCGCGGCCTTCCAATTTTTATTCGCGAAGACGCCCTCCGCCTTTTTCCACGCCGCCGCCGCCGCCGCTTCCTTGATGTCCAATTTGAGGGCCGCGATCCGCTCTAAATAAGGCGTGATCGCGGAGCCAAGCCCCGCGTCGCGCGCTTTGACAAAGTAACGCTCGGCCTGAACGGTATCGCCGGCGGCAAGGTACAATAGTCCGCGCTGTCGCAAATCATTGGCTTTTCCAGCGCTCGTATCTAACGGCGTGTAAACATCAACATCTTGAACGGTCAGTTGATCGGCCTTGATCGTCATTTCCGGACCCTCGTGTAGCGCCAGGGCCAAATCAGCTCGATTCGGATCGCTCCTGAGGGTACCCATGATTCTCGTATTATGTATGGTAAGCGCTATTATCCCTGTCTTTGTACGCAGCGCGTCAACGGCGCGCTGTCGGATGGCTCGGATTTCTGACAGGTCTGACTTTTCTTTTCTAAGCCGTTCGGAAACCGCAACCAGGGCGGGGTCTTGCAGTTTTTCATTCAGAAGTTTATCAGCTTCATCGAGTTTGTTTTCTCGAAGCAGGAAAGATAAATGCGTCAACACGTCGGCGGCCTGCCTTTGAGCCGCGTCGTCTGTAGCCGTGGCTGCACTAATTGGATCCACGACCGGAGGTATGATTTTCGCAGGCAGCGCCATGGCTTGAACAGGGTTGTCGTTAGTGGCAGGCTCAGTCTGCGAAGGAACAGGCTTCTTTAACATTTCCAGCATTAGTCGCGCGGGGTCCGCGAAGGCACAATTGCCGTGTTCCTGTAGAAACATTTCGATGGCCGCAATGCGCCCGGCGGTATCTCGTTCTGCCAATCCATCAAATTTTACAAGCCTATAGTAATCTGCTCTTGCCTGGGTCTCAGCTTCGGGTCTTGGTGTTTCATCGACGGTATCCGTCTTTCGGGTACTCAACGATGGCGATATCATTTCGTCTTTGGGCAAGGGAGGCGCACCCACTTGAACTGAAGATGGCTTCGAATCAACTAAAGTACTTTTTGAAATAGAATTCGCCTCTGGGTTTATATCTTTAGTCGGCCTGCAGGCCTTAAAGACAATCAAGAAACAAAAGCACGAAAGGGCGCCAATAATCGCGAGTTTCAGGATTGTTCTTCTAGAACCAAAGTTCTTATTTTTGGCGCCGTGTGCATGGATTTTATCGTTTGATTTTCCGTGTGATTTGGTCAGCGATCGAGTTATCGGTAGCCCGGTTTGCGCATGCGTGTGATCGGAAGCCGGCATCGGAGGGCTTTCACGGAGACTTAAATTCTTCATCGCCGGGAATTCGATTGTGTTCACCCCGATAGCACAATCTTTGCAGTAAAAGCCCTTGAGCTTTTTGTCCCGGCCGTCGCCCTGTTCAATTTCGACATCCGTAACGCGCTTGCCACAGGTCTCGCAAAAGTAGAATTTGGTGGAGGATTTTGCTGGTACACTCTCGCCCGTCTGATGGTCATCGACGCTCTGCATCTTAAGCGCGTCCGAGCGTTGCAAAGCGTTTTGTACTGTCGAATTCGCGACGTTGGAGACTGCATTCAAGCGCTGGGATGACTTTCTGCCAGACGCCGCGCGCACGTCAACTTTCGATGGTGGCGTCGCTTGAGGTTCGGTAGTTGGCGACTTGCACATGGGAGCACACTTGGCGCAATATTTCTTGCCGCTCTCGCCGAACTCAGCAGATCCGGGCCGAAGAGGGTCGCCGGCGATCCGGTAGCCACATTTGTCGCAATACACAACTTTCACAGAGGAAATCCTTCAGTTTTGTCGCCAAACGCTCGCTATGCTCGTGTGCGTTCCGCTCAAGGTCCTATAAAGCAAGATACGTTCCTTCTTTTAACACCGCAGCGGGCGAAGAAGCAACGAATAACGTAAACGTTCGAACGGAATTTCAATCGTCCACATTATGGCTCAATTTTCTCCCTTCAGCGCGATAAGACTAGGGCTCTCAGATTGGGAGTCTATGGACCGAAGGAGTCCGCCGAGAATCGCTACGTTATAAATGCCCTGCGAGACCGCTCACCACGTCGCGGCGCTACTATTTAGGAGATACACCGTGTTAATCCGTCATACTGGCTCGGCAAGTCTTGCATTCTGCCTACTGCTGTCCGGGCTCATGTCGGCGACGGTCAGAGCGGAAACAGTCGTCGCCACTGATCCAACTGGAGCCGGGCCTGACGCGGCGGCCGCGAACACGGTCACGAACAAGATTTATGTAGGCAATTACAGCGCCAATAATGTAACAATTATTGACGGAGCGACTAACACAACCACAACTGTCGCCGTCGGTACGAGTCCATATGCAGTAGGCGTAAACCCGATCACGAACAAAATTTACGTCGCAAATATTGCCAGCGCAAATGTGACGGTAATCGATGGCGTTACAAATGCGACAGTCAATATCGCCGTCGGAACCGGTCCAATTGCAATTGCCGTGAATCCAATAACAAACAAGATTTACGTCGCCAACTATACAAGCGGCAACGTAACGGTGATTGATGGCGTCTCCAACGCCACGAGCAGCGTTTCTGCCGGGACGAACCCATATGCGATGGCCGTGAATCCGGTCACAAATAAGATTTATGTAGCAAATATAACTAGCAACGACGTAACGGTAATCGATGGTGCAACCAATGGGGCGGCCAATATCTCTGTGGGAATGGGTCCCATTGCACTAGCCTTGAATCCTGTTACGAACAAGATTTACGTTCCCAACTTTACAAGTAATAACGTAACGGTGATCGATGGAGCCTCAAACATGACAGCAACCGTGGCCGCTGGATTAAATCCATATGCGGTGACCGTGAACCCTGTCACGAACAAAATTTACGTCGCCAATCATAACAGCTTTAGTGTGACGGCCATCGATGGTGCGACAAACGCGACCACTGCCATTTTTACCGGATCTGGTTCTTATGCCGTGGCTGTGGATCCGGTCACCAACAAGATCTATGTCGCTAATGGCGGCAGCGCCAATGTGTCGATAATCGACGGCACAACCAACGCGGTCATAACTGTTCCCGCTGGAACAATTCCCCAGGTCGTAGTCATAAATCCAATAACCAACCTTATCTACATAGTAAATAATGGAAGCAACAATGTGACGGTGCTCGACGGCGCCGCCAATACAACCACCGCTATCGCAGCAGGAATGGGTCCTCGCGCCGAGGCATTGAACTCGATTACGAATAAGCTCTACGTCGCGAACTTTAACAGCAATAATGTGACGGCGGTTGATGCCGCGACCAATGCCACTACGCCCATCTCGACGGGAGCCGGTCCGGATGCCTTGGACGTGAACCCGATAACGAACAAAATTTACGTCGCCAACTCCGCGAGTAATAACGTGACCGTCATCGATGGCGCCACGAATTCGACCACCCTCGTCGCGGTGGGACCGAATCCTGACGCCGTGGCGGTGAATCCGGTCACGAACAAAATATACGTTGCCAATTCTGGCGGCAATGACGTGACCGTCATTGATGGCACGACAAACGCGACCTTGAACGTGACCGTTGGAACAAATCCTGGTGCCATTGCTGTGAACCCCGTCACGAATGAGATTTACGTCGCAAACTATAACGCGAACACCGTGACACTAATCGATGGAACGACGAATGCGACAACAACCATTGCCGTTGGAACAAATCCTATCGCCGTGTCGGTGAATCCCGTCACGAGCCGAATTTACGTCGCGAACTATGGCAGCAGCAACGTCACCGTTATCAATGGCGCGACTCACGCGACCGCTCCCGTTGCCGCTGGAACAAATCCTGTCGCCTTGTCGCTGAATCCGATTACGAACCGAATATACGTAGCGAATTCCAGCAGCAACAACGTGACTGTAATCGATGGCGTTACCAACATGACCTCCACAATAACTGCAGGATCAGGTCCGAATGCCGTGATAGTCAACTCGGCTACTAATAAGATTTTCGTAGCGAACAGCGGAAGCAACGATGTGACGCTTATAGACGGCGCGACTGCCACAACCTCTTCAATCCCTGCGGGAACTGCACCTGACGCCCTGGCCGTGAACTCGGTTACTAACGAAGTGTTTGTTGCCAACGGTTCCAGCGACAACATAACCGCCATAACACCAGCGACCACTCAACCGGCATTTCTGACCACTGCAATTTCCCCCCTTTCCGGCCATCGCGCATCGTCCAGCACTGCATCGTTTACGCTTAGCGCCACCAGTACGTTCACTCCCACTGCGCCCGCTGTTCAGGGGCTCTATTATCAATTTGATGCGGTGACGGGCGCATGGACGTTGGCCGGAGCGGGGGCGAATGCAATGCTCACGACTCCCGCGCTCCAAGGCGGCATTCATACGCTCTATGTCTATGCGACTGACGGACAGGATGCTACCTCCATCAATACAGGCGCCAACAGCAGTCCGATCCCGGGCGCAATCGCGGCATATACTTTCGTCGTTCCGAATGCGGCGACGGTAAATCTTTCGGGTTTGAATCTCACGTATAATGGCGCCCCGCAGAGCGCGACAGTCAACACCAATCCCAACGGTTTGACTGTCAGTGTCACATACAACGGATCGTTTACATCTCCAACGAATGCAGGCAGCTACGCTGTTGCTGCAACAATTACAGATCCCGGATATTTCGGGAACGCCAGTGGCGTTCTCGTCATCGCCAAAGCCAACCAGAACATCGCCTTTGGCGCTCTATCTAACAAGACCTACGGCGCGGCGCCTTTTGCTCTGGCAGCAACATCCAATTCGGGATTTCCGGTGAGCTTCGCAGTGACAGCCGGACCCGCACAAATCGGCGGAAATACGTTGACCATTATCGGCGCCGGAAACGTCACAGTTCAGGCGACATTGAGCAGCAACGGAAACTACAATACAGCCGCTCCCGTCAATCAGGCGTTCACAGTGAATCCCGCGCCGCTGTCGATCAGGGCCAACGATGCTTCGAAAGTCTTTAACAGTCCCAATCCCACGTTCAGTGCTACATACAGCGGTTTCGTCAATGGCGACACGCAGGCCGATCTCATGGGTACTCTTTCGTTTGCGACGACGGCGGTCACATCAAGCGCAGTCGGCGACTATCCGATCACGCCCAGTGGACAGGGCAGTCCGAACTATGCGATTCAATTCGTAGCTGGCATGCTGGAGATAACGCTTCCTCCCCCCACGCTTTCGATATCTTCGCCGCCCACCGCCACGCCCAATCCTTCGTTCGCCGGTCAGACCGTGCAGTTTGCCGCGGCCGCTACCGGAGGAACGGCTGTGACGTTCAGGTGGAATTTCTCGGATGGCGCGACGGCCGCTGGCGCAACAGTCAGCCATGTGTTCTCCGCCGCGGGCGTTTACTCCGCGGTGTTGACGGTCACCGACGGAAACGGAAATAGCATTACGGCAAGTGTAACGGTGTTAGTCAATCCATTGGATCCCAACGGCGACGCCAATAATGATGGCTTCAGCAATAGCCTCGAACTGGCGCTCGGCGCAGATCCTTTTGCTATCGGGCAAACGCCGTTCAATCTGACTCCGAATCCGACGAACGCCGGTCAATTCAAGGTCAATCGCTTCAATATCGCGCTTAAGTTCTTCATGCCCAACGCCGATCGGATCATGCTGATGGGATCGCTGCCAATTCGAGCCGACTTCAAGCCACATGATCAGATCGTAATTGTAGACATCGGTCACGTGGTTCGCGCGTTCCGCCTGGATGCTAGAGGCAACGCTAACGCATCCATACAGGCTGACAGCACGACGCTCGCATTCAATGATTCTTTCAGCCTCAGAGGCGGTCGGGGTGCGAGAAGCTTTGCGCTAAAAATCGGCCTCGGAACGTATCAGAATTTGCTCGCTACGGAAGCGGATCCTTCACAAGACCTGACTCCGGTCCAGGGGTCGTCGAAAACAAGGAGAATTCGCGCCACGATCTATATCGATAATAAGGTGTTTGAGACGTTGTCGCAGCAGAAGTACAACGCGCCGGCCGGGCGGTTTGGGCGATGATTTTATGCGTATCCTCAGCGCTTCGCAGCCTGCTGCTGGGCGTCTAGTACCTTAAGAAATTTGACCGGATCTCTTTGAATTCGATGTTCGCAATACTCACAGCAACGCGGCCGGTTGGCCACTACAATATTGATCGGCGCCCCCATGTCGCCATTGAGTTTGTCGCCCGTAACCGGGCAGGCGGGAGGGATGTAGTTTGGACGCTGCTTTCTCAATCACGGCGGCATCGTGCAGCTTTTGCCCCAACACGAGGTAGCTATCAAGTGGGTAAAATGGCATCTGTTGCCTATAGTCATATTGCCGGTAGATGAGCATCAGGTACTTTGCCAGGATCCTGATTGATGACGTGAAGATGGATTTGGTGCTGATAGTGACATACCAATGTCGGCGCGGGTCAACTGGCCCGCGGCGGAGCTAGGCCGAGCTCCGCGAGCGTGACGGCGGCTTCAAAGCCGCCATCCGCGTCGGCTGGCATTTCAATTCGACATTCATACTGAAAATTTCGACCAATGTTCAGTTGTGTTGAACGTTACTGTCCATCCTTGCGAAATTCTTGTCACTAATCGTGTCCTGCTCAAAGATCGACTGATCGATGACCGTTGGACCAATGACGTTCTTCACATCACTGTGGAATTCGACGCTGCCGGACGCCAGCAGGCAGTTCTGACCGGAATTCGAACCATGGTTGTCGGAATTCTGCGACGTACTGGTGGAATAATCCGCCACCACCACAGGCATTGAATCGTCGGGGCGATGGGGATTTACGACTCCGGTCGAGTCCTTAAGTCCCGCGTCATAAGCGTAATTGGTCATGTCGGCGGTCAGCGGTGTAATCTGCTTGTTCTGAGTGTGGTCAAAAGCCGTGAATCCCTTGCTAATCATCTTCGCCACAGTCGAATTCGACGGACAGGAGAAGACTCGATAGTCGCCAATGTAGTCGCTGTACAGGAGGCTCATCGACGCCAGTGGACCATCCACGGGGTCGTTCGGAAATCCACCCTGGTTTGCGGGCAAGTCAGCGTACATCATCATGGCTTTTCCGATCTGTCCTAAATTATTCGCGCAGGATGCGCGCCGCGCCGCCTCGCGCGCGCGTCCCAAGACCGGCAGCAATAGTGCTGCAAGCACGCCAATGATTGCAATCACCACTAGAAGCTCGATCAGCGTGAAACCCCGCCGCCACGTGTAAACTTGATCCATTTTTGCGTCCTCCATTTTCGCAAGACCGAATTGCAAACGCGCCGCTTCGGCAGCACAACGGATCTATGCGGGAAAGAAGAAAACGGCTCGCAGGATTTTTCAATGTTCGAGGAGGTTACGACCACGACTTCAGAAGACTGATTGAGCGTCGCCAAACGGAGCGGACCCAACTGGCCACGCGAAGCAATGTCTCGCAAACAGGGCGTGAATATTCCGGCTTTTGACGATGAGCTTGCTGGATCGAAGGCGCCGGCGAAGGGAACTGAATGACGAGGTCCGCGAAGTCGTCTACTGTAGTTGGCAGACTGATCGATCCAATTGAGGATAGGGGAGCGTCGATCTCCTCGAACTCTATCTCGCTATCTGCGGTTGGAACGGCCCGCGCGTCGTCATTGTTCCTTTTCTCTATCGACTTGCGCAGATCTATGCATATTGTCAAGTCCGCTAGCGCGGCCATGGCGTCTTTGTAACGTTCAGCGCGCGGCGCGCAGAGTTTCTGCACGAACATTTCGAGCCACGGGGGCAGAGAGATGTTGCGCTTCGATGGCAGCAGCATGCGGCACTTAAGCCCCGTTAAGCCTAGCCCGTCCTTCTTCTTTCCGAGATCTGGAAACGGGTCGCTAAGCGGCGTCGCACCGGTCAGCAGCTCGTACGCGACAATTCCCGTCGAATAGAGGTCCCACTGCACCGTCGCGGCCTCGCCCAGCAGCGCTTCGGGCGGTAGGTATTCGGGTGTCCCCATCAAGATTCCCGGAAGCGTCAGCGACTTGCTCTCGGGGTCTGAGATGATTTTGGCGAGTCCGAAGTCAAGGATGCGGACGTGGCCCTGCGCGTCAAGTATGATGTTTGATGGCTTAATGTCGCGATGAACAATGTGTGCGCGGTGTGCGGCTTGTAGGCCTTCAAGGATCTCACGTAGCACCCGTACTGAATCGTCGATGCTCAGCGAATGTCGCCTTACGCAGTCGCTCAACACCACTCCGTCAACCAGCTCCATTGCAATATACGCCCAGTCACGCATCCGGCGCATGTAGTAGACATGTACGATGTTGGGATGGCTAAGCCGCGCAGAAACCTGTGCTTCCCTTACAAAGCGCTCGCGCATTTCATCACACTCAAGTAAACTCGTGCGCATGACTTTGACGGCGAGAAAGCGCTTCAACTCCTTATCGTACGCGCGCCATACCGCGCCCATGCCACCCTTGCCGAGCATTTCGCACAGTTCTAGCCCGTCAAGGTTGATTGGCGGCGCTGGATTCGTTTTCGTCCGTGTCCTCGAAGGCCGGCGCACGGACTTCGCGAGCAACTGGTAGCGGCCCAGCCGCGCGCGGCAGCGGCCGCACGACTCGACCCGCTGCGCCATCCCGGCGTGCTGCAGGCCTTCTGACAACAGGAGAAAATACTCAAACAGCTCTTCGTCGCTGTGAGCACAGTTTCCTTCGCGGATCGCCGGTCCGTTTCCCACGCCCCTTAGTACGCGCGAGTCTCCAATTCGGCTCACCAGATTCTTAAGAAAGCACTACAGCGAGAAGCTTCATCGCTCGATAGAGGCGCGACTTCACAGTGGCAATCGGCGTTTCCATTACTAGGGCGATTTCCTCACGTGACATGCCTTCGACAAATTTGAGGATGACGACCGTTCGCTCTTCCTCGGGAAGCTGTTGCAAGACGAATAGCGCGCGCTCGCTTAGTTCCAGCGCGACAAGTCGCGAGAGCTGTGACCGGTCGTCGCCGCCTGCTAGTGCTTGGCGTGCTGTCACCGACTCGACCCAGTCAAAGTCGCGTCGACGGCGCAGGTGTTCGAGGCAAACGTTTCGAGCAATGCGAAAAAGCCACGGCCGCAACTCGCTGTTTTCCAGAAACCGATTCGCGCTAATTTTAAGCTTAAGCAGAACATCGTGTGTCCATTCTTCGGCGAGTTCCGGATCTCGAGTAAAGTTTCCACAAAATCGGATCAGCGCCTTACGATAACGCACGTAGATTTTACCCCAGGAACTAACGCTGCCTTTCGCCATGCGCGCGACGTAAATGCCATCCGGAGTGGGGTTTGGTGAGTAGTTCTCCATTTCTTGTACATTTCGCTCCAGGTATCTTCTTTAACTAAGACGGCAATAGGACGCGTGTTGCGGCGGAAATCAAAATAGTTAGTTCTAAGTTTAAATTTAGCTGTGCTGAAGCGTGCTCCGCGTCCATCGGGCCTTTCGGTCGGATCCTTCTGCGACTCTGTCTGGGTCTTCGAACTCATCGGCAACTCCGAATAATCCCTTCGCGAGGATTGGTTGAGGTCATAATTTTATCAATTCATTCGGTGCAGTATTATTGCAGTTTGCGGAAGATGTTATTTCTCAATGGTTTCATCGCACTGGATAAATCAGCGGAAACTGCGGACCGCAAAAACGCTGGCCCGGTTTCGGGTATTCAGAATACTTGACCATAAAGTCCAGATTACTATGACCGTATCCAGCACGATAACGGCATGCACCAGACATCAGGTGCGACACAAGCGCTCGACGCTTGAATGGGCTTGTATTGACAGAACTGCCGTGCAGCGTTAAACCGTGATGAAACGAAACATATCCCGCGGGAATGATGACCGGGACCGGCGGACAATGCGTCTCTGGCGGAAGCTTCGGCTCAAACGTATCGTCGCCGCTAAACCCGTTCGGCGCGGGAACCAACCCGAGCTTGTGGCTGCCCTGTAGAAATATCATTGGACCGGAGTCGGCGCGCACGTCGTCGAGCGCAATCCAGCAGGTCACCGTTTCGCATACATCGATAGCCTGCCAATAAGCCCAGTCCTGATGGTATACGACCACTTTTCCTCCCAGAGCCGGTTTGTGCAGGAGCTGATCGTGCCACATGCGTATCGACGGCGCAGAAATCAACTGCGCTGCGATGTGCCCCAACCGGGGACTCAATACTGCCGTGGCGATGGTGCGGTCGGCTTTCCAGCAGTTGTCGAACTTGCGGAGTTGCAGCGGATCCCCGCCCGGAGACCAATAGCTACAGTCAGGTCCGACGCCATTTTCATAATGGCCTTGGCAAATGCGCTCACACGCGACACACAGCGCGTCGACTTCCTGCTCGCTGAACAATCGCCCGTGAATGTGATAGCCGAGATCATGAAATGCATCGATCTGCGATTGGGTCAAGGTCGTGTCGGGCAATATGGCGGTCGTTTCCATTTCACACTCCTGAAGTCCGCAGAGCTATCTTGGTTAGGCTACATAATCATGCGCTAATTTGGTCGGATCTGTCGCCGGGGCTTTTGAACTAGTTCCAGGCGGAACTTGCTGTTTCCATGGATAGACTGCATTGCGCTGCTGTGGCGTTAGGCGCGCAAGCAGACCGGGCGACGGTACATAGCCAAATCGGAAATTGCCCCATGTTGAGCCATAACGATAAACGACAATGCGGCGCTTGCCTTGATTTCTACGCGTGGCGGAGCCGTGACATATGCCGTCTACGAAGAGCAGAACGTCGCCAGCCTTCATGTAAACTTCAATCGCACCTTCCAACCCATCCATAAAGCCATCTTCTGAGTTGGCCGGCCGTTCGAAATGCGGGTAACGGAAATTCGCCTTGTGGCTGGCTGGAATAAGCATCGTGCCGCCGTCGCCGGGGCCAATATCGGTGAGCGCCAACAGCATGTTCACCTGGCCGCACATGAATTCGCCATGTTTGTATTGGTACTGACAACGTTTGACACACTCACGGCCGCCGGAGTGCATACCAATGCCCTGATGTGGCCCGCGAATACTCGCGAAGTTTTCGTCGATGAACAATGGACCGTGGTGCCAGTCGAACGAATCCTGCCCGCCGATGTAGCGTTTGAGCCGCTCGTAATAAGCTGGATGATCGATCAAGCGCTCGAACGGTTCGCCAGCTTCGTAGATTTGCTGTAAAGCGACGCCGCGCGAGCTGTCGACGTTCTCGGAATGCACATGACCGAACCACTCGTCCGGCTTTAGAGGTGGGATGCCATCGAGAATACTGTTCATTCCCTCTACGTGTGATGGGTCGATCGCTCCTTTCAAATGAATGTAGCCGCGCAAATCGAATAGATAGTCATTGAGATCATAACTAGTCGCAGGCATAGCCATTGGTTGTCTCCATGCTTGGTTTGTCATAACAGTATACCTCGCAGGGACGCTTATATTTTCTTGAGGGAGGATCTATTTTCTCTTGTTTAGTGACCTTTTTTCGATTCCAAAAGCTATTGTCGACTGGCGACGTGAGCCGTGCTTTGCTGGCTGTATTTCTGAATGGGAGTCAGGACGGAAATAAATGTCAGCGATCCGAGCTTTCAATATCGCACACATCGTCATCAGCGGTGCGGAGGTACACCCCGCACTGCCACCAACCGCTCGTCTGATCGCAATGCATGACCATCAGATGCTGGCCGATATCCAGGGAATGGATGGCTGTTCCTGGAATCGGTGGACCTTTGCGTGTGCTGCTGTAGATGTTTACACCGTCAATCCAAACTGAGACGACATCGTCACCCAGAATCTTAAATAGGTATCGATCGCTGCGTGGAACATCCAGACGCACCGCGATATAAGCGCGGGAGAATACGATACCTTGCTTGGAATCGGCGCCGAATGCACGGTTCAAATCGTAGAGTCCATAATAAGTGATTTTAGCGGCCGGATAGGCGCCCCATGTTTCGGGACTGGGCTTTCGCACGAGCTCGAAATCCAGGGGCTGCGGAGCAACGTAGTTAGGATCAAGAATCGACAGGTCCTTCTCATGTGGCCGTGGGATCGGGCCTAGCAACAGTGCAGGATAAGGCTTCACCAGTGTGCATTCTCGAGTGGCTTTCGGTCCCGAATTTGGCGTAGCGACAGTTACGGTTGCGCGCAATTCACGCGCTGGCAGAGCGGGCGGAAGCTCCATGGAGATCGGGAATTCCTGGAG
>Ga0206927_1062_pt1 | contig 25515 bp, 26 predicted proteins | sample Alteio_BWOrgHeat_60_FD_153249 | JGI IMG/M metagenome (GOLD analysis project Ga0206927, IMG submission 153249) | Enriched cells from forest soil in Barre Woods Harvard Forest LTER site, Petersham, Massachusetts, United States -... | ecosystem: Environmental > Terrestrial > Soil > Temperate forest >... | reverse complement strand
GAAATTTCACTATTCTTTATCAGGAGCCTTATAAAGACATTCCCAATTACTTTTGTTTTGCCAAATCTCAATTACGCTATCATGCCATTCTGCATCGTCTGGATTCTTAATAAGATGTTCAACCAATTTATTTAATGCAGTTGGAAATTTCAGTTGAAGTTTTGGTAAGAATTTTAAACTTGAACCTTTGGAAATTTTTCGTGTGTATTTCATCCACTCATTTAAATTCTCAATAAATTCATCATTAGAAGTAAATGCTAATTGCTTTTTCAAGAATGGTAATCCTTTTACCATCACCACATAATTATCTGGAACTAAAACAAAATAAATCCAATAATCTCTTTCAAAAAATAACTTGTCAATAGCAATAATGCTGCTTATTGCAATCCAATTAAAAGAATTCTGCATTGTCTTCACTTCAATTTTTCTTACCTCACCATCTCTATTTGTAGATAAGCCATTAAAGCCAGATGTTTTTTTTACAAGTTGAATTCTACATCCTTTAAAAGTTTCAACTGAACAAGCTAAACCAACACCTACTTTTTCTAAACTGTTTGGATGTGAATCTCCCATATTTTATATTTTTTTTGCAAATGTACTAATAAATAATTCAACGTATCTTTAATAGTATTTCTCATACCTTTAATTGGCTTAATTATCGTCTTAACTAATTTCAATTTAAACTTGCTACCTGATTCAATAATTTTATCATTTAAACGAATACCACCAGTTTGATTTGTATTAGAACCAATTATCATTACAAAATATTTTCCTTTTTTCAAAACTCTACTTACTTCGGAACAAAATATTTCCATATCGGTAAAGTAATTTATTAATTTCTCCTCTTTTCCATTGCCTTTTAACCCTATCATTTTGCCTCTTAAAATTTTTGTTTCAAAACCTAAATACTCTAATTGGTCTTTATCATTTTCTGCATAGTCTATAGCAAACGAATAAGGTGGTGATGTAATTACAGCATCAATTGAATTTTTTTTGAGTTCAATGTTTAATGCCTCTGATTTCTTTAAAATTTGAACATTGCCTAGAGTTTTTGGATTAAAATAAGGGTTTGTTATTATATTAATAACTGTTTCTTGATACCTTTTCAAAACTTTTGGAAAAAGTTGTTTATGATTTGATTTTTCAACCCTTTTAGCGTAACCCATTGCATCCAAAAAAGCAAGTAATGCTAATTGATAAACCCTTAATTCCTCGGTATTGAACATTTTTTTCATTTGATAAATCACTTCTCTATTACTAAACAGTTCAAACAATTCATTGTGATTAGATGTATGCTTTAACAAAGTTTCTTTATTAATACGTAATGCTTCAAATTTTGCAGTAGTCATGAATTGACAAAATGGACTTACATCAATAGCATAGGAATTAATGCCCATTAATGATGATTCAATATTCAACGTTCCGCTTCCACACATAGGATCTAAAATTGTTTCCCCTTTTTTGATTCCTAAAATGTTTATTAAACCTTTGATTAACTGTGGATGAAATTTTCCACGATATGGGAATAAACTGTGTGTAGCATAACCTGTCGCAAACTGTCCGTTTTCAAAATAGTTTTGTGTTGCTATTGAGCTATTCTCTAAAAGCGTTTCTGATTTATCTGAATAAAGCAAAAAATGCTTTGTAGGTTTCCCTTCAAATGATTTAAAGAATGCTGAACGTTCTATGAATTCATTTCTATTCATTGCTTTATATTCAAGATAAGCTAATTCAAGTTCAAACAATTCCGTTACAGATGGAAGTAATTCTATTCCATCTTCAAAAAGAATGTTTGAAATAGAATTTGACTTATAAAATTTTCTTTTCATGATTTATTAATATATTTCAACTGCGGAAAATTACACATTATTTAATATGCAATTGCCAATAAACTGAAATATACTCTCATTCCTTATAAATCCTCTCCATATCCCAAACAAAATTATCCATCAAAGGATAATACTTCTCATAAGAGGGCAAAGAAATTTCCTTGCCTTCAAATTGTTTCAAGCCGTAGTTGCTGTTGTTTTCATTAAAGACTTTGGAGACCATAACCAAGCAATTTGAAAATTTGGTAATTTGAAAATGAGGAAGGCATTCGATTCAAAAAATGATATTTTAACATTATGGAAGCATTATAAGTAAATTTGTTTTAATTTCATAGTAATTTTTCTTTGGCATCTTTTAATACTTCCTGAAAGGAATCTATCGGGGAAACAAAGGTTGGTAAATCTTTATTAAGCCAGCCGATAACCTTTATAATATCGGCATGAATGAATTCGAGGCGGGCAAGATTCCATGAAATGGGCTCATGATGAAAAACACGGTTTCGAAGGTTTCTGATTTTATTAATCGGTGCTGAAACATGATGTCGGGTTCTATCTGATTTAGGCATATAGGGAAAACTACGGCGCAGACTTTTCCAGAGAATAAGTTCATATTCCACATTGAGCAAGCGAACCCAAAAACCAAGGGTAAGTTCGGCAACAACTTTAGTAGCTGTGATGGTTTCGCCTCGTTTAACTATATGACGAATTGCATTGGAAATTTCCTGGTTCAATTCTTTTAAACCAGGGGTGGTAGCAATATGAATGTACCAATCCGGAGTGCCAAAATGGGTAGTTAGTTCGCGGTTCAAACTATTTCTTAATGCAATTTCAAAAACAGAAAGAATTGGATATAAAGATTCTGATAATTCAATATTCAGCTGATAATGCACAATTGCTTTTGCTTCATCGCCCGGATGCCTGTCAAAGAATTTTTGCATCCGTTCATTAGAGAAAACTTTTTCAAAATATTGCCGATTCATAATTTTTTATTAATTTTGCATCATTGCAGTCCCGGTACTTCCTCTCCCAAATATCAGATGTTGGTGATGAAGCCGGGTTTTTTTATTTGCAATCTCCATGAATAAAGTTTCTCTGGTATTTTCAATTTCTTCAACTGCCTTTTAAAACACTCCTTAGGCATTGTATATGTATATAAATCTCATGAGCCAAAATTACATTAATTTATTAACAAAATGGGAATGCTTTTGAAATGAATATCTCATCATCCATTATAAATCCTCTCCCTATGCCAATCAAAATTATCCATCAAAGGATAATACTTCTCATAAGAGGGCAAAGAAATCTCCTTGCCTTCAAATTGTTTCAAGCCGTAATTGCTGTTGTTTTCATTAAATACTTTGGAGACCATAACCTTATAATTGGTATCTATTGTTATCAAGCCCCTGTCGAAAGCCCTGTGTAAATTGGGGCATAGGGCAATTCCATTGGTAATGGTGTCGTTATAGCTTTCGCTGAAGGGTACAATATGGCAGGCATCAATCATGGTGGCATTGGTTATGGCATCAATTTTCATATCGGAAATGCAACAGGTGTAATTGTATATTTTAGGTACTTCCCGTTTAAACAAGCTGCCACGGATGTATATTTCTTCTTCGTTTTGCTCTTTCATCAGGTTCTTAATCTCCTTTTGATAGGTGGCGGGGGCTTCTTCCAATATCTTCTTTTCGATGGTGTTAAAAAGATTTTGTTGTCCTTTGTTGGTATTACTGAAATTGCCTTTGGTAACAGGGAAATATTCATCCAATAGAAATTGCTGTAAAATGGCATTGCTTTTATCGTCTTTCATTAAACCATACAAGTCCTCATTTAAAACAACAAATTGCACGGCTCCGTTAATTTCTGCAAAGCCGGACATGGATTCCTTAATAAGCAATAATGCTTCATAACCGGGTTTAGGGATGAGATGCCAGAACTTTTCGCCTTTTAAATGAAAGAAGGGTAAAGCAAAATTGCATACATGGTCGGTTGCAACAAGGCTTGCCCAATTGGATTTGAATAGAAAGACCAGTTCGGGGGTAATGAATATCTGATTGGTTGCAATAACCTTTTTTTGAATGCTTTGCAAAACACTTAACAGCATCACAGGTTTATGGGGCGCAGGACCGTATTTGGTGGTTCCTCGCTTCAGGCGCTTAAAGGACTTTAGATAATGTTGAAGGGCTTGGTTCAAGAAAAATAAAATTGATGGTTTTGTAATTATTTGGCAAATATAGGGTTTAATTATATGAATTGCCACAATTTAACAAACTAATCCTGCGTTCTTGCGTATAACCAACAAATTCAGATACTATATGCGCATCGGTACTTTTAATAATTATGATAATGAAAAAGAAAGTAATTTTTTTCACCGATGCCCAATTAATTGTCCAGTTTCAAAACGGAGATGTAAAAGGTTTTAATGCCCTCGAGCTCCGTCATGGCAAGAAACTCATAGCGTTTCTTTTTAAACATTTTCATTCAATTGAAAATTGCAAAGATGCTTGCCAGAAATTCTGGCTCTCCGCTGTCATTAAATTCCTGGACCATACCTATATTGAAAAAAATCATTTCCTTCAATGGATGCAAACTTCTGCCTTTCACATCTATTTAAATGACCACCGTAACGACAATAAAAAAGCACCTATAGAGAAAGCATTAGATAAACCCGCCCCGATTAATGAAGAAGATAATAGCACCACTAAAGAAAAAGTAGCAGCATTACGGAAATTATTTTCAAAACTTACTCCGCGCATGAAAGATATGCTCATCATGCATTATATTAATGGAATCAAATGGAAGGTGATAGGCAAAAAATATAAAAATTCAGCCAATTCAATCCGTTCAGAATGTTCTAAAGTAATGAAAACATTGAAAAGAAAGCTATCAAAAAAATAAACGGAGCTTACAAAAATATGTGGATAAAAGAGGAGCCACAGATTCTCAGAAAATAATAAACAAGATAATTGACACGAATTTCACGAAATCAATAATTTTCACTTCGTGAAATTCGTGTCAATTTAATTAATGAAATAGTAATCTGTGTATCTGTGGCGGCTTTTACTCCAAAAAATAAATTTCATTTTTTATACACTCGTTTTAATGGTTGGTGGTATATACTTATATAAAGTATAAATTAACAATATAAAAAGTAAAAAAATGAAAAAGGTAAATCAAGCCTCCGCCCCGAAAAGAGTGAAGAAAATTAGTACCAGAACCGCTAAGAGGAAATTAAGCAATGGTTCTGTTGCCAGCAAAAAGTTGGTGTCAAAAAGAAGAAAAAGTTCCCTTAAAGCCGCTTATGGCAGAAGGAACAGGATTAATGCAAACTGGATGTATCATGTTCCCGTTCCCGTTAATGGATTTAAAGGTGCAGTATTTTCCATCGTATTAATTTTGTCTGTACTTTTCACAAGGAGAGGTACTGCAAAATCCCCTCCGGTTGTTTCTCAAACTGATGGTAAAAAGTCAACAAGAAGAGTGAAGAGAAATTCTTTTTTTATGTTGGGAGTTTTGCCGAATAGTAACCAGGTTATCACTGCTATTCTTAAGATGCCGATAAGTTATAAACTAAAAGGCGACAGGGCAAGAGCAATAATAAACGCTTGTACCGGTAATCTTTTAATTGTAATACCAGCTATAACAATCACTGCTTACCTTGCCTTGCTTGCTGCCTTTGTAACTGCACAAACAAATATGGCAACCGGCACAAGAGGGTTAAGACCGATTCGGGATAATGCCTGGAAAGCTGTAGAGAATGCTTTAGGTGCTTTGATGGCAGTTGCACAGGCGGCAGGAAATGCAAGTCCAAGTACGGCAATTGCAATCATAGAATCAGGTGCGTTTTATGTAAAAACTGCCCGATCTAAAAAAGAAACCATTTTTACGGTAAGCAATTCCAATACTTCAGGAACCCTGAATATGAGTGCTGCCGGTGCCCCTATAAATGCATTGCATGTATGGCAACAATCTCTTGATGGTATCACTTGGACGAATCTTGGTTCTACTCATAAAGCAAAGGCTTCATATCCGGGATTTACACCGGTATCCAAAGTATGGCTGAGACATCGCACTGATACGAACGGAATTTTTACTGTGTGGGAGTATTTTTATATCACAGTGAGCTAAAAGCAGGCAGGACTTATTAGTTCATTATTCAGGCAGGGTATTCTATTCATAGAGTACCCTGCTTTTTTATTGTTGAATAATTTTTAACCCCGATAAATAACCTGGTTATAAACCAATAAACCGATAATAATAAACATCAGTATTTCGACCCAAAATGTTTTTTTGACGGAGAGGAAGAAATAGGAGGTGAAGATGGAAAGAGGGATTGCTATTATACAAAAATGCTCGAGATATAATCGTGGTGATAATAGAAATGATGCGCCGGAAAATATCAGGAGGAACAATATTACTACTTGAAAATTTCTTGATTTTATGGTGTTTCGGTAGGAATTTGACTGGAGTTTAAAGAGGGACAATAAGAGGGTGGCTCCCAAAGTGGCCATAAGGGCTTTCATAGGGTTGGTGAGGGTAAAATCGAACCTGATTAAATGTATGAAATACCCGGGAATTTTTATTTTCCAGAAGTTTTCTAAGGTGTCAAAATAAAAGTACCAGGCGCTGAGGAAATAATAGGGTAATGTTAATCCGATGACGGAGGCAATCCAATCTCGCCAGTTATAGGGACGAAGAATTGCCAGTCCTATCAATAAGGAAATATATAACATGATGGAAGGAAAGTAAATCAGGGAGCCTACTCCTAAAAGGAGTCCGCACTGAAAGACGGTGATTAAAGAAGTTGTTTTATAAAAGGATAAGATCTTGTCGAGAAGAACTATTAAAAGTGTATTTACTAAAATAATAGGATGAAGGTTTAGAAATGGGATGAAGAGGCTCATTAATGCAACATAAAGAAGCGCAGGTAAATAGGAGCGTTTAAAGAGTACTTCGTGCTTATTAATGATATTGTTGAGGTATATGGCTTGAAAAATCAATAATCCTAAGGCTATGATTTTATAAATGATTGCTGTTCGGGGACTGTAATACAATAAAATGAGTTTATAAATGGGCATTGCATCGGAAGTAGGCAGTGGGGATTGATGCATGAATCCTTCAATCCATAGCAGCAAAACTATTACCGGAACGGCAAAGAGTGTTGCAGGTTGGTTGGATTTAAAGAAACGGATTAACATGAGGCGAAAATACAGAAGATAATCGAAAAGGAGCCACAGGTTCACAGATTAAAATTAGATTTCCATAATTCATAAATTTTCACAGATTAAAAAATAATCATTTCATGATTATTTTCATAAGATTAATCTGTGATAATTTCTTTTTTTAATAATTTAATCTGTGGCTCCTTTTTAACACCAATTTGGGTGAATAACCAGAATAATATTAAATTATTTTGGCAGGGATATAATAATTCCTATTTTTGCGCCTGATTAAAGGATAAAAATATGGATGCTTTCTGGAATTTTTTAAACTCGTGTTTTCAAAAGTTGTTTAACCTGATGAATCATTTGCAAATGACTCCAAACAGAATTTTTCTTGTTATAGGATTTATAGGTGCAATAGGTTGGATAATTTATCAATACCAACATCGCCACGAAGAAAAAGGCAAAGTTCCTCATAAAGAAAACTAATCGAAGGATTATTTTTCTGCCTTACTAATCCCCATTGATATAAATGGGTTCCTTTTACTTACATCAAATCTTTCCCAATATCTTTTCGGTAATATTTACCGGAGAATGCAATTAAGGCAGCATTTTTATAGGATTGTTCGACCGCTTCTTTAATATCTTTTCCGAATGAAGTAATTGCAATAACCCTGCCTCCTGAAGTAATAATATCCTTTTTATCTTCTGAAAAAGTTGTTCCTGCATGGAAGACTAAACTATTTTGAACTTTATCAAAGCCGGAAATTGGGAATCCTTTTTTGTAATCTCCCGGATAACCACCTGAAACAAGCATTATGGTAACTGCGGCTCTTGGGTCAATTTCCAAGGTCTTTTCATTTAATGTTCCACTTGCTACTCCGATAAATAAATCAACAATATCGGATTTGATTCTTGGGATTACTACTTCGGTTTCAGGGTCTCCCATACGGACATTGTATTCTATTACGAATGGATTTCCATTTACATTCATCAAGCCGATGAAGATGAAACCTTTGAAGTCTATTCCTTCTTCTTTTAAACCTTTTATTGTTGGCTTGATGATTTGTTCTTCGACTTTATTTAGGAATGTCTCATCGGCAAAAGGAACAGGTGAGACTGCTCCCATTCCTCCGGTATTTAAGCCTGTATCACAATCGCCAATTCTTTTATAATCTTTTGCAGAGGGAAGGATTTTATAATTTGTTCCATCGGATAAAACAAAAACGGATAATTCGATGCCTTCCAGAAATTCTTCAATGACAACTTTAGTACTTGCTTTCCCAAATTTAGCACCGGCAAGCATTTCGGTAAATTCTTTTTTTGCTTCATTGATGTCATTTGAAATAATGACGCCTTTGCCTGCTGCTAAGCCATCCGCTTTTAGAACTATTGGTGTTTTTTGATTATCAAGATATGCTAATCCTTCTTTTAAGGTTTCAATTGTGAAGCTTTGGTAGGCGGCAGTAGGAATATTATTTTTTTGCATAAAACGTTTTGCAAATTCTTTACTGCCTTCCAATTGTGCTCCGTCCTTTTTGGGTCCTATAACAGGGATGGATTTCAAATATTTATCGGCAAGGAAATAATCATGAATACCTTCGACTAAAGGATCTTCGGGACCAACCACAACCATTTCAATTTGATTTTCGATAACAAATTTTTTTATTGCTTCAAAATCTGTTGGGTTGATTTTTATGTTTTCTCCGTGCTGGGATGTGCCGGCATTTCCTAAGGCAATAAATAGTTTTTCACAATGAGGACTCTGAGCTATTTTCCATGCTAATGCATGTTCTCTGCCCCCTGAACCGATAAGAAGTATATTCATTTATAAATATAATTTTGTTTAGCTGGCAAAGCTAATTTAAAATAATGAAATGCTGATTGAAGGAGGAATAAATTACCCTTTCAAAGCCTCTGCTCCACCAACAATTTCCAGAATTTCTCCGGTAATTGCAGCTTGACGGGCTTTATTGTATGATAATTTCAGGGCTTTGAGTAACTCCTGAGCGTTGTCAGTAGCTTTATTCATGGAAGTCATTCGGGCACCATGTTCTCCGGCATGACTTTCAAGAATGGTTTTATATAATGTTATTTTCAATGACTTTGGAATTAAATCGTTAACGATTTCTTCCTTATCCGGTTCGTAGATATAATCATTGAGTTTTTTGCTCTTTTGAGTTTTATCTTTTGCAGGTGGCATTATCGGAAGATACTGTTCAGTCATTACATTTTGCACAGCAGCATTCTTAAACTGATTGTAAACAATCTCTACCTTATCATAAGTACCATCAGCAAACTCCTTCATTATCTTCTCAGCAATCGGAGCAATGTTTTCAAATCTTAAATCAGCATAAATGGAATTATAATTTCCTGCAAAAAGTTCAGGTTTTTTTGAAAAATAATCAGATGCTTTTTTACCGATTGCTAAAACCTTTACATTGCCTTCCTTAACTTGAGCGGCATATTGAGTAGAAAGTTTGATATTGATATTTCGAATAACATTAGCATTAAAACCACCGCACAAACCTCTGTTTGAAGTTACCGCAACAATCAATATTTTCTTTACAGGTCTTTGTTTTGCATAAGCACCACCTGCACTGCTATCAAGATTTTCAGAAAGGTTTTCAAGGATTTCTTTCAACTTGGCAGCATAAGGACGCATCTGAATAATAGCATCCTGCGCCTTCCTCAACTTGGCAGCAGAAACCATTTTCATAGCCTTTGTAATCTGTTGCGTGGAAGTAACTGATGCGATTCTAATCCTGACCTCTTTTAAACTTGCCATTGGTTATTTAATATTTGGTATTAATATTCTCTTAAAAGCACATCGGTAGGAATACTCAAAGTAGCATGCAACTTCCGAATCAATTCAAGAGTTAGTTTCTTTTTCTTATTTAAGATTTCACCAATACTTCCTTTGAACCCGAGAACTTGCGCAAGGTCTTTTTGCTTATAGCCTAATTGCTCCATTCTGAATTTAATTGCTTCAATAGGATCAGGAAAATCAATTGGATTTAGTTCGTTTTCATATTTTTCAATCAACAATGAAAGAATTTCTAATTCATCACCTTCTTTTGTTCCTTTCTTCGCAAGAAATATTTCATTTAGTCTTGTCAGAGCTTCTTGGTATTGCTTTTCTGTTTTTATTACTTTTAATGTCATGACTAAAGGTTTTTAATGTTTAATTTATCATATTCAGCATGTGTGCCGATGAAGCGAATCCAAACGATTTTATATTCATAATTTATCTTAACAATTAAGCGGTAATGGTTTCCTTTAATATTGAAAACGACAAGATTGTTTTGGAGAAAGCTTGCAGACGGATAATGCTTTTTGATGTCTTTTGGATTTTTCCAATCAGCTTTATCAACTTCATAATACCATGATTTAAGTTGCTGTTCACTATCCTTATGTTTTGTCCAAAATTCACGCAATGTTCCTTTAGAAAGTATTCTCAATTGATTTCTTTAAACTTTATACTTAGGTGTCAATTCCTTTGCTGCATTTTCAAGAACTGCAGCAATATCATCGGTGAACTTTCCTTGTTGGAGAGCCGTTAAAGTATCTTTATGTTTTACTTCAAGATAATTCAGATATTCCACTTCAAATTCTTTTACACGTTTTACAGGAACATCTCTCAATAAACCTTTTGTTCCGCAATAAAGAATGGCGGTTTGCTTTTCAACGGTCATTGGAGAATATTGTGCCTGTTTAAGGATTTCAACATTACGGGAACCTTTATCAAGAACAGATTTTGTTGCTGCATCCAAATCGGAGCCAAACTTGGAGAAGGCTTCCAACTCACGGTATTGAGCCTGATCTAATTTCAAAGTACCAGCCACTTTCTTCATGGATTTAATCTGTGCATTACCACCAACACGCGATACCGAAATACCTACGTTGATAGCAGGACGAACACCCGAATTGAAAAGATTTGTTTCCAAGAATATCTGACCATCGGTAATAGAAATTACGTTGGTAGGGATATATGCAGAAACGTCACCAGCTTGGGTTTCAATGATTGGAAGAGCGGTCAATGAACCACCGCCTTTTACCATAGAACGAATGCTTTCAGGAATATCATTCATGCCTTGTGCAATCTTATCATTGTTATTTACTTTTGCCGCACGCTCTAATAAACGGCTGTGAAGATAAAACACATCACCAGGATATGCCTCACGACCAGGGGGACGACGCAACAACAGGGAAACCTCACGATACGCAACCGCCTGTTTTGATAAATCATCATAAACAATCAAAGCAGGACGACCGGTATCACGGAAGAACTCGCCGATAGCAGCACCTGCAAGCGGAGCATAAAACTGCATCGGAGAAGGATCGGAAGCAGAAGCACAAAGCACCACTGTATAAGGCATTGCACCGTTTTCATCCAAAGTTTTTACTATTTGCGCAATCGTAGAACTCTTTTGTCCGATACCTACATAAATGCAATAAACAGGTTGTCCTTTTTCATAGAATTCTTTTTGGTTGATGATGGTATCAATAACAACAGCGGTTTTGCCGGTCTGTCTGTCGCCGATAACCAACTCCCGTTGACCACGACCAATTGGAATCATCGCATCAATAGCTTTGATACCAGTTTGCAAAGGCTCATTTACAGGCTGACGATAGATAACACCAGGTGCTTTTCTTTCAATAGGCATTTCATAAGTTGGACCTAAGATAGGACCTTTGCCATCAATCGGAGTTCCGAGGGTGTCAATGACGCGACCTAACATTCCTTCGCCAACATTTATGGAAGCGATTTTGCCTGTTCGTTTTACAACATCGCCTTCTTTGATGTTGTTGGAACTACCTAATAATACAGCTCCAACATTATCTTCTTCAAGGTTAAGGGCGATGCCTCTTAATCCGTTTTCAAACTCAATCAGTTCGCCTGATTCAACTCTTGATAAACCATATATACGGGCAATACCATCACCCACTTGCAATACCGTACCTACTTCTTCAAGTTGGGCTTCGGATTTGAATCCTGATAATTGTTCGCGAAGTATTGCGGATACTTCATCGGGTCTTATTTCTACCATTTTATTTTATAATTATTTATTTCCATTCTAATTCTTTAACACGGGATTGCTTCGGAATTCCTTGGCAATCGCTCTTAAACTCTTTGCAATACTTGCATCGAATTGTTTATCTCCCAACCTCAAAATAAATCCTCCAATCAAATCCTTATTTACCCTCTCCACAAGCTCCACTTCAGATTTTGTTTCTCTTTTTAAGATAGACATTACCTCTGCTCTCAACTTATCATCTAAGCCAGTTGCAGATGTTATCACCGCCACTTGAATACCTTTATTTATCTTATATAAATTAACAAACTGACGAGCGATGCCTTCAATATGTTCTTCTCTCCCTTTGCGAGTAATAATATCAATAAATGCAATGGATAACTTATTCATCTTATCACCAAAAAGCTTTTTCATGATTGCTAATTTCTTGTATCCATGGATAACAGGATTCTTTAGCATTGCAGAAAGTTCGCGGTGGGAAGCGCAGGTTTTAATTAATAAATCCATATCATTCTTTACTGCCTCCAAAACATTTTGTTCGAGGGCAAGTTCAATTAATGACTTGGCGTATCTTCCTGCTACTTTTGTTTCAGCCATTTGTTAGTTCAGATTAACGTCTTTTAAAAGATTTGCCATCAGGGCTTTTTGCTTATCATCATTTGCCAATTCTTGTCTGAGAATCTTTTCAGCAATCTCAACAGATAATTTAGCAACTTGATTTTTTAAGTCTGCTATTGCAGCATTTTTCTCTGTGTTGATGGCTTCACGCGCAGATTTTATCATTTTATCTTCAACTGCAGTAGCCCTTACTTTTGCTTCTGCAATGATTGCATCTTTTGTGTCACGAGCTTCTTTCAGCATAAGGTCTCTTTCAGCTCTTGCCTGATTTAACAATTTCTCATTATCAGCTTTCAGGGCAGCCATTTCCAACTTTGTTTTCTTGGCTGTATCCAAAGCATCCTGTATGGAACCTTCACGGTCTCTCAAGGCTTTCAAAATTGGTTTCCAGGCAAACTTGCCGAGGATAAACAACACTATTCCGAATGACAGGGTCATCCAGAAAATCAGTCCAATCGCGGGTTTTACTAAATCCATTCCTTTATTAGTTAATTAAGTTTATTTAGTTGATTAGGTAAATTTAGTTGATGGTTTATTAAGTTTATTGGTTTAACTAAGTTTGTTGATTCATATTGAAACAACCTTTCAACACAATCGAACTCAATAAACCAATAAACCTAATCAACCAAATTACTTATTATTTTAAGAAAATAACAAGTAATCCGATTACCATTGCGAAGAAGGCAGCACCTTCAACGAGGGCAGCGGCAAGAATCATATTCGAACGAATATCACCCATTGCTTCCGGCTGACGGGCAATAGCTTCGAGAGCACTGCCGCCGATTCTACCGATACCGATACCTGCACCTACTGCTGCAAGTCCTGCACCCAAACCGGCGATTCCGTATCCGATTCCTACATTTGCACCTGACGCTACTGCGTCTAATAAAATTGTTGATAACATATTATAATTATTTAAAGATTAAAGAAATTCATTTATACTATTGTTTGTTGTTCGGTGTCAGGATGAGGCGCATGATTCGCTTCCTCCACCGCTGCTCCGAAATATATTGCTGATAGTAATACAAACACATAAGCCTGAAGGAACGCCACCAGCAATTCCAACATACCCATAAATACGGTAAATGCAACCGAAACTACCGATACACTGTATCCAACTCCCTTACTCATCTCGGCAAAAATAAATATCAAACAGAAGAAGGATAAAGCTATGATATGACCTGCTAAGATATTAGCAAAAAGTCGAATCATCAATACAAAAGGTCTTAAAAATACGCCGAGGATTTCAATCGGAGTTAATAAGAATAAAACCCATGCAGGTACGCCAGGCATCGCTATAATATGTCTCCAGTAATGTTTGTTTCCACTAACAGTTGTGATTACAAATGTAAATAATGCCAGCGTCATTGTCACTGCAATATTGCCCGTAACGTTGCTGCCTCCCGGAAGAAAAGGTATCAAACCTAAAAGATTGGTCATCAAAACAAAAAAGAAAATCGTAAGAAGGAAAGGCATGTACTTGGCATACTTCTTTTCGCCAATAGATGGAATCGCCACATCATCCCTCACAAAAAGAATTAATGGCTCTACCAATGACTGCATTCCCTTTGGAGCTAAATCTTTTCTTCGGGTATATGCTTTTGCTACCGAGATAAATACCCAGCACATCAAAAATGCGATAAAAAGAATGGAAGCTGTGTTTTTGGTGATTGAGAAGTCCCAGATTTTGGCTGTGGCTTCTACGTCAACTTTGCCATTGGAATCAACTGCTACTATGTGGTTTTCTTTTAATGATAATCCTTCATAAACCGCTTTTCCGTGTTCGAAATTGGAGGAGGAGAACATTTTTAATCCGCTTCCCTGAACATATAATATAATTGGGAGTGGGAGGTGTATATCTCCGGCTACATGCCAATCATGGGAATCAGAAATGTGGTCTATAATGAGTTCTCCGGCATTGAATTTCTCTGATTTTTCTTCGGTTTTGGATTCATTATTAGCCAAAACAACTGAATTACTGAAAAAGAGGGTTGTGAGGAGAAGGAAAAGTATTGATTTTATTAGGGTTTTCAAAGGAATTATATTAAAAACTTATCAGGCATTTCATTTTAGCGGCGCAAAACTACTAAAATATCTCCGATAAAAAAATGGGGCTTGATTTTTTATTGAGATTTTGATGATAGGATACAGATAATATAAATGGAACTGAATAAGTCGGATTTTTTAGGTAAATCTGATATTTTGAAGATAATTTTGATTTATGTAATAATGAAGGTTTAAATGCCTTTCTTTGTACCGATGAAAATAATCCCTGCTTTAATCAACATTTATCCTCTGGAAAAAAGAATTATTTCTACAGAACAAGTGTTTATTTCCTCAGAAAATAAGTTTATTTCTCAGGAAAAGATGATTATTTCCATAGAAAAAAGAATTATTTCTCTTGCTAAAAAGATTATTTCTATAGAAAAAGGGTTTATTTCCAGAGAAATAATTCAATTTTATACGATAAATATCCTGAAACCATTAAATATTTAATAAAAAAGATGAGTAAACCACTAACCGACAAAAAATTCGATTTAAAACAAAAAGCCATTAATGCGATCTGCGGACCGGATTTGATAACCTATCGTATTCCATCGGATGAATTTGACTTATTGGCAGCTCCAAAAGCCATTTGGGACCCCGCTTATGCTTCAGGAAATCGTGAAATGAGCCTTACCCGAAATAAAATTCAAACAAAAACAAAATCTCTTTCCCGAAAGGATTACGAAAAAACAATAAACACCTTTGTAAGGCGATGGGTAAAGGAAAACCCTTACATTCCCGCTGCGAAGAAATTGGAGATGTACATCCATATTAACAGTATCAGCAAACATCATAATGTACGCCCGAAAACCCATCCTGTGACCGATAGTGTTGATTCAAATCATTCGCAGCATTTGATTATTGACTTAATGGATTCCGAATCATCTGCCAAACATAAACCTGATGGAGTTTTAAGGCTTGAATCATGGGTGTTTATCCAGGAACCAAAGTTGGGAAAAGATGGGAAAATTGTGGTTGATGATAGCGGTCATATAGTTTATATGGTGCCATTAAAAGACAGTGATTACATTCATTGGGGATTGGATTCATCAACAATTGAAGTGGATTTGGAATTTATGCTGGAGGATGTCGGAAAAGGCGTTTATATACGTAATCGGTTTGCAAATAATGTGGATAGCGGCGATTTCGGCGAGGTGATTATTACTTTTATTCCTAAATAAATTACCTTTATTCCCTCACAAATTTCCATTGCAGGGTTTATTTTGTTTGAGTGATTTTGATATAATAATGATAGGGAAAATACATTAATATTGTAGAATGAATTAAAACAGGGTAAAAATTTATTTTGCAAAATATTTTGCAATCTCAATAATAAATATTAAGTTTGTAGCCTTAAATTAAACAAAATGAAATCTAAACTATTTATCTCCGCTTTAATTATTGCAGCTATTGCTTGCAATTTAATCTCTTGTTCTAAGGACGGGAGTAACACAACAACACCGGCAGCTACTACGGTAACGCTGAGTTTGCCATCAACTCCTTATCAATACAATTCTCCGATGGGTGCATCGGATGAGGTTGTAACATTGGGAAGAGTTTTGTTTTATGATACACATTTATCAATCAACAATTCCATTGCATGTGGATCATGCCACCGACAATCAATCGGGTTTTCGGATAATGTGCCAACCAGCAGTGGATTCCAAAATCAGAAGGGAACGCGAAATGCTCCTCCGATTCAGAATTTATCGAATGGCGGATTTGGTCCTGCCGAATTATTTTGGGATGGAAGAGAAAAATCATTGGTTGATATGGTGTTGAAACCAATGTTGAATCATGCCGAAATGGGAGTTACAGATTTAAACTCAATTGTAAATAATGTTAAATCACTGCCTTATTATAGCAATTTATTTATGAATGCTTTCAGAAGCACAGATATCAATATAAATAATATTGCTACTGCTTTGAGTTCGTTTGTAGGAACTATTACCTCTCAAAATACTCGTTTTGATTTATTCAATAATGGGATAGGTTCACTCAGTGCTCTTGAACAACAAGGACAATCACTGTTTTTTAATAAATACAATTGCAATAGCTGTCATCAGACTCAGGTGGCGAATGGATATCAAAGAGGTGGTGGTACAACACCTGGTTTTATAAATATTGGTTTGGATCTGAATTATGCCGATAATGGACTTGGTGCATTAAATGGTAATACGGCAGATAATGGGAAGTTTAAAATTCCTAACCTTCGAAATGTTGCTTTAACAGCCCCTTATATGCATGATGGACGCTTTGCAACATTGGATGATGTGCTGGAACATTATAGTCATAATATAATGAATCATCCGAATCTTGATCCTCGCCTGAAAGATGGAACCCAAGCTAAGCAGATGAATATTACAACGGATGAAAAAACGGCAATCATTGCTTTCCTTAATACTTTGACGGATTATACAATGATTACAGATCTCAAGTTTTCCAATCCCTTTATTTCTAAATAAATCCCTTTTATGATAAAAAAGCTTATTGTTTTGGCAGCCTTTATTGGTTGCCTGTTGAATTCTTTTGGGCAAACCAATGATACAGAGAATAAACCAAATTATGATCAATATGTGGGTGTTCAGGCAAATGAGTTACTCAAACAATTGATAAATCTGAATAACAGCAATACAGTTATTGGTAATCCATATTTGCTGACTTATACTATCATGTCGAATAAATGTGGATGGGGAATTGAAGCAGGCTTAGGATTTCAATATACCGATACACAGAATAAACAACCTGTTAATGATGAGTCAAAGACTAATAATTTTGACTCGCGAATAGGAATCTGTAAAAAGTTTAAATTAGGAAAAAGATTTACAGCAGGCTATGGAATTGATTTAGTTTATAGTAATAATTCGGATGTTACAACAAATTCGAATACAACAGTGAGTAGCGGTTTTACTGATTCATCATCTACAGTAACAACTACAAAAACTATACGAATTGGAGCGGGTCCGCAGTTATATCTTGGTTTTAATATCTCCCAAAGAGTTATTTTAGGAACGGAGATATTGTATTATTATTTAAGCTCTACTCAGAAGCAAAACGTACTCACAAAAGATACACAGATTGAAGTTTCAGGAAACCAAACCATTACTACCAGTACCATTGCCAATTCAAATCTTGAAACAGATATAAAATCTTTTTCATTTAGTTTTCCGACGGTTTTATTTTTAATAGTTAAATTTTAAAAAGCAATGAAAATAAAGAATTTGATTATAGTAATCCCCTTTATAATGGGGCTTGTGTTGTTAACTAATAGCTGTAAACAAAAAGGATGTACAAATAAAAGTGCATTGAATTATAATATTACCGCCCAGGATGATGATGGAAGTTGCATCTATTGTACTACTACGATAACACAGGCAGGAAGTATTTCGACTTTTTTAATTGATAATAATTCAACGAGTCCTCACTTCAATCAGGCTGTTGCGGTTTTTAATTTATCAGAAGTTTCAAAAGGATATAATTATCAAAGCTGCGGTTCGGATTCATGTATTGTATCATTAAGCATTCAGAATTTAGTTGGTCAGGAAATTGTTTTTGATTATACTTTATTCACCAATTTCGGGGAAGTTTTTGGCTTTTCAGATATTGGAGCAAGTCAAACTACAAGAGATAGTGTTTTGCAACAATTCAGTACTTCGAGTATTTCATGTACGCAATTGAATAATGCAAGTGTTAGCACCAATGGAACTATAACATATCATTAATCAATATTTACTTTTCAAAATACTCTTTTCCTTTTTTATTAATGTAAAAGGATTTGTAGTTTTTCTCCACTAAAGCTAATCCATCATTGAAATCACCTGCTTTTGTATATTGGAACGAGATTAGTTGATTTCCTTTTCTATCGAAATAAGTCCACAAATAACCTTTATTCACTCTGAACAATCCATCTGTTGAGCGAATAATATTATCATATATTATCGGGATAATAATATTTTTACTCGAATCAATTACACCATATTTCTTTTTGTTATTGATTATTGTCAGATCTTGGTTTTCAAGTATTATCTTTTTATTCTTCGTTGAATTCTTTTCGAAAATTCTCATATAAGTTTTCAGTAATGATGAGTCAATTATCTCATGACCTGATTTATCAATTAAACAGGGATTATTATTCAAAATGGCAATTGCCCTTCCTTCAATAAAGGAATTTATACTATCATATTTCAATGGTATGATGATATTCAATTCATTATTCATAGCACCCCATTTATTATTTGCTTCAATAATGATAATAGTATCGCTAATAAACTTAAAATGATAACAATAAAAGAGCCATTTCGCTTTCCATGAAGTATCTATAAACCCAACACCCTTATCTATCTCAACCTTGGATATTCCATCAACGAACAAATCAACCTTATCATATATAACGGGTATCTTTATATTCTTAATAGAGTCGCAGAATCCCCATTTATTTCCTTTTCTGTAAGGAATAAAATCAGGATATCTTTGAGCTGATAAATCGTTAATTAAAAAAAGTAAACTAATAAAGATTAGAAAAGATGTTATCAGATTATATTTCATAGAATGTAACATATTCATTTCAAGTTTCTTCTATTGTCTGACCGAAACATCAAAAGGATCCGAAGATACTTCGATATTAAACCCGGGGAGTAATTGAAGAGTTGTCATATCAATAATAGTTACATATCCATCGCGCCCGCAAACCGTGGTATGATGAGGTGCAGGTCCTGAAGTATTTACATTTCTGTTAGTTATATAAACCAATTGCGCCACATCATCAACTGCAATTCCATGTGGCTGCCAACCTGTGAAAACTGAACCGATAACAGTATTTGTGTTGTAGTTAATGATATAAACACTTCCACGCTTGCCGGGATAAGTTGTGGTATCTTCCTGGCAGGTGACAAATAAATAAGGATGCGAAGTACTTATACCTAACTCTGAAGCAAAAGCCCCGACATGAAACACTTGCATCAAACTGTCATTGGAAGTTTGTACCATTCTCACCTCCCCAGTTCCCTGACAACTAAGAAAATATCGGGTACTATCGGGAGTAAAAGTTACATCATAAGAATTTAATGACGAGGTAGGATTTGGTGGCTGACCATTTAATGAGATTGTTTGCGGAAGCTGAGGATTATTTATCGGGTCGGTGACATCCATTTTATAATAAAAGTTCCCGGAAAGCCCTGTGATGTATAAAGTCTTTCCATTATTATTTAAGGTTGAGCCATGAGGATAAATGAATCCTGCACCCTGATAAACGAAGGGAGTATTTTGGTTTTCTAAATCAACATAGGCAACTAAACCATTGTTTTCCCAATCAATAATGAAGTCATGAGTTCCATCAGGAGTAATTGAACTTGAGTTCCAGGCATGAGCATTTCCATCGCCCATGATAGGAATCTTAGCAATCATCTGATCTGTCGAGGCATCAAATTTCTCAACGATATTTCCTGATGCAAAGATGACATACCAGTATTTATTATCAGGAGAAACATGAACTTCATGAGGAAGAATATTTGCTGAATCTCCGACATCAACAACACGCATCACCAATTTAGTTTGCTGATCGAATACTGAACAAATTTTACATCCTTGATTAAGGACATAAAACTTCTTTCTGTTAGGATTATCTGACCACATTACGAAGCCATCGCTGTTCGGTGCACCTTGAGTAATCCAGTTTTTAATGGTTGTTACTTCATCATGAGTCAGAATATTATTATTATAAGGCATTGTTGGAATCAATGATGGACCAAGGTCGGAATAGGTGTTAATAAAATACATCATATAACTGAAATCGGGACGAAAAGGAACAACTGAAGAACCATTGTTGCCGCCTTTAAAAAGACTTTGCCAGGTAGTTAAATCTAATCCGGAAGCACCCGGAGCGCTTTGTGCATTATGACAACCAGCTACTGCACATTTTCTGACAATAATGTTTGCAATATTAGATGGATAGCCGCTTCCTGCCAGATTTAGCCCTTTATCATAAGTGCATCCTGAATAAAAGATTATTGAAAGGATAATTAATGATAAAGAGAGAATTATTATTTTTGATTTCATCTTTATAAAAAGGTAATCATAATTGAATTACAAAGATACGGATTATAGATTTTATATAAAGAATCGTGTTGATATTTTAAAATAGACATTATCCTTCGGCATCGGATCTGCATAAGGACCGTAACGATAAAATACTCCTATTCCTAACCTTGTAAATCCAAGTTTCAGCACGTTATTTATCTGAAATCCGCTTTCATAAAACCCTTTACTCATGGTATTAATTGGAATTCCTGTTTGCTGTTGAGGATTATTTAACCAACCTATTCCTTCATTGCTGACAATGCTTAATGATGGTTGGAAATGCTTTGATTTAAATAATAAATGTCCGAAGTTGTGATGATAATAAATGGCAGCAAAGCGATTGGATAGAAACTCATTCATGCTCATTGTTTGAAAACTATTATCCGAATAAAAAGAGGTATGATAAATATTATCAATATTGGAAGCAGAACCTTTTCCATTAAAGAGAAGCGGATAGGGAACGGAACCATTTACCAAACCGGCATTAATAGCAAATACTGATCTTCCGACATTGCGTATCCTGAAACTCTTTGTAATCTGCAAATCAAATCTTGTGTAAGTATAATTTCCTTGCAACAAATTATTCCAGCCATGAGAAACATTTAACCAAAGAACGGGATACTTTGTTCCATTCGATAGCTTTTGATCAAAGGCTTTTACAAATTTTTCTTTATAAGCATATCTCAGTTCAATGCCTGTTTCGGTGAAATGAAAATCATTTGTCAATCCTCCGGCATCATTATTAAAAAGATAATTATCGGTTGCTGTAGTATGCGATTCTTTTAAATAAATACTTGCCTTCATATATTTAATAAAGTTCCCGCTGATGAATGCTTTCCTGTCATCAATGGCATCCATTTTAATGATGGTAAACTTTCGAAACTCATCATTCAAGAAAGATTTCTCATCATCATAAAAACTTTGCGCTCCCGATTCAACAACATCATGAGCATAAGAACAACCTATCCTGATATCGCGGCGTTTATAAAGCAAAATACTCATATCTCCGCCATATTTTGCCTTCTCATCTTTAAATCCATAAGCGCCGAAACCACCTATTGTTAACCACTTTGAGAATTCTTTATTGGTATGAACTCCTAAACCTAACCGGAATCCTTCGTGCAGATTCTCATTGATAATTTTATCGAGATTCAAATCAAAAATACCTATTGGTAAACGATTATCTGAGAGTGCAAGAAAGAGTTTTAAAGTTCTGTCAAGGTGCGCTACTTTCCCAATGCTGTCAATAACTTCATAAGTATTTCGCTCTTTTAAAGTCAGGGTATCAATCCGATATTTGTTCCAGAAAGAATCATTCTGCGCTTTCATTCCTGTTTGATAATCTAAAGTAATATCATCAAAACCTGATTTTCTCAAAGCAGTATCAAACTTCACATCACGGATATAAGTCCTGCCGACGCCTTTTAAATCAGCAGTTCCGTTAAATACACCTTTGGCTATTAAATCGGTATTTAATTGTTTCGGGAACCAATGTTTCCCATCCATCAACTCATATTGCTGCTGAATCTTCATTGATAATTGCCCTGCATGTTCCGCAGGCTCGGTTATCACATTCTGAACAGCGTATCCATTGGTATTAATATAAAGAACGCCTTTCATCCCCTCAAAATTCTTATTGGGAAATGGCTTGAAAGAAATTATAAATACCGTATCTTTTCCATTCCAAGTCGTATCTTCGATGTTGAAAAAATACTTATGAGTGCTTCCTTTGCTCAATGGATTAAGATAATTCCTTTCGAGCAAAACAAAATAATCATTATAAAAACTAAAGCTCTGCATTTCGCTTGCTATCAAAGAGAACTCAGGGTTTTGAAATCCCGAAACTTTACTTGCAATAACTGTTTCTTTGCTGAAATCGGGATACAGAAACTTCTTTTCCGAAACCGATTCAACAAGGAAGAGATAAGAATTATTTAAGAAATTTGTAGTCCACTTTCTTGCGCTATCTTTTTCAAGACTATCCTTTCGGTATTTTGCAGAATCAAGTTTACGAAGCAAGGCTCCGGTGCCTTTTTCTTTATCAAGAGAATCTTGTTTTGCCCATGATTTCATAATCGAATCCACATTGGTTCCGAAAACAAATTTATTGTAGGTGGTATAAGTATAGGAGTGAATTTTATCAGGATTATTCTGATCTCTGTTCTCAATCGCCTTATTAATTATTCGGTTTGCAGGATTTTCCCCTGCCACAAAAACCATCTCTTTTAAGGCAAATTGTTTTTGAGTGAGATGAACATCTAAATAAGAATTCGATTTGTTTGAAAGTTCTTTATTGGACTGATAAACATACGTTTCATAGCCGATATAGGAAAAGACAATCGAATCAAAAGGGGCATTATAAGTGAGCTTATATCTGCCATCAATATCCGAAATATTGCCAATATTCTGACCGGGAATGAAAACGGTAACAAAAGCCAAAGGTGCATTGGTTGAATTATCGCGAATTGTTCCCTCAATGGTATATTGCTGTGCAAAAATGGAAGCACTGAACAACAGAAAGGCACCGATGAGAAGGAGGGAAAATTTCATGGGCGCAAAGATAGGAGAGTTTTGGGAAGGATAGGGGTGATTTATTTGGAATGGAAAAAACTTGATTGTGTGTTATGAGTTGGAGGAATTCATAATTTATAACTCATAATTCCCTTCATGGTTTTTCATTATTTCAGGCTTGATTTCGGACCGCCGGAGACATTACCGTTCCGGCAAGGACCTTCCGGTCTCCGGCAAGGACCTTCTAATCGTAACAAAGGACCTTCTAATCGTAACAAAGGACCTTCTAGTCGTAACAAGGGACCTTCTAGTCGTAACAAAGGACCTTCTAGTCGTAACAAAGGACCTTCTAGTCGTAACAAGGGACCTTCTAGTCGTAACAAGGGACCTTCTAGTCGTAACAAGGGACCTTCTAATCGTAACAAAGGACCTTCTAATCGTAACAAAGGACCTTCTAGTCGTAACAAGGGACCTTCTAGTCGTAACAAAGGACCTTCTAGTCGTAACAAAGGACCTTCTAGTCGTAACAAGGGACCTTCTTATCGTAACAAAGGACCTTCTTATCGTAACAAAGGACCTTCTTATCGTAACAAAGGACCTTCTGATCGTAACAAAGGACCTTCTTATCGTAATAAGAGACTTCTAGGTATTTCAAAGAGACCTTCTGCTCTCCCTAAGTGGTGTTATGGAGATTTTCCCAATCCCTACCTTAAACCTTAATCTCTTTTCCCTATCTTTGCGCCTCCAAAAAAATAAAAATATGACTCACGAATTAAGCGAACAGGAACAGATAAGAAGAAATTCTTTGAATGAAATTATAAAATTGGGCATCAACCCCTACCCTGCCGAATTGTTTGAGGTGAATGCTTCGGCGGCGGATATTCATCAGAATTTTGAACGCGAAAAAGGGGATTATCAGAATATTTCAATTGCAGGCAGAATTATGACACGCCGCATTATGGGCAATGCTTCTTTCGCTGAACTTCAGGATGCTACAGGCAGGATTCAGTTGTATTTTAAGAGGGATGATATTTGTCCTTCGGAGGATAAAACGATGTATAACACAGTGTTTAAAAAGCTGTTGGATTTGGGAGATATTATCGGGGTGACGGGGTATGTTTTTATCACTCAAACCGGCGAAACCACCATTCATGTTACAAGTTATAAACTGTTGAGTAAGTCCTTGCGTCCGCTACCTGTTGTGAAGGAAAAAGAGGGTGAAGTTTTCGATGCTTTCTCTGATCCTGAGATGCGTTATCGTCAGCGATACCTTGATTTAATCGTTAACCATAAAGTAAAAGATACGTTCATAAAACGAACGCAATTGACTAATTCGATGCGTTCGTTCCTCAATCAAAAAGGATATTTGGAAGTTGAAACGCCAATCCTGCAACCGCTTTATGGAGGTGCCATTGCTCGTCCGTTTAAGACGCATCACAACACTTTGGACATGACTTTGTATCTGAGGATTGCCAATGAATTATATTTAAAACGTTTGATTGTTGGAGGATTTGATGGTGTTTATGAGTTTGCAAAAGATTTTCGCAATGAAGGGATGAGCCGTTTTCATAATCCTGAATTTACGCAGATGGAATTATATGTGGCTTATAAAGATTATAATTGGATGATGAATTTGGTGGAGGAGATGGTTGAAAAGGTGGCGATGGATCTGCACGGAACCACCGAAGTGAAGGTGGGTGAGAACATGATTAACTTCCAGCGACCGTGGAAAAGATATACAATGTATGGAGCCATTCAGCATTTTACGGGTGTTGATGTTTCTGAAATGAATGAGATGGAAATGGCTGCTGCTGCCAATAAAATGGGAATAAAAACAGACCCGACAATGGGACGGGGAAAGATAATTGATGAGATATTCGGTGAGAAATGCGAATCACAACTTATCCAACCAACTTTCATTACCGATTATCCTGTCGAGATGTCGCCATTGGCAAAAATGCACCGCTCAAAACCAGGATTGGTAGAGCGTTTTGAAGCCATCTGCAATGGAAAAGAAATCGCCAATGCCTATTCTGAATTGAATGACCCGATAGACCAGCGCCAACGTTTTGAAGCGCAATTAGACCTCGGTTTAAGAGGCGATGAAGAAGCGATGATGCTCGATGAGGATTTCCTCCGAGCCATCGAACATGGCATGCCTCCAACATCAGGCTTAGGAATCGGAATTGACCGCCTTGCAATGATAATGACCAACTCGGCTTCTATTCAAGATGTGTTGTT
>Ga0206927_1061_pt1 | contig 25873 bp, 28 predicted proteins | sample Alteio_BWOrgHeat_60_FD_153249 | JGI IMG/M metagenome (GOLD analysis project Ga0206927, IMG submission 153249) | Enriched cells from forest soil in Barre Woods Harvard Forest LTER site, Petersham, Massachusetts, United States -... | ecosystem: Environmental > Terrestrial > Soil > Temperate forest >... | reverse complement strand
AAACGCTCCGGCGTCCACGCGGGTACGATGCGCGGATAGCATCCTGGCGCACACCGCGAAGGCTATCGAGCTCGATGATATCGAGGCGCGCCTCTCGGAGTTGGAACGGAGCACCGAGGAATCGAAGCAGCGCAAATAGCGGAGAGGACGCATGGCTGTTCACATAGGTCGGTCGGGACTCGCGAAACGGCTGCGAAGGCTTGAAGCTCAACTGACGGATGGGGGCCAGGCACTGGAGCCCACGAAGAAATGGACGGTTTACATCACCACGGTGGCCGGACAGAGAGACAATCCTTACGCGGAGATCGTGTGGACGAAGAGTTCGCGGCGAGCATCCTGGCGAAACTTGTCAACATCGTGCCCATCCGCCTGAGCACATCAAGAGTCGAGAGACGTCTTCAGAAGCTGGAAGGCATACTGACCGACCACAGTCGATTCGCGCCGAACTCGCCGAAGTGGATCGAATACTGGGACCGCCAGTTCTACCTCTACCTGACGGGCGAGGACCGTCATGCGATCCGGCGCGCCTCGGTTGACACGTTCCGTGCCGTGATGAAGTACGCGGACGAGAACCCCGCTTCCTTGGTTGGCTCAATCCCACCGGACGACGAGGAGGGTTCGACCTGGCCATGATAGCGATCACCAAGCGGCTTGCGAGACTTGAGCTCGAAAGACGAGAGCAAAGGCTTCTCACGATGCCGCCGGGAGAAGCTAAGAGAATCCTGCTTGAGAGGCTCGAACGGATCAGCCGCGCCATACAAGTTGAGCGGGACTGCGGTGAATTTGTGGAGTCCACCCGTACGCTCGAAGAAACTCGGCAGATGCTGTACGACCACCTCGAAGAGAGTCGTATCCGCCGCGAGGAAAATGAACGGCGTGAGGCAGAACGTCGCTGGTCTGGCTGGCACCCGGCTCTGAGATCCAGAACTTGACTGGCCCGGCGCGCAGAGCGATGAGTGTGTTGACCGCGGTCAACACATGCAAATACAGACCAAGTTCCTCCGCCTTCGCGGCCCCGTGACGATCGGCTCCCACTTCGGCGAATGGCGAGTGACATGGCTGGGCGGCTGGACGCGTCATCGGCTCTCCTACATCGTGATGGTCGCAAGAATCCCCCGCTGAGTCTGCCCACGCCCCGTTTTCAATAGACTTCCGATAATGCTAATTATCGGGCGGTTCCGGCAATGTGCGCCAAGTGGCTTCCGGGAGGAAGCTGCTTGCCCCTCTGAGGGTGGACGTAGCGACCGTAACCCGCTCACTAGGCATTCCGAGCCCACGAAGCGTACCTAGATGGCGCGGACGGTGATGACGCCGCTTCTGCTTCGCTTCGATGCGGAACGCCTTCATCGCTTGGCTCTGATAACTCATATATGAGAAATCCGATTCTCAGGCTAGCCATCCCGGGCCCGGTACTTCGGGGCGGATGAATCCTGATCGAAGCTGTCCGGATTGGTGGCTCGCCTCGGTGCGGGATCTTCCGGTTCGTTGGGCACACCCGAGTCTTCGTTTTATCGACGGCCGCTCTGAGCTCGCGACAACTCTGGAGAAGAAGCCTCTTCAAGGGGATAGTACAGCATGTCGGAGCCGTTCGGGTCGGGCAAGAACCCTTTTTTTCGAAAAATCTTGGAAAGTTTGGGACCAGTGTGCGCCTCTAGGACATAGATTCTGGACCCATTCAGCCGTTCCGCTGCGTATTCAATTGCCTTCCCGACCAGAGAAGCAGATACGCCGGGATCACGTCCGCGCCAACTCTTTCGGACAAACAAACGTGTCAGCCGGACTGAGCGATCCATCGACGGCCCCACCTGAACACATCCGATGAACTGTCCCTCCAGAACGGCCAACAAAATAATCACCGGATGTGCCGCATCTTTTTCATCCGGCATCGTGTTGTCCGGAATCAAAGTCGCAAGTTCGTCTTCGGCAAAAGCGGGGCGCTCTTTGTTTCCTCTGCAAACTCGTGAAGCAGTTTACGAACTGCCGGCCGATGTTCTGGCTCCGCTTCAATAACGGAAATATCGAACTGCGCCGCGCTGGTCGCAGAGGCAAGGAGAGCCGTTTGGACCGCCGATACCAACCCTTCCAAGCTCTTCGGCTTATGATCTGCAAGGTGGAGGTCGACATCGAATTCCTCTTGCAGGGGCCGCTCGATCAGCTGCCAGGCCCTACTGATCTCGCCCTTGTTGAAATCCGTACCCAGCCTTTCGCGAAGGATATGCTCCAAAAGCCGGCGGATCTGCAAGCGATCGCTCGCCTGCTCCTGACAGACGATCTCGTAGGCACGCCGCAAGATATTCTGCCATGGAAGAAATTGATCGCGATACTCTTTGATGCTTTCCCGGTCTAGCCGGAGGGCGTAACGCGCGAAGTTGCGCGCCAGACGATAGTTGGCAGTTAATACCTCTGCAGGGTTATGCGGGGAGCTCAAGGGGCGCCCTGTTATGGCATCCTGAACGTACGCCATGAGGTCCGTGAAAAGAGCAGCATACAGGCCGGCCAGATACTCCGGATCCGTCAACAGATAAAACTGCAGCGATTCCCGAAGATAGTCCTTTAGATCTCCCCGTTCACGATCGATCGCTAGCCCTAAACGGTATTCGGGAGTCTCCCGGCGATTGTCAAAGCGCCGGATGTTTACTTTGGTGGTTAAGGGAAAAGCCAGGGTGTAGTGGTTCCAGATCTTCTTGTCGGCCATGTGTCTCATAACCAACAGGCTTATGATCTCGTCGCACAGTAGAACCGGAACCGTTCCATTAGGATCCTCGCAGTCAGCATCCCAATCGATCATTCGTTGTACAAAGTCGGCGGCGTTCCAGTTGGGTCTAACCTCCATTTCATTGTCCAAGTAGCCGGACACAGTCTTGGCGTGCTCGTGGCCAACTTCTCCGCGAATGACAATAGGCCGAACCGATACAGAGTCCTTAGGACTTTTCCCCAACAGCCGGTCCTGAACCTCTCTCCGCCGATTTCTGAACCGGACAGGGATGACTCCCGAGATCGACAACCGGATCGGAAATAGCAAGAAATCGAGCTTTTTTAATCGCGGCAGAGTGCAAAAAAGATTGACGGCAAGATCACTCCTCCGATTCAGCAGGCGAGTGGCCCGGTCTTCCAAAAATGTCGACTCTACCGGAGGAGCAGTCGTCGCAATACCGCTGAGTTGGAAGAATCTCTTCAGAAACCGGTCGACAAACTTGTCCTTGTCGGAAAACGGCAGATACGTGAGCTGTTCCACCCGTAGACTTGCGTTCGGATCGGCAAGGATTTTCCGGATGCTCACCTCCGGCTCCGCCGCATCCTTCGCCGCTCTCGTGCGGGTTCGGAACTCAACGGTCTCCTCCTCGGAAAGGCCCAGGCATTTGGCCACATTCTGCACATTTTCGTCGTTCAGGTATCTGGTCCCTTGTTTGCAGGCATTCAGCGTCGGCTGCGCTATCCCCGATTTTTCTGCCAACCAATCGATGGGGTAGCGTTGCCCGCTGCGGATCTCTGCCTTCTTCAGCGTCTCCTTAAGAATCGTTGCGCACGATTCGAATCGTTTTGCCTTTGCCACAATCACTCCGTAACAATACTGTATCAGTTGCGTTTTTGGTGTTCGTTGCAAGGTAGTGCGGTGTCTGGCGCGAATCCGGGGGGGGGGGCTTTAATATCGTCTTACGCTAGAGCGGACGTTAATTCAGCTGGTCACCAGCCAGCGCCAAGGAGGCGTTATGGAAGAACTGCTTGCGACACGAGAAGGCTTTCTCCGGATTCAGATTGCAAGGGAGGGTAAGGTCGGCATCGCACGTGTAAGTGCCGTGCCGACGTGGCAGGAACCCTGGGCCGGCGAACCGTTTGAAGGGGAAAGCTTGCGTATCCTCAGCCGTTGTAGCCGGGTCGTTATCGACGTTGCCGAGACTTCGAGCCTGAGCAACGAGGAGAATCAGCGGCTGACCCGCGCCGTGAAAGCGCTTCGCTTGCGGTTCAGTTCCGACGTGGTGATCGTGGGCATGCCTTGGAAAGACGCTTGGGTTTCCGCCGGCTTCCCGGTTTTCTGCGACTTAAAAGCAGCTATCGAAGACTATGGGCCGGAAAGTGAGAATTCGCCCGTTCTGGTGCGACGCAATGCCACCCTGCGGAAAAAGGAAATTCAGACGAAGCCGTCAAAGCGGCGTTACGGAAGACGCGCGAATGCCACCCTGAATCCCGAGGAAGTGGAGGGGCGCGTTTCCAATTGGATTCATGCTTCGAAGAGAGTTCTCATCGAGCTCGTTCTGCTGATCGGTACTCTGGCGTTTCTGATGCATTACGCGGGCCAATACTTACCTGTTTCGCCCGCTGCTTCTCCGCCCTCCACGGCGATCGTGCCCGGCCCGACCAACTGATGGACTGAACTCCACCTTTAAGAGTTAAGCCTGTGGGCTCCCAGCGGGCTTCCGCATCTTTTTGCGATTGACATCAGCAACGTCTGAATGTGGTCGGGTTTCAGCTAAAGAGCTCGTGCTGGGCATGGTGTAGAGATTGGCGTGAAACCGAGAAGGCGCGGTCCGGTGGAGCTTCGGGTCGCTGAGAAAGATTGCGGGACGCTGGGCCCTGCTGCCGGGCGGGGACGAAGGCGGCAATAGGAATAGGCAGCTTCTTCCGGCTTCCCAAGCTACCGATATTGCTTCTTAACGGGCGATTGGTGAGGCCGCAGAGGAATTGAAGATCTCGCCTCACAGCGTGCTGGCCAGGAGGCTGGCCAAAGTGTGTCTGCCCCTACATGAGCGGCGGTTGAAAGGAGAGACGCGGTCTCCATCCGGAGTCTTGGGGTTATGAAGAGATCAAGGCCAATACTTTGACTCTCTCTCCTAATCCCGCTAACGTGGAGGGACCTAAGCCGAATGGCATGACCCCGGAACGCTGGCGTTTGATCGAAGGTCTCTACCACGCCGTGATCGACGGTGAACCATCCGCGCGTGCGGGGTTGCTTGGCGCGGCCGATCCTGACGTGCGGCGCGAAGTGGAATCGCTGCTGGCCCAGGACGCCTTGAAAACTGGTCCCCTGGATCGGCCCGTTTGGGAAGCCGCGGACATGACGATGATTGGGATGGTGCCGGGGACTCAGCTCGGGCCGTACCGCATCGAGGCGCTGATCGGCGCGGGCGGGATGGGCGAAGTATTTCGCGCGCGGGACACGCGCCTGGATCGCATGGTCGCGCTGAAGGTTTCGAAAATCCAATTCAGTGAACGCTTCGAACGCGAGGCGCGGGCGATCGCCGCTCTGAATCATCCCAACATCTGCCAGCTTCACGATGTCGGTCATGACAGCGGGGTGGATTTTCTGGTGATGGAGTACCTGGAAGGCGAGACGCTTGCTTCGCGGCTCAAGAAGGGCGAGCTGCCACTACAGCAGACCCTCGCTTACGCGATCCAGATCGCGGACGCTTTGGACAAGGCGCATCGCAAGGGCGTGACGCATCGCGACCTGAAGCCGGGCAACGTCATGCTGACGGAGGCGGGAGCGAAGCTACTCGATTTCGGGCTAGCCAAGTGGAAGCACGCGGCAGCGGCGCCAGGAATTTCGCTGTCGCAGCTTCCGACCGAGACGGCTCCCCTCACGGAGCAAGGGACGATTCTAGGGACGCTCCACTATATGGCTCCGGAGCAGTTGGAGGGCAAGGAAACCGACGCTCGGGCGGATATTTTTGCGTTCGGAGCGATGCTGTATGAGATGGCGACGGGCAAGCGGGCCTTCGAGGGGCACAGCCAGGCAAGCGTGATGGCGAAAATCCTGGAGTCCGATCCGAAGCCGATCCGAGCGTGGCAGCCGACGTCGCCGGCGGCGCTCGAACGATTGGTGGCGGCGTGTCTGGTGAAGGATCCGGACCGGAGGCTACAGGCAGCGCAGGACGTGAAAGTGGGGCTGGAGTGGATTCGGGATGCGGCGCGGGAACCGGCGGAGCCGAAGAGGAGTGCAAGCGGATGGCGCGGCGCCCTGCCGTGGCTCGTCGCTGCGGTAGCGCTGGCGCTCGGAGCCTTCGCATGGCTGCGCGGGGAGGGCGCCAGGAAAGCGGCCGGGACGCAGGCCGTGCGGTTCGAGATTCCCCTGCCCAAGGAGCTGATGCAATTCACCGCCTCGATCGCGCTTTCTCCCGACGGACGGAAGCTCGCGTTTCCGGCCATGGGCGCCGACGGAACGCCGCGGATCTGGCTGCGGGATCTCGATTCGCTCGAGATGCATGCTCTGCCCGGAACCGAGTCTGTAGGTCAATTGTTGATTTGGTCGCCGGACGGCCAGTCGATCGCGTTCGACTCCGGAGGAAAGTTGCAGAAGATCGATGTTTCAGGCGGCGCTGCGACGCTCCTGTGTAAGTTGGACGGACTTGCCTTCACGGGCACGTGGAACAAGGACGGCGTCATCCTTTGGGGAGCGGTCGGGGGACCGGTCATGCGAGTCTCGGCGGAAGGAGGAGTTCCCACGCCCGTTACCGCGCTGGACCCAGCGCACGGAGACTTGGCGCACACCAATCCATTTTTTCTTCCCGACGGCCGGCACTTCCTTTACCTGCGTGATGAGGGCACGAACAGCGCTATTTCCGCCGGATCTCTGGACGAAAAGCCTGGAGAGCAGGATTCTAGGAGGCTGGTGGAAGGTGTTTTTGGTCCGCGTTATCTTCCTTCCCCGGATGGCGGCAACGGGTTGCTGCTTTTCCGGCGCGGGCGGACGCTGATGGCGCAGCAGTTCGATGCCAGCCATCTGACTCTTTCGGGAAGCCCGGTTCAAATGCTCGACGCACCGACCGGGGACTTCTTCGACTCGGGTCTCTATTCTGTTTCGAGCAACGGCACACTGGCCTACCGGGGCCCCGGGAACCCGCAGAGCCAGCTCACCTGGTTCGACGACAAAGGCAGACCTCTGACCACGGTGGGGCCGCCAGCCGTTTACACCTCCCTGGCTCTCTCCCAGGACGGGACGCATGCGCTGCTGATCAAACAGGAGCCGTCCGGGAATCACTCCGTGTGGCTGTTCGATACGTCGAGTTACACCAGCACTCCCATCGCGAACGATCCCGCGACCGATTACGCGCAAGGGACGGCGTGGTCGCCGGATGGACGCAGCATGATCTTCGGTGCGGCGCGTCCCGGCGAAATGGCGGACTTGCACAAAAGGGGATTGGATGGCTCGGGGGACGGCGAGTTGCTGCTCCAGTCCAATAAATGGAAGCAACCTTCGAGTTGGTCGGCGAACGGGTACCTGCTCTTCAGCGTGACGGGCAAGGGGATCGAGTTGTGGGCGCTTCCGCTGAACGATCCAGCCAAGGCTGCACCGTTGCTCCCCAGCGGGCCGAATTATCTGGAGGCGCAATTCTCTCCGGACGGACGCTGGGTGGCGTACGAATCGAATGAATCAAATCGGTTTGAAGTTTACGTGAAGGCCTTCTCCGAGGGCCACTTGGGCCCAGGCGCGCGAGTGACTTCCAGCGGCGGCTTCAATCCACGGTGGTCGAAGGACGGCAAGCAATTGTACTACCTTGGCCTCGATGACAAACTGATGAAGATGGACCTTACGCTGGGCACGGAGGTCCGGGCAGGAGCGCCCACAGAGCTGTTGCAAGCGCCCCGTAACATGAGCCTCTTCGGAGGTTGGGCGCCCTCGTCCGACGGGAAGCGGTTCCTGTTCCTCGTTCCGCTCCAGCAGCAAGCCACGCCCATCACGGTGGTGCTGAATGGGGACGCGGCCCTTCTGAAGAAGTAGCGGAGTTCTCAGGAAGTAGCGCAACAGGGATCCGTCCGGGCGCCGCATTGGCGTGGAAAGAGTTACGTTCCCATGAAGGCCCGCGCGGCTGAACTCGCCTTGTTTCTTGGGCCATTGGATCTCCTCTTCTCCACACGGTTCAGGTTCGGTGGTTCGCAGCAGGTCGTCTCAAGTTGGCCCCTTAAATCGGCCATCCCACCAGTCTTGTACAATCTTTTCGTTGATCACGATTGAGTAAATTCAGGACCAGGATCGCTGCCTACTCCATCCTTTTGCCGTGCCCGGCGCATTTCGTTCGACGCCTCCGTAGTGAGGCTGGGTTGTTGCCGCCGCGACGCCGAGTCGGACGCTAGTCAAACGTGGCGCTTTCGAATTCAACCAGGTTTTGCCGGGAACGTACCTGCTCTACTGCAAGCGACTCCGGTTTGGATGTCGAGGAACGGGGTTCTGGTGGGTCGGCAGGAGATCACCGTGACTCGCGCGGGTCTGGAAGCTTTGGTGATGCCGCTTTATCAGGCGGCGGAGTGGCGACGACGGACAAAACCATCGTTACTTTGATGGAAGGCGACGGGATCTCGTTTGGGACCGCGCGGGCTCCGGTGGCGAACGACGGCACGCTCCGCCGGCGAGGGGTCGAAAGTTCGCGGGAAGGCTCCTAATTCGCGGGAAGGCTCCTAATATGATCGTGAAGACCGGCCGTCACGGAGGGCTCGACGTAGACCGACGAGGCGATCGATTTATCGCATGGCGCTTCAGGATTACTGGAGCTTGTTCTGTCGCCCAAGGCCGGGATGCTGGGGCACGGTTCGCGATTCGTAGCGCGATGGCGGGAGACGCCGATGTGTCTGCGGACAAGATCGGGATCGGTTCCCCAGATGCATGGGGATAACGCGGCTCAGTTCGTGGCGGATACTCCTATGGTGTCGCCGTAGCGCGTTCGTACTTACACGGCGATTCTCAGCGAGGAAAACCGGGGGTGGCTGGTGTGGACGACCCGCAGCGCCCTTTCGGTGCCCGTTAACCAACATTATCGGCAGCTCTGGTTAACTCGGTCGGATTCCGCGCTCAACGTGGAGCTTCGCGAATTGTCCTCCATGAACCAGCTCGATTCTTACCCCCTTATCCTCGAAGTACTGCTCAGCTGCCTAAAACGCCTCACCTGAGATCGATCCGCTTCGGGCGTTCTGATCCGTGATACCAGCGCATTTTGGGCATCGCCATTCGACAGCCTGCCGTTGTTTCTCGCGCAGTTTCCTGCGCGCTGCCGAGCACCCGAGCTATCCGCCCATTCGATTCAGAATCACGGCTCAGCGAGTTTGGTGGTTGTGGCGGACCAATGTCCCTCACTTTAGCTAAGGGCCGGATTAATATCGATGCATCAGCGCACCGCGACTACAGCGCTTGCCTGAGCCGTACCCGCACCGCTATAAACCCAGATCTCCACCGCATCGCCGCTGATCCTGCGGGGGATCGTCACATTAATCTGCGTCACTCCGTTTAGCAAACCCGGCGACGAGCCCGCGTAAGGTACGGTAGTGATCTGGTTGCCCACCGTAACCGCCACCGGCGTTGCGAGCCAGGCAATCGAAGTCGCGATCGCACCATCCGGTCCCGGCGGAAGTGTCACCCCGAACCCGCTCCCGTACAGCGACACGACGCTTCCCTGCGCCGCCGGATTCGCGGGTGAATTGAGACTTCCATCCTGGTTTACCACCGGCGCGAGAATCTGCGGATTCGTCGTCACCACGGAAGCGGAGACGACAGCCGAGTCCACCCCTTGATACTCCACCTGGATCGTTGTCGCGTTGCCCGAGAGCGCCATCGGCACCACTCCTCCAATCTGCCCCGCGCTCGAATACAGCAGCGGCACCGCTTGCCCGCCGATCAGCAGCCGGGTTCCCGCCAGGGTCGTGGGATAGTTTCCTTTCGAATCCGGACCCGCCGCCACCAGTTGCGCTGGACCAAGGTTGAAACCGTAGATCGGCACGATCTGCCCCGGCGCAACTTCGCCGCTCGCGATCCCCGTCAGCAACGGGGGAGCGTTCACCGCCAGCCCCGCCGCATCCATCTTGGCGATGGCGAACGTCCCAATCGAGGTTTGGTAAGCGCCGGGAGTCGCGGGAATCTGCGACAACCTGCCCATCGTGCTCGAAAGCGCCAGATAGACATTTCCCGCCGCGTCCAGCGCCGCTGCCCGAATCCTTAACGGGCTCCCGCCCGCCGCTTCCGCTTCGCTCCCCAGGAAATTCGTGGTGTCGCTCGAGAACGAATGATCCACACGCGTCACGTAAGCCATGCATCCCGGCCCGCACCCGGTCCCCGTCACCCCCACCACCACGGCATTCCCGGAACCATCCAGGAATACTTGGCCGGGGTAAGAAATATTCCTCTGCTTGACGACTTTCCCATTCGCATCGAGCTGCGCCACCAGCGCCTCGCGCGAGATTGGCGAGGACGCTGGAGAGCCCGTCACGAAAACGTTTCCCAGGGAGTCCGTGCCCATGGTCGCGACCGTAATCGGCGTAACCGCATTCGGAAACGTCGTCGTCGCAAGCGCCACGCTGCCCGTCGGATCGAGCTTCAATAGCATGGCTTGCGTGGCGAACTGAACGGTAAGAATCAGCGCGTCCTGATTCCCATCCACCGCGAGAAATTGGGATAGCGACGAACCTATGGGAAAAGCAACACGCGTGTAAGTGGAGTACGCCACGTGACCCGACATGTCCAGCTTGATCAGGAAGCCGTAAGGTGTGCCCGCTTGTCCTGGATACGTCGATTGGTACGATCCCGCCGTCGTCGGGAACGCCGTGTCGGCCGTCGTGCCGGACACATAGACCTTCTGCGCGGAATCCAACACCAGACGCGAAATCGTCGACGTGCCGGAAGCGCTCGACGGCGGAAAAAGATAGCTGTAAGCCAGCGACGATCCATCAGGGCTCAGCTTCACAATATAATTCGCCGTCGCAGAGGAGCCCGCGACATACGCGCTGCCCTGCGCATCCACGGCGACCGCCTGCCCGGCCGGCAGGTTAAGATACGTCGCGTAGACCAAGTGCGTCCCATCCGGACTCAGCTTGGCGACGAATCCCATATTGCCGGTGCGGGCTGTCGCTCCCGTGGTCACCGCCAATTGTCCCGAAGGAGCATCGCCCGTGATGTAAGCGTTCCCCGCCGCGTCCGCAGCGATGCCATAGGCCGCGTCGGGCGGGGAAAGAGTGCTGCTCTGGGTTCCAAAATACGTCGTGTAATCGATCAGCGGATCGATCGTCAGCGCCCGCGCTCGATCGTAAGGACCCACCGCGAACTTCACCTCGTCCTCTCCCGTCAGCACAAAGTGGACTTCCACTCGCTTCCCGTCCTGCCAGGCCTCCGGCGCATGCTGCACGAAACTCGCCCCGTTGAGCGGAGCCACCAGATTGCCCTCGCTATCGATCCGCAGTCCCTTCGCTCCGCGTATCGCCAGCCGAATCGCCTCCGGCCGCGCCCGCGGAGCCACCGTAAAGTCGTATTCGAGCTCCTGCCTGCGACCGTAATACACCAAATCGATCCCCGGATAAACGCCGCGATACCGGATCCGTCCATACTGGCGGACCCCCGTAATCGCCGGCTCGCGATACAAGTAATTGCTTCGGCCCGGCAGAGGCTCCAGCGCCTCCGGCTCAGCGGCGTCAGCGCCCTTTAATCCCATCCGCACGACTTCGCCCGAAGGGAACGCCACCAGGGCTTCGCTCCGTGTAAACAAAACTCCGCCCGCGCCACGTGTCAGAAATCGAACTTCCGGGGCGCTCTGTCCCCGATTCGGCTCGAAATACATCGGCAGCGAAGTGGAGCGAGCGCCCGCCCGCGCCGCGATCCCGCTGCCCGCCCAAAAGAAGATCAGGACCGCTTTGCGCCATTTCTCCTGCATCGCTTTTGACCTCGCCTTTTGGATTAGGGAGCACTTTCGCGGCCAACTATAGACCGATTTCCGTTTTGCTATCGATTTGCCCGGTTAAGTTTCGGAACACAATGTGCAATTACAAAAACAGGATCGACAATTTCATGCTCCAAACGCTCATTTTCCCATCTTCAAGACGCCTTTTGTGTGTGCCGCCTCGCCACAAGTCCTGTGGCATTCTTCTCGCTTCCACTCTTTTCCTCCTGTTCGCCATCGGTACCGCGAACGGCGCTGCGACACCGGTCCCGTTGTCAGTTCGCGTGGCGAACACGACTGTCCCCGCCGGAGGCACCGCCCAAATCCAAATCTTCCTGACCACGCCCGCCGCTATCGTCAACGGCGAAATGATCCTGGATCTCGACCCGAAAGTCTTCGGACCCATCCAGTCCGCGGACGTGTTCAGCGCCACGGGCGATCAAATCGGTAGCGCGACGATAAAGGATGAGCATCTCGACGTCGTGTTCCAATCCGCGACCGGCGGCATCGGACGCTTGCCCGATCTGCCCGTGCTGGTCCTGTCCGTCCCCGTGCCCCTAAGCGTTCCGGACGGCACCACGTCATCGATCACTTTTCAGTCAGGCTCGACAAAATCCAACTCCACCGGAGCCGGGCCGTCGCCGCCGTGACTCCCGGCGGAGGCATGCTCGCCCTGGGAAACACCGTCCGCATCGACGGAAGCGGCTTCGAATCGGGAACCACTGTCAAGATCGATGGCTTGAGCATCGCCTCGACACAGTTGGTGAGCCCGCAGCGGATCAACGTGACGCTCGGCGCCCCGGCCGATCTCTCCGCGCGCCGCATCACCATCCAGAATCCCGACCGCACTTCCGTGACGTACTTTTCCGCTCTGCACGGACCCGTCATCCATCGTCCCGCCGACGGCTCGCTCCCCAATGTGCAGCCCATCTTCCCGCAGCAGCTCTATCCAGCCGGCAACGCGGGTATGTTTCTCTTCGACGCCACCACGGCGGTCGCGTTGCAAAACCCAGCGCTCAATCCTGTGGATGTGACCATCGAATCCAACTCGACTTTTGTGACCGGCAGTGTAATTGTTCCCACCCTGGTAACCATTCCGCCGGGGGGCGTCTACCTGGAGAGGGGTCAGTTTCTTGGCGCCAACTCCCAGCGAGCCTATGTCGTTGTCATTCCCGCGGCGCCGATTCAGATGGCTCTCGTGAATGTGGGGCGAGCGGCGCTGATGACTCCGACGACAGTCCTCAGGACCGTCGTGAACGTCGCCGCGGACAATGGGCAATATGGCGAAGTCCTAGACGACGATTCGCCGCTGGTGTTCCACTGGGCCGTCGGCTCTCCGGCTCCGAAGCCCCAGGTGGTGGACATGATCTACAACTCCACTCCGCCGGTGACGTTCACCGCGTCCTCGGCGACGCAAATGGGTGGACCCTGGCTCTCGATATCTCCGACCCAAGGCACCACTTGTAGCAGCTACATCGCGACCGGATCCGCCTCCGCGTGCCCAGCCGCCTCCAAGGTAACCGTCGCCGTCGATCCCACTCACCTCGGCCCCGGCACCTATCAGGGCACGATCACTGTAACGTCCAAGGGTCTGAATCCGGTGCCGTCTGTCGTCCCCATCGTCCTGTCGGTGGAAGCGCAAACGCAGATCTTTTTGATCCTACCTCCTGGCGACTTCAACGACTTCCCCTCCGCCCCCACTGACCCCGTTCAATCCCGCAGCATCCAAGTCATCAGCAATGCCGACCCTCAGCCGTTCTCCGTCGCCGTCACCACGCAGTCCGGCCAGAACTGGCTCACCGCCACGCCTCAGCAAGGCTCCACGCCCGCGACCATCCAGATCTCGGCAAACCCCGCCGCATTTCACGGCACCAACGACGCCGGCACAATCACCATCACGGGACCCTTTAAAACCGTGACACTCCCGATCACACTCGAACTCGTCACCTATACGGCTCCGCCCTCGGTGCTCACGACCATGCCGCTCGCGGTCCAGTTTTCCGTGCAGACCGGCCAGCCGGCTCCCGCGCCCCAACCCGTCGGTGTTTCGACCTTCGCTCCGATCACCGTCGCTGTCCAGACCACCGACGGCGGGAAATGGTTGTCGGCAACCGGGGGTCAGCCCGTTCCACAAGGCCTCGTTGTTTCCGTCGACCCGACCGGTCTCGCCCCCGGGACATATCACGGCATCGTCACCATTTCGTCGACGGCGGCACCTGCTCCTGCGCAGCTTCCCGTGACGCTCACCGTCTGGAGCGCCCCTCCGCCCCCCCTCACCGTAAGTCCTTCGAGCCTCACCCTTACAGCCATCAGTGGCGGACCGGCGATCATCCAAACCGTCAACACCGCAACCGGCAACATCCCGATTTCCTTCGGAACTGCCGGCGCCTCCACCACCGATGGCGGAGATTGGCTCAGCTTAGTGGCTGTACCGCAGCTCCCGCCGATACCGTTGATCACTTCCGGCCCCGCGACCATCGCTGCGAACCCAGCCAATCTCGCCCCCGGCGTCTATCACGGGACCCTCACCATCGCCGCGCCCCCCGGCTCGTCGAACACCGCCACCGTTTCCGTGACACTCACCGTGACGGGAACGCCTCCCGTGCTTCCGCAACAGGGCACCATCCCGCTGGTCTCCGCTCTGGTCAACGCCGCTTCGCAAGCCCCCGGAAGCCTGTCTCCCGGAGAAATCATCACCCTCTTCGGCCAGAACATCGGACCCGCCACGCCTTACTACTTCACTCTCGGCTCCGATGGAAAAGCTTCCACCGATCTCGGCGGCGCACAGGTCCTCTTTGACGGAATCGCCGCCCCGCTCATCTACGCTTCCGCGACCCAGATCAACGCGATCGTGCCCTACGAAACGGCGGGCCGTGCCATAATCAACATCTCCGCCAGCTTCAACGGCGCCAACATCCCCGCTGGAGGAGTCGCCGTCACCGACGCCTCTCCCGCCATCTTCACCATCACTTCCTCGGGACAAGGCGGAGCCGCCGTCTTGAACCAGGACAATTCGCTCAACACCTCCATGAATCCCGCCCCGACGAGTTCCATCGTGCAAATCTTCGCCACCGGGCACGGACTCACGTCACCGCCCGGAGTCACGGGCGAGATCACAGGCCCTCCGTCGAAAGCGCCCGTTTTGCCGGTGCACGTTCTAATCGGCGGGATCGACGCCCAAGTCATCTCCGCCGTGTCCGCGCCCGAGGAAGTTTCCGGCATGCTGCAAGTGAATGCCGTCGTGCCCACGGACGTGGTGCCTGGATCCATAGCGCCCATGATTGTCAAGATCGGTACCGAGCAAAGCCAAGCCGGAGTAACCATCGCCGTAAAGTAAAATCAAAATCACGCGAATTATCTTCCCCATAATCCTGGTTGAGCTCCGGACGAATGCTGTTTCGGCCGCGAATCCGAGCATGACTCTCTAGGGGGCTCCAGCGAGACTACTCATGCGGGAGGATACGCGCAGATCAAGATCACCTTGGCGGTTTCGAGCGCGAACATCATCATGGGTTTCGATCCGGCGATCTTCGCCTACCCGGCGGAACCGTCGCAGCGGTAAGCCCTTGGAGATCAGATGGATCTCACATCCATCGGAGGAACGTTTCGAGCCGCTTCCTTCACTCGGCAAGCTTTGGGCAATTCCCGCAACTTCCGATAGTGAACGATAACGCCTCCAGTGCAGTTCCACGTCGGAGGTTCAAGGGCATCACCTGATTTTGGTTGGTGGGCTCTCACGGCAGTGTCGGTTGTGACTTCGGGCAGCGGGTGGCACCGTTGGAAATCATCGCAGTACGTCGTGTCGCCCGACCCTTGGGGCGAAGGCTCTCGAGGCGCTCGTTCGCGTCAACACGCACGTGGCCCCCTTCACTTCGAAGACGTGTTGGCGATCCAGACCATGACTTGATTGGAGACGTAAGCGCCAACGCTGAACCTCAGGTGCGTGAGCCCGGGCAGCTCTGTTGGGCTCACTTGAAAATTGACCTGATCGAGGCCGATGAATCCTGGCGCGAGTCCGGCGTAAGAGGTCAGGATTTGTGCCCCGGAGTCGAATGTACCGTAAATGTTGTTCTGGAGCGTGGCCGCCTCCGCGGCAGGCTGGCCCGAGATCGCGGTTGGATTCGTTGCGCCTAATCCGGTGCAAAATACCGCCAGATACTCTCCCGGATTTGCCGGATTCTCACGGGTGACAAGGCTGAAATCACTTGCATGGACAACGACGGGTGTCCCGCGTGGATCTCCGCTAGCCGAGAAAATGCCGGGGGCGGCTGGGACCACACTGACAGTGCGGGGAACACTGCTTTGTGTCCCTTAGTGAACGATCAATTGCGCTGACCCAAGAGTTAACTCGACCGGGACCTGGAGATTGATCTGCGAGGCAGAAACGTAGTAGAGCGGAGCGGCGATCCCGCCGACCGTTACGCTGACTCCCTGGAGGGATTGTGGAAGGGAGCCGGCGTTGGAGGACTGAGACGTTGGCGCGAGTTCCTGTCCGATAAGTGAGACGATTTCTCCCGGCGCTACGACATCCCCGGGTATAAAGCTCGCACCGTTATTCACTGTGCGCACCAGGGGCACGCCGCCTTGAGTCGCGGGCGGCGCGAAATCGATGCGGGAGAGACTGGCGGATTCAGCGATCCACAGACTACCGTTCAACTCAGGCGCGAGTGCGTGCAAATCCTGATGCAAGTCCCCCAAATAGGTGGAGAAATCCAGCGCGACACCGGACGCCGCAAGACGGGCGATAAAATTTGACCCCAGGCCAAACGTGGATTGGACCGGCGCGACCAAGGGCATCGTAAAGTCTCCCGTGACGCCGCCAACCAGAACACGTCCTTGACGTCGATGGCGATGGCATTCGCCTGATCCGTCGTGGGTTACCATCGCTTCCGGTAAGCAACGTCGAATAAAGCAGGTTACTTCCCGGGGTGGCACTTCCGGCGATAAAGACTTTCCCGCGATCAATCCGTTGCGAGAGCTGTCCCCGCAACCGCGACATAGGCGCTTCCGGATGCGTCCACCGCGATCGCATTGCCTGAATCGCGTCCGGTTCCGCCGAGAAAGCTTGAGTAGAGGAGTTGGGAACCGTCCGCGCTGATCTTGCTCACGAAGGCGTTGGCCGTCGAAAACGAGACATTCGTTCCGAGCGCCGGCTGAAACGGGTGAACGGTGGGAAAGTCGGGGGAGAACGTCTGGCCCGTAACGTACACATTGCCACCGAAATCGACGGCCACGGCTCGCGGGGTGTCCGGGCCCGACCCACCCAGCAAAGTGGCCCACTGAATCGCACCGACAGGATCGAGTCTCGCAACGAAGGCGTGCTGAGCCGGACTGCCGCCTGTCGAGGGTGACGCTCCGGACGCGACATACAAGGTCGATGAGTTTGTGGGATCGATCGCAAGGATGCTTGCAAGCGGGCCCCACGAACCGTTGATCCTCGACCATGTCGCGCCGTGATCGGCGCTGCCCAGCATGTATCCGAAATCGTTCAGCAAGTAGAGCGTGCCAGAGGCGTCGACGGCGAGGCCGCCCGGTTCGTATCCATTTGCGGAGAGCCCGAGTAGGAGAGGGACTTCGGCCCAGGTCATGCCTGCATCCGTACTGCGTTGAAGCCCGTAAAACCACGCCGGGGGCGTGTGGGTCGTGGATGCAGCAAGCGTACCCAAGGAGTACAGCGACGGTGGATACACGGGCGCAAACATCGAACGGCCTGGCGTGCGGCAACTGCTGGCCGACATCGAAACCGGCAAGGTCGATTGCGTAGTCGTCTACAAGGTTGATCGCCTCAGCCGATCACTGATCGACTTCTCCAAGATGATGGAGTTGTTCGAGAAATATGGGGTCTGCTTCGTTTCCATCACGCAGCAGTTCAACACGAACTCCTCCCTGGGGCGATTAACGCTAAATATCCTCCTGTCCTTTGCCCAATTCGAGCGCGAGATCATTTCCGAGCGCACGCGCGACAAGCAGGTCGCCATCCTTGGCTATGATCTCGACTCCCAGGCCGGGAAGTTGATCGTCAATCCCGTAGAGGCTGAGCGAGTCCGAGAAATGTTCCGCATGTATCTGGAGGGCACGCCAGTTCTGGAAATGACGCAGCGGCTCGACCGGCTGGGGTGGCGCAACAAGCAATGGACAACGCGGGAAGGCAAGCTCTACGGCGGCAGTACCCTGCGCCGATGCCACATCTACAATCTACTCGGCAACATCCTCTATACCGGGCGAGTGAGAGTCGGTGACGAGGTTTTCCCTGGCGAGCAAGAGGCAATCATCGATCAGCAGACCTTCGACTTGGCCCAGAAGCCCCTCGAGGAGAACGCTTGGACGCCCGGCAACGCCCATCGCGTCAAATTCGATGCTCTGCTGCGTGGGCTTATCTACTGCTCCTGCTGCGGCTCCGGCATGTACTCGACGTACTCGGCCAACAAAGAGCGCCGTTACCGCTACCACGTCTGCTACCGCTCGCAGCAGAAGCTGGAAGGCTGCTGCACGTCGCGCGCGGTGTCGGCACGCCTAGGCAATACGCGAGACGAGTAACCGAAGCAAAACGAGAGTGCATCTTTGCCGGCACAACCAACAGTGACACCTATCTGAAGGACGAAACCGGTGGTCGCCGGTTTCGGCCCGTTACGGTGGGCAAGATCCAGATCACCGACTTGCAACGCGATCGTGACCAACTGTGGGCCGAGGCGCGAGATCGCTTCCGCCAAGGAGAACCGTGGTGGCTCGACAGCAACGAATTGGTCGTGGCTGCGGAGGAGGAGCAGAAGGCGCGTTACGAAGGCGACGTCTGGGACGACAGAATCTCGCAGTGGGTCGCCGCCAGGGAGTCCGTGAGCATTCCAGAAGTGCTTGAGCAGTGTCTAGACAAGCAGCCCAAAAAGGACTGGACGCGGGCAGATGATATGCGAATTTCCAGAGTTTTGAAATCACAGGGATGGACGAGGAAGCGGGAACCGGCGGATGAGGACGGAAACCGACCGTACCGCTACAGACGTGGTCCCAACCTCCGCGCGCAGTCGCAACCTCAGGATGAAGGTTGAGACAGCCGCAAGTTTCTGATTCGGGGCCTCCTGTCCCATGTCCCAACCTGTCTCAACCTTAATTAGTGCGCATACGAGGACCAGAGGTGTTCCAAGGTGCGTGTACGCTTGAAGATAAAGGGCCTTGCGGGTTTGTCCCAACGCGTCCCAACCTTTTCGCAACATCTGCCAACAGGTGGTTCCGAGCAATTCGAGGTCGGGACAGCGGTTGGGACAGATTGGGTCACGGTTGGGCCAGCGAACGGAATTGAAGGACGCTGCAACGCCTGGGGAGTTTCCACCGGCTGCCCCAGCCTTCCGTCATTGTGATTTTGTTCTTCTTGTGCCGGGATTCAACCTCGCGCCGCCAGATCTCGAGTAACTCGGTGAGCGTCCGCTCTGCAATCTCCCGTTGCAGTTCGCTACCGCAAATTCCTTCGATGGTTATGCTCCGAAGGACAGAAGTCTTAGATCGGGTCGTCTTGGTTGATTTGGTGGCCATCGCCTTCCTCGTGAGATTATCTTGCCGCCAATCCGACGCGCGCGCAAGAACATTCCCAAACTGTCGAGGGCGCCCAAGGCGCGCCACGCGGGTCACTCCTTCTTCTTCAGCGCGCCGTCGTTCTCACGAATGAAATTCTTGATTTCGTCGCCCATCCCGAGGAGCTTCTCCCATTGCTCCCGATAGAGCGTGACCGGAAAACGTCCGAGCCCATACACGGAGAGCGCACCCTTCTCGCTCACCTTCAGCGACATCTGGCCCCGCGCCGGCTTCTTTAGGCGATTCGTTCTCCGCACGCAGCCGTTCGATCTCTGCCTTCAGTTCTTCTTCTGATGCCATGAGTATCAGATACCACAGATCGGACTGGAGACGAGGCAAGGCGTACAACGCCGCGGTCGCGGTCCCAAACGCGCCCTCCTTCCGTCACACGCGCGCCACGTGGCGACCTCTGGGGCGGTGACGGGGGAATGGGCCAACTCCGCGCAACGATTAACAGTCGCCGCAGTCCGCTCCGGAAGAGTGACGCGCGATTCGGAGAGAACCAGTCCAAAGGGGGTTGCAACGAAAGGTCGCTTGGCTTCGCTAGCTCGTCTCGACGCGGAACGATATCCAACATTATCGGCGATGTTACCTCCCGAACCACGGCGGTGCTACGGTTGAGTGCTCCCCGGAAGCATGAGCACGAGGCTGCAATGCGGATTCGTGTACGCCGAACTATAAAGAATGCCTCGGCGCGAAAGTTTCTCCGGCCCGTCATCGGGAAACAGGACGCCGTAACCGACCTTTGGAAATGAGGCGGCCGCTGTTCTGAGTTTTTCGTCTCCTGTAATGAAGCGCGATTCCTCCACTCCCTTTCGCGAGAGCAGCAGGAAAAATTCCGCCTCGCCCTCGGTTTCCTGGATCCCCGGAATCGGCGTGGATCTCATCTGTGAGAGCTCATCCCCGGGCGAGATGGGCCTCGGTTGCCGAGGGGCCGGCGGAGTAAAGCCCATCCGGCTTTCAGGAACCTCTCCGAACCTTCCAGATCGCCCCCTCGGAAAGCCGTGATCAGCTCACTCACCCTCCGTATCATCTCGCGGGTGAGCGAACCAAGCTGCAGGTATTCGCGATGCGCAGCATGGCGAGTGGGGCCGCATTCCACTGCGCGTACTTGCACGCGACGCAGCAGGCGTTTCTGGAAGCGCACGAGCGGGCGTTTGCCTACTTCGGCGGTGTGTTCCGCAAGCTGCGCTACGACAACCTCACCTCGGCGGTGAAGAAGATCCTGCGCGGACATCGCCGGGAGGAGACGGCTCGCTTCGTGGCGTTTCGTTCGCATTGGCGCTTTGAAGCGGAGTTTTGCACGCCCGCGGAGCCACACCAAAAGGGCGGCATCGAAGGAGAAGCCGGATACTTTCGGCGCAACCATTGGGTGCCGGTGCCGGAAGCAAAGGATCTCGCGGATATGAATCGCCAGCTCCTGACCGGGTGCCAGCACGACGAGCGGCGTGTGATCGCGGGACGCGAGCAGACTGTGGGGGCGGGCATGATGATCGAGCGTGACCATCTGTTGCCCTTGACGACCGAAGGCGCGGACCTGGCGCAAACCAGTTTCCCGACCGTGAACGGTTTGGGTTGCGTGAAAGTGTTGACCAACACGTACTCGGTGCCGTTGCCGGCGGGCGCGCAGGTGCAAGCGAAAGCGTATGCCAGCAGCATCGAGCTGTGGCATGCGGGCCGATGCGTGGCGCGGCACGAACGTTGTTACCGGCGGCAGCAACAGGTTCTCGATCTGGAACATTATCTCGATATTTTGTATCGCAAGCCGGGCGCGCTGGCAGGGTCGAAACCCCTGGAGCAGAAGCGCCAAGCCGGCCTGTGGCCGCCGAGTTTCGACCGGATCTGGGAAGCGCTGATGGAGCGCCACGGCAAACAGAGCGGAACGAGGCAGATGATCGATCTGCTCAAGCTGTCGCAGAAGCACGGGCAGCAGAAACTGCACGAGGCGGTCGAAAAGGCTCTGTCCAGCAGTTGCTACGATGTCGCGGCGGTTCAGCATCTGCTGAACGCGGACGATCTTCGGCGCATGGAGTGTGAAGCCATCGACATCGGTGCGTTGGAACGCTACGCCCGGCCTCTGCCGGTGATGCGGGAGTACGATCAACTCCTCGGCATGGGAGCAGCGCGATGAGCAGCCAGATGGCGCAGCTACAAGAAGCCACCATCAAAGCGCACTGCAAGACTCTGCGGATGCCGATGATCGCCTCGCAGTTCGGCACGCTGGCGGAGCAGGCCATTCGCGAGAAGAAGAGCCACATCGGCTATCTGGAAGCGCTGTTGCTAGCGGAGATCGAAGAGCGCGAACGCAACACGATTGAGCGCCGCATGCGCGAAGCTCATCTGCCGCGCGTAAAGACGCTCGAAGAGTTCGATTATGCGCAGTCGCCCAACGTGACTGCGGCGAAAATGCGCGACTTGGCCGAGGGCGGATACATCGAGCGCGCCGAACCGGTGCTGTTCCTCGGTCCCTGCGATCCTGCGACACTATGCACCTCCTCGCTACATAGTTGAATTTAATAGCTATGTATCTCTCGGTTTCAGGCCGACGGGCTGTCATCCCTCGAATCCAAACCCATATTTTCCCCAATTTCAGCAAACATCGGCATGGATGGTCTGCTAATGGCAGTCAAGTTACGTGGACGGCGCTTCGCGCGAGCGACTTCCTGTACGACATCAGCAGACTCGATCGCATCTATTGGAATCTCCCAGGGCGCCCACGGCACGACTTGGGTAGCCGGTATTTTGTTTGACTCGATCAGTCGGCGTATGACCTTGTGGCTGATGCCGAGCCGCTCGGATGCCTGTTCCAGAGTGACGGTTTGACGTGGGGCGATGGCCGCGTTATAGGCGGGCAACTGATGATAGCTACGGACGGACCGGACGCGGCCCTCATTCCAGGTGTTACCTGTTCCGGTCTTCAGCCCCAGCCGATTTAGGGTCGCGGCGATCTGGTCATCTGGAAACCTGCCGGACATCCGGCGCAGGACTTCAATCGTCTCCAGAGTTGTACAACGGCTGTGCCTGCCGGTGAGGTTCTTCTTCATGCGAAGTTCGGAGTGCCGGCCTCCGGCCCAGTGGATCAGCAACACTATCTCACTGGCAGCATCATCCACATCAGCGATGATCTCTTCGATCAGAATCCGGACGATCCGCTGCTTCAGGCGCATATCTGTCACCGGTGAGTTCCACACAGCAGGCAGGTCCTGCGCTAAGCTGCAGAGCGTCTCTTTATCGGGAATCCGACTCGCATCGGGCGGCAGTTCGATGGCGCGCAATCGCTGTTCCACCTCTCCCAGGGTAGAGAGCGCGGCATTCCAACGCGCTTCCAGTTCCCCTGCGACCAGACGGTTATCCGGATCGACGGCTTCATATCGTCGAGCTGCAAGGCGCGCTTCATAACGCGCTTGCTCCAGTTCCAATGACAGCGCGCGATGCCGTCGGCTTTGTTGTTCAGCGGTACGAGCGGCGACCTCCAATGCTGCCTCGATGGCGTTACCTTCGACCGCCTTGAGGATCTCTGCCGCTACATCTCGATCCGGCTTCAATCCGCCGAACGAAATGCACCAGTCCGTTCCGTGATTGATTTGCGCCCCGCGACAATGATACCTGGGTACCTCTCCGTGCGTGCCGCTATAGGCTACATGGAGCATCCTCCCGCATCGCCGGCAGCGCAACAGCCCGGCTAATAAGCTCCGACCTCCACGGCCGGCCTTCGGTTCCATCCGTGATTTCATATGCGCGTTATCGGAAATCATCGCCTGGTTGCGTTCGAACTGCTCCCAAGAAATGTAACCGGGATGATGGTCGCGAATCAAGACCATCCATGTATCGCGCGATTTGAAATGCCCCTCGCTCTTGCGAGCGCGTCCATTGATGACCTTGGTTCGGGATTCCGTCTTGCCGAAAGCATAGGCGCCCGCGTACATCGGATTCCTGAGCATGTGCCAGATTGTGTTGTACACCGGCAGTTTCCAGATGACGTCGCGTCCCGGTGTCTCCAGAACCAACGAGGGCAGAGTCGTATTCTCTCCCCGAAACCATAGCAGCACTTGCCGGGCGCTGCCCAACTCCACCATCTTGGTGAAGACCAAATGCACTGCCTCTTGCACACGACGGTCGGGATCGATCTCGACTTTGCCGTGGGGACCCCATCGGAAACCGATCGGCAATCGGAACCGGAGTTCTCCGCGGCGTGCTTTCTGGCGAATCGCTTCCAATGATCGTTGCCGCAGCAAATTCAACTCGAACTCGCTCATCGTTCCTTTAAGCCCCAGTAAGAGCCGATCATTGAGGACGGCTGGATCGTAGACACCATCTGGATTGATGACGATGGCACGCACCAAGCCGCAGAGTTCGATGAGATGATGCCAGTCCCGACCGTTACGGGCCAGGCGGGAAGCCTCAATGCAAAGCACGGCGCCAACCTCTCCCGTGCAGACTTCCGCAACGAGATGCTGGAACCCAGGACGTTCGACCTGGCCGGACCCAGAGCGTCCAAGATCCTCGTCGATTATCTCGACCTGCTGGAAGCCAAGTTGGCGAGCGTGGTCGGCCAAGCCATATTGCCGACGCTGGCTTTCCTGGTTGTGAATCACTTGCCCAGGCGACGACTGACGAATATAGACGATGGCGCGCCGCTTCAAATGGTCCGCCGATATTTTCGGATTCATGCGTCCTCTCCCGAATCCGGCCCAGTCGGTTCAGTGGCCGCATTCAACAACAGGTCAGCCAGTGCGATTGCGAGCTCCCGTTGTTTGTTGTCAGGTAACATCATCGGTTTGCGGTCACAAAACAGCAGGTTCATCTGTGTCGTCTCGGGTATTTTTCTTGGTAGCATTCGTGGCCTCCCGTGCCCTCTCTTTCAGTGATGCGTTACCGCGTTGGGGGTTCGAATGCAAGTTGTCCAGCAATGCCCGAAGTTCGGCGAGTGCGGCCGCCGACGTCAGAACAGGCCCGATGGTAAAGTTGGGACTCTTCGTAGGGTCGGCAATCCACGACGGAAACCCGCCAATGGTGCCGTCGGGCAACTCGCAGAAAATGTACTCACCTCTTGGAAGCTTCGGCGTCGTTCAACGCGAAGACTCTGACCGTGTAATGGGTGAAAGGGGTAATAAATCCTGATTAACTCGGGACCATGGGCATTATGTTTCTGGCTCGTGCGGCACGGGCAAGACTCACCTGCTCACCGGACTGTGTGTCGCGGCGTGCCGGCAAAAGCGGCGGGTGCGATTCACCACGGCGGCGGCGCTGGTCAACGAACTGGTCGAGGCCAAACACAAGTTGGAACTTCGGCGAGTGATGGCTCGATGGAGCCGTTACGATCTGATTGCTATCGACGAAGTGGAGTGGACCCCAATTCTGAGACACTATCGAGTGGCACATTTTGCAGCGAAAGGAGTTGCAGATGGGAAAGAGGCGCGTGGGGAGGTATCCGCTGGCATTCCGTCAGATGGCGGTGGATCGGCTTCGCAAATGCGATAACGTGGTCGCTCTCTCGGAAGAATTGGGCGTTTATCGACGGCTGCTTTACAAGTGGCGACAGCAACTGGAGCCTTCCGAGCCGAACGGTATCGCGGCTCCTGATACTCGGGAGTTCACGCTCACCAAGGAGATCAGTCAGCTGAAGCGCCTATTGGGCGAGAAGGTGCAAGAAATAGATTTTTTCAAAGGTGCCTTGCAAAAAGTCGAGGCTCGACGCCAGAACAAAGAAAATGCTGGCGCGAGGGCATCTACGACCAAATCCGGGAAGTAATGTCAATGCAAGGCAAATTGAGCGTCGAACGGATGTGCGCCTTGAGCGCGGTGAGCCGAGCCGGCTTCTACCGATCGCTGCAAGAGCGCGAACCAGACTTGGAAGAGATGGAATTGCGATCGGCCATTCCAGCGATTGTGATTGAACACAGGCTTCGCTACGGCTATCGCCGAGTGTCGGCGGAACTGCGCCACCGAGGATTTGTTGCGAACCACAAGCGTGTCGTCCGCTTGATGCGGCTGGACAACCTTCTCGCTCTAAGACGATCGGCATTTGTCGCTACCACTGATTCTGACCACGAACTGTTGGTGCATCTGAATCTCGCAGGTCGGATGCAACTCAGCGGAATAAACCAACTGTGGGTGGCAGATATCACCTTCGTCAAACTGCAGCAGGAATTCGTATATTTGGCGATTGTCCTCGATGCCTTCTCTCGCAAGGTGGTCGGCTGGGCACTCGGCCGGTCCCTAGCCGCGCAACTCGCTATAACAGCTCTGCAGAACGCAATCGCAAGTAGAACACCCCGCCCGGGGCTCGTACATCATTCCGACCGCGGAATCCAATATGCTTCGGGCGAATACGGCAAGGTTTTGGACGACCACAGAATCATTGCAAGCATGAGCCGTCTCGCAAATCCGTGGGACAACGCAAAGTGTGAGAGCTTCATGAAAACACTCAAGCTCGAAGAGATTCACGCCAACGAATATCGCGGGATCGAAGATCTGCGCAAAAATGTTTCAACATTCGTGGATGTGTATTACAACACCAAACGGCTCCATTCGGCGTTAGGATATAGGACGCCTGAGCAGTTCGAGGCAACATTCGCCGGGACTGCTGCCGAGGGACAGGCCAAGATGAGTTTTCCTGGGCATCCGGAGATCTATCAATCCGATGGAATGAACGAAAAGAGGCCGCCAGAAGACGGCCC
>Ga0206927_1060_pt1 | contig 26007 bp, 31 predicted proteins | sample Alteio_BWOrgHeat_60_FD_153249 | JGI IMG/M metagenome (GOLD analysis project Ga0206927, IMG submission 153249) | Enriched cells from forest soil in Barre Woods Harvard Forest LTER site, Petersham, Massachusetts, United States -... | ecosystem: Environmental > Terrestrial > Soil > Temperate forest >... | reverse complement strand
TTGGCCGAAGAAAAATTGCTGCAGAATATGGAATTTATTCCATTGCATCTGCCGGATGAATTTATCGATCAGGATACGCCGCATAATATGTATGCCGAAGCGGGTTTAAATGCCGAGCAGATTATTGAGCGATTGCGGCCAGCTAAACAGGCAAAGAAAAAAAGAATAAATTGATTTGTTACACCGAATTGGTAAATTATTCGGATGAATGATGTTTTAAATGCCATCCGCTTAATTCGTTCAGAAAATGTGGGGCCGCGCACTTATTTTGGCTTGATCAAGCGCTTTGGCTCGCCAGCTAAAGCTTTGGCGGCACTGCCTGAAATTGCTGAAAAACATAAGCGCAAAATCATAATTTGTGATTTGGCAGCTGCGGAAAAAGAGATCGCGACAGCTGAAAGACTGGGAATAAAAATTCTTTTGCATAGTGATGAGGCTTATCCAGAAATTCTTGCCAATACTTATGATGCGCCACCGGTTTTGTTTTATTTAGGCGATGTGGCGCTATTAGGGAAAAGATCGGTTGGAGTTGTCGGCACGCGTAATGCTTCGGCAAATGGCTGTGCTATTACGCGTAAACTCTCTGCGGAACTGGGGCAGGCGGGTGTGGTGGTGGTTTCAGGGCTCGCGCGAGGGATTGATGCGGAAGCTCATAAGGCGTCTATTGGCACCGGCACAATTGCAGTTGTGGCGGGCGGGCTGGAGGAAGTTTATCCGCCTGAGAATGAAAAATTGTTCCATAAAATTGCCGAAAGCGGGCTTATTTTGAGTGAAAGCCCAGTTGGCGTGCGGCCATTGGCGCGGCACTTTCCGCAGCGTAACCGGATTATTGCGGGGATTTCGCAGGGTGTTTTGGTTGTGGAAGCGGCGAAGAAATCTGGTTCTATGATAACGGCAGAATTTGCTTTACGTGAGGGGCGGGAGGTTTTTGCTATTCCGGGCTCGCCACTTGATCCGCGTTGTTCGGGCACTAACCATTTAATTAAGACCGGGGCAGTATTGGTGGAAAGTGCAGAGGATATTCTGAATAACCTGCATGCGCCAAAAAATACGCCGCGTTTGTTTGAGGATGAAATAGAATTTTTAAGTGATGACGTGATAGAAGTTTTAAGTGAAGAAGAAGTTCAGAGCTTGCGCGAGCAGGTAATTGCGAAATTAAGTTCATCGCCGGTTGCGGTGGATGAAATTATTCAGCAGGCTGGAGTGCCAGCAGCGCTAATTTCGGAAATATTGCTAGAGTTGGAACTGGCGGGCAAAATCAGCCGCCAATATGGGAATAAGGTTTCGCTAGGGGCTTAAAAATAGCAATAAAAAACCCCGCGATTATGCGGGGTTTTTCTAATTTGTGATTATCAACTAGTTATTGAACGGGAAGTTGAACGCTGCCAGAAGTTCTTTTGCTTCTTCAGCATTTTTTGCCGTTGTAACAATCGTGATATCCATACCTTTGATTTTATCAACTTTATCATAGTTGATTTCAGGGAATACGATGTGCTCTTTCAAGCCGAAGTTATAGTTACCATGGCTATCAAATTTTTTGTCAGACAAGCCGCGGAAGTCGCGCACGCGTGGCAATGCGATGTTGATCAAACGGTCAAGGAATTCGTACATTTTATCTTTACGCAGAGTAACGCGAGTACCGATTGCTTGGTTTTCACGAAGCTTGAAGCTAGCAATAGATTTTTTTGATTTAGTGATAACCGCTTTTTGACCAGCCAGTAATGACAAGTCAGCTGCTGCAGCGTCGCAAGCTTTGTTGTCAGCAATAGCCAAGCGGCCAACGCCCATATTGATGACGATCTTGCTCAAGCCCGGCACCTGGTGCGGGTTAGTATATTTATATTTCGCCTGTAATGCAGGGATGATTTTCTTTTTATATTCTTCTTGTAAACGAGCCGCCATAAAAGCCTCTAATGTTCTAAGTTCTAATGTTCTAATTTAACGCTTCGCCAGACTTCTTCGCGATACGAGTTTTGTTGCCACCTTCAATTTTATAACCGATTCTTGATGCTTTGCCGGTTTTCGGGTCAGCAATTGCGAGGTTAGAAATATGAATTGGTGATTCTTTCGCAACAATTCCGCCAGCATTTGCAGCCGATGGTTTTGTGTGTTTTTTAACAATGTTAATGCCGGAAACAATAGCGCGGCTGGTTTCAGCGATAATGCTAGTAACCGTGCCTTTTTTGCCTTTGTCTTTACCGGTGGTGACAATAACTTGGTCACCTTTTTTAATTTTAAATTTAGCAGCTTTCGTCATAGTCTTAGAGCACCTCCGGTGCGAGTGAAATAATTTTCATGAATTTTTTAGCGCGGAGTTCGCGAACAACCGGGCCAAAGATACGAGTGCCGATTGGCTCTTCTTCTTTATTGATGAGCACAGCAGCGTTACGGTCAAAGCGGATAGTTGAACCATCTGGGCGTTTGATCGCCTTTTTAGTGCGCACGATAACAGCGCGTTGCACAGTTCCCTTTTTCACTTTACCGCGTGGAATAGCTTCTTTTACAGAAACAACGATAACATCGCCAACACTTGCAGTCTTGCGGTGTGATCCGCCCAAGACTTTAATGCACATGACAACGCGAGCGCCTGAATTATCCGCTACATCGAGTTTGGTTAACATTTGTATCATATTCTTCTACCTTTCTTTATTCTTCAAACTTTAGAAATGATTTCTATAAGCATCTGCTTGCAACTTTTTCTCCTCGAATCCTCACGTACGAAGTGTACGCTCCGGTTCTGCGGTAAAAACTTGCCGCGCATCTATCTCATATAAATCATTTCTCCTTACACAATTTTTTATTCTTCTTTTAGTCTTACTTCTTTTTCGCAACGGCCTTTTTAGCTTTTGCTGCTTTCGGGGCTGCATCAGCTTTAGCTTTTGTTGGAGCAGCTGCAGTTGAAGAGCCAATAGCTCCTGAACCAACAACAATCCATTTTTTGCTTTTTGAAATTGGGCGTGATTCTTCAATTGTAACTTTCTGGCCGGTTTTGAATTGGTTGTTTTCATCATGCGCAGCATATTTTTTAGTGCTGCGGATGGTTTTTTTGTAAACCGGGTGCAGGAATTGGCGTTCAACTAAAACTGTTACGGTTTTATTGGCTTTATCGCTGACAACTGTTCCTTGTAATTGACGTTTAGGCATGTTTTTTCGCCCCTTTAGCTGATGATTTATTTGCTGGTTTATTTTCGTTTAATACGGTTTTGATTTTGGCAATATTCTTGCGGATAGCGCGAATGCGTGAAGGTTTTTGAGCTTCACCAGCCATTTTTTGGAAACGGGAATTGAATTGCTCGCGCTTCAAACCGAGAACCAAATCTTTCAATTCGTCCGGAGTTTTACCGCGGATATCAGCAACATTCAAAATGCCTGATTCCTTAGAAGTTTTCTTTTCTTTTTTAGCTTTAGCCATTGTTCTTACCTATTCGGCCCTCTTGATAAATTTGGTTTTTACCGGCAGTTTCGCGGCAGCCAGCTCAAATGCTTCGCGGGCAGTTTTTTCATCAACGCCATCGAGTTCAAACAAAATGCGGCCTGGTTTTACGCGGCAGATCCAGAATTCTGGGTTACCTTTACCAGAGCCCATACGCACCTCTGCAGGTTTGCGTGATACTGGAACATCCGGAAATATGCGAATCCACAATTTACCAACGCGTTTCATCGCGCGAGAAATTGCGCGGCGTGATGCCTCGATCTGGCGGCTGGTTACGCGGTCAGCTTGCAATGCTTTCATGCCATAAGTGCCGAAAGCAAGCGTAGTGCCGCCTTTAGCTTGGCCGTGAATGCGGCCTTTATGCGCTTTTCTATATTTTGTCTTTTTCGGTTGTAACATAACTAATTCCTAATCCTGATTCCTAAATCCTAACCTGCATTGGCACGTTTTTCTTGAGCCATTGGGTCATGTTCCATGATATCGCCTTTGTAGATCCACACTTTAATGCCGATAAGGCCATAAGTTGTGTAAGCTTCAGCAGTTGCGTATTGAACATCAGCACGGAGAGTGTGTAAAGGCACGCGGCCTTCACGATACCATTCCATACGCGCGATTTCAGTTCCACCCAAGCGGCCTGAGCAATTGATACGAATGCCTTTGGCGCCAAGGCGCATAGCTGAAGACATAGCGCGTTTCATTGCGCGGCGGAAAGCGATACGGCGTTCGATTTGCTGAGCAATACTTTCAGCAACTAGTTTCGCATCAATTTCCGGTTTGCGGATTTCAACAATGTTCAAGACAACTTCAACGTCTTTATCAACGAGAGCTTGAAGTTCTTTTTTGATTTTTTCGATGTCAGAACCTTTTTTGCCGATTACCACACCTGGTTTTGCCGAGTGGATAGTAACAACAGCTTTTTTGCCTGTGCGCTCAACAACAGTTTTGGCAACACCTGCTTCTTTCAAGCGTTTTTTAACGAATTTGCGGATAGCAATATCTTGCAAGAGTTTATCAGAAAAATCTTTCTTAGTGGCATACCAGCGGGAATCCCACGTGCGGTTGATGCCAAGTCTTAAACTAACCGGGTTAACTTTCTGTCCCATTATTCTGCTCGCTCCCTTAAGATGATCGTGATGTTTGAAAACGGTTTCATGATGCGCATGCCACGGCCTTTAGCGCGAGGACGCATACGTTTCATGGTAAAGCTTTTGCTGGTGAATGCTTCGTGAACATAGAGGTTGTCTACGTTCATATTGTTATTGTTTTCCGCGTTAGCGACTGCACTTTGCAGAACTTTTTTAACTTCTGACGCAACACGGCGTTTTGAAAAGGTAAGTTGCGCGAGAGCTTCACTCACATTCATGCCGCGAATCATCTGTGCCAATATATTCAGCTTGATTTGACCGCTGCGGATGGTATTGCCTTTAGCAATCGCCTGCACCGCTTCCTGTTGTTTTACTGCATTTTTTGCCATAATTGATCTCTAACCTATTTCTTCTCGTCGTCTTTTCTGTTGCTGCCGTGGCCCGGGAAGTTGCGGGTAGGGGCGAATTCGCCGAATTTGTGGCCGACCATTTCTTCAGACACTAAAACCGGGATAAATTTCTTGCCGTTGTAAACGCCAAAAGTCAAGCCCACGAAATCTGGGATAATAGTCGAGCGGCGGCTCCAGATTTGAATCATCTGGTTTTTGCCGGAAGCTTTTGCTTTCTCGACTTTCTTGAATATGTAGCCGTCAATAAACGGACCTTTCCAAACTGAACGTCTTGCCATAACTATTTACCTTTGCCTCTTGCTCTTAAAATCATTTTATTGCTCTTCTTGCGAGAACGAGTTTTCTTACCTTTAGTTTTTAAGCCCCAAGGAGTCACTGGATGGCGACCACCTGAAGTTTTACCTTCACCACCACCATGCGGGTGATCAACCGGGTTCATCGCCACACCGCGAACTGTAGGGCGGATACCCAACCAGCGTGAACGGCCAGCTTTACCGATTTTCACGTTTTGGTGATCAGCATTTGAAACAGCGCCGATAGTTGCGCGGCATTCAGCCAAAACCAAACGAAGTTCGCCAGAGCGGAGTTTCAATTGGGCGAAACCACCGTCTTTACCAGCGAGCTGTGCATATGCACCAGCAGAACGTGCCAATTGGCCGCCTTTGCCTGGTTTCATTTCGATGTTGTGAACCAAAGTACCAGCCGGGATATTTTTCAGCGGCATAGTATTGCCTGGTTTCACGTCAACTTTATCGCCAGAAACGATTTTTGAACCGATTTCCAAACGTTGAGGTGCCAGAATGTAAGCTTGTTCACCATCATCATATTTGATGAGCGCGATGAATGAAGTGCGGTTCGGATCATATTCGATACGAACAACAGTTGCTTCAACATCTAATTTAGCGCGTTTGAAATCGATCAAACGATAGCTTTGTTTGTGACCGCCGCCTTGGTGACGAGTGGTGATACGGCCGCGGTTGTTGCGTCCGCCGGCTTTAGAAATACCGACAGTCAATTCCTTAACTGGTTTGCCTTTCCACAATTCGCTACGCTCAACCATTACGAAATGGCGCTGCGATGGAGTGACTGGATTGAAAGTTTTTAGTGCCATTGTTCTTATCCTTTATTATCCTTTAAACCCGCTTGCCAAATCAATTGATTGACCGCTTTTCAACGTAACGATAGCTTTTTTGAAAGCATCGCGACGGCCTGAACGCTGCTTGAAATTTTTAACTTTGCCGTCATAATTGATTACGTTTACTTTAGTGACTTCAACGTTGAAGATTGATTCAACAGCTTCTTTCACTGAAGTTTTGCAGGCGCAAGTAGCAACTTTGAAAATATATTTGCCATGCTCGCTTGCCATAGTAGATTTTTCAGTAATTACAGGTGATTTGATCACGTTGTAATGCAAAACGTTAGCTGCAACTTTGCCTTTTGACTTTTTTTCTTTTTTAGGCGCTGCAGGTTTTGCTGCTTTCTTTTCAGCTTTCGCTTCTGTTTTTTCAGATGTCTTGGCCATTATGCTAACCTCTCTTCCAGTTTTTCCAATGCTGATTGAGTGAGCACCAGAGTATCGTGTTTCAAAATATCAAGCACGTTAGCGCCAATAGTTGGCAACACGTTGATTTTATGCAGGTTGCTTGTCGCTTTTTTCAGGTTTGCATCAACTGCATCACCATCAATGATAAGCGCAGATTTCCAGCCGAGCTTCTCAACTGCTTTAGTGAAATCTTTAGTTTTTGCTGATTTTAATACTGCATCTTTCAAGATCACGATGTTGTTTTCCTGAGCTTTAGATGACAGAGCCATTTTCAAACCGAGAGCTTTGATTTTTTTCGGCAAAGAATATTCGTGCGAACGAACAACCGGACCAAAAATTACCGCACCACCACGCATTTGCGGAGAGCGGAGTGAACCTTGACGAGCGCGGCCAGTACCTTTTTGTGCAAAAGGTTTTTTGGTTGTGCCCATAATTTCAGAAATACCTTTGGTTTTATGAGTGCCGGCACGGCGTTTTGCACGCTGCCATTCAACAACGCGGTGCAAAATATCTGCACGCGGGGTAACACCGAAAATATCTTTATTCAAAGATACTTCGCCGGATTCTTTTGAATCAAATGTTGTAACTTTAACTTTCATGACTATTGCCCTTCCTTATTCTCTGGCTGAGCCGCTTCAGCTTTTGGAGCTTCTGCAGGTTGTTCTTTCGCTTCGGCTTTAGGAGATTCAGCTTTTTTGTTCTCTTTAATTTTACCTGGGCGCGGCGCATTCGGTGGGAGAACCACTTTCACTGCATCATGCAAAATAACATAGCTGCCTTCTGCACCTGGGATATTGCCTTTAACAAAAATCAGGCCTTCTTCATCGTCAGTTTGCAAAATTTCTAAGTTTTGCGTAGTAACGCGAACCGTACCCATATGGCCGGCCATTTTTTTGCCTTTGAAAACTTTACCCGGATCTTGACGTTGACCGGTAGAACCATGTGAGCGGTGCGATACGGATACACCGTGCGATGCTTCCAAACCTGCGAAATTGTGGCGTTTCATAACACCGGCAAAGCCGCGGCCGATAGAAGTGCCGGTAGCATCAACGAATTGGCCTTTAATGAAGTGAGAAGCCAAAAGTTCAGAACCAACCGGAATTAAATTTTGTTCTTCAACGCGGAATTCAACAAGTTTCTTTTTCGCATCAACTTTAGCTTTTGCGAATAAACCTTTGCGCGGTTTAGAAACGTTTTTCGCTTTAGGTGAGCCAACGCCTAAAACAACAGCATTATAGCCGTCACGCGCTTTGGTTTTGTGACCAACGATAGTTGGAGCCTCAAGTTTAAGTACCGTCGCAGGAAGATTTCTTTCCTTGCCGATAATGCGGGTCATGCCCAGCTTTGTTGCAACTAATCCTGTTCTCATAAAGCTTATTTCGCCTCATCCATTAATTTGATTTCGACATTAACGCCGGCAGCGAGATCAAGTTTGCCGAGTGCATCAATAGTTTGTGGTGTCGCATTTTCGATGTCGATAAGACGCGAGTGGGTGCGAATTTCGAACTGCTCACGTGATTTTTTATCGATATGCGGCGAACGGTTAACCGTAAAACGTTGAATTTTCAAAGGCATTGGAATCGGGCCACGAACTTCCGAGCCGGTGCGTTTTGCAGTGCTCGCAATTTCATAAGCCGATTTATCAAGCGTGATGTGCTCGAAGCCTTTAAGTCTGATTCTGATTTTTTGGTTTGCCATAATTAATTTCCTAATCCTTTAAGCAACTTTCTTTTTAATTTCTGCAGCAACGTTTGCAGGCACTTGATCATAGTGGCTGAAAATCATTGTTGGTTGGCCGCGGCCTTGCGTCATTGAACGTAAGATCGAAACATAACCAAACATGCTTGAGAGTGGCACGTTTGCTGTAATTACTTTTGCGTTTCCGCGGTCATCCATACCTTGAATTTGGCCACGGCGTGAGTTCAAGTCACCGATAACGTCGCCCATATATTCTTCAGGGGTGATAACTTCAACTTTCATGATTGGCTCGAGCAATACCGGGTTTGCTTTCGGCAAACCTTCACGGAAGGCAGCGCGTGCAGCAATTTCGAATGCGAGAACTGAAGAGTCAACATCGTGGAAGGCACCATCATAAAGTGTCGCTTTCCAGTCAATTGTTGGGTAGCCCGCAACAACGCCAGTTTGCATTTGTGATTCAAGGCCTTTTTTCACGCCTGGGATAAATTCTTTAGGAATTGAACCGCCGACGATTTCTTGTTCAAATATAAAGCCTGAACCGCGTTCACCTGGTTCAACTTTCAATTTAATACGCGCATATTGACCAGTACCGCCAGATTGCTTTTTGTGAGTGTAATCAATCTCAGCCGGTTTGGTGATAGTTTCGCGGTAAGCAACTTGTGGAGCGCCGATATTGGTTTCAACTTTGAATTCGCGTTTCATGCGGTCAACGATGATTTCTAAGTGCAATTCACCGACGCCTTTCAAAATGGTTTGGCCAGTTTCTTCGTTTGATTCAACGCGGAGTGATGGATCTTCAGCTACCAAACGGCCGATAGCGAGGCCCATTTTTTCTTGGTCAGCTTTAGTTTTTGGTTCAACCGCAATCTCGATAACCGGATCAGGGAATTCCATGCGCTCTAACACAACGTGTTTATCCGGGTCAGAAAGTGTGTCACCAGTAGTAGTGTTTTTTAAACCAGCAATTGCCACGATATCGCCAGCGAAAGCTTCTTTAATATCTTCGCGGTTGTTTGCATGCATAAGCAACATACGGCCGACACGCTCTTTATTCTCTTTTACTGTGTTGTAGACATAAGAACCAGCTTCGAGTTTGCCTGAATAAACGCGAACGAAAGTGAGTGAACCAACGAATGGATCGTTCATAATTTTAAATGCAAGACCGGCGAAAGGCGCATCATCATTGCAAGGGATAGAAATTTCTTTATCGCTATCATCCGGGTCAGTACCTTTTACTGCGGCAACGTCAGTCGGAGCCGGGAGGAAGTCAACAACCGCATCAAGCATTGGCTGAACGCCTTTGTTTTTGAATGCAGCACCGTTTAATACTGGAACGAATTTATAAGCGATTGTGCCTTTGCGGATGCAAGCTTTTAAAGTTTTTTCGCTAATTTCTTTGCCGTTTAAATAATCTTCCATCGCTTGATCATCAGCTTCAACTGCAGTTTCGATCATTTTAGTGCGAGCTGCTTTAGCTTTTTCGAGAAGTTCAGGGCGAATATCTTTATATTGGAATTCCGCACCGAGTTGGTCACCAGACCAGATAACTTCTTTAAAGCGGATAAGGTCGATCAGACCTTCGTATTTATCTTCAGAACCAATTGGGAGCTGAATCACCAAAGGAACAGTTCCCAAACGGTCGATCATCATGTCGACACAACGTTGGAAGTTTGCACCTGTACGATCCATTTTATTTACGAAGCAGATACGTGGAACGCCATATTTATCAGCTTGGCGCCATACAGTTTCAGATTGTGGCTCAACGCCGGCAACTGAGTCAAATACAGTAACTGCGCCGTCAAGTACGCGCATTGAACGCTCAACTTCGATAGTGAAGTCAACGTGGCCAGGAGTATCGATAATGTTAATGCGGAAAAGTTCTTCTTCTTTTTTCCAGAAGCAGGTAGTTGCAGCTGAAGTAATAGTGATACCGCGCTCTTGCTCTTGTTCCATCCAATCCATGGTGGCAGCACCTTCGTGCACTTCGCCGATTTTGTGAGATTTACCAGTATAGTAAAGAATACGCTCAGTCGTAGTGGTTTTACCTGCGTCGATGTGGGCGCAGATACCGATGTTTCTATAGTGGTCAAGTGCAGTAGTACGTGGCATTTTAAATCTCTATTCTTTTCTTTATTATCTCGTTTTCCGTTCTTCGTTTTCCGATTAGTCTTAAAGTCAACCGGATAACGATTAAATTTTTACCATTTGAAGTGGCTGAATGCGCGGTTCGCTTCGGCCATTCTGTGAGTTTCTTCGCGTTTTTTAACTGCGTTTCCGCGGTCAGCCAAAGCATCCATCAATTCGCCAGCCAGTTTTGCTGCCATTGTACGTTCAGAACGGGCGCGAGCTGCACCAATGATCCAACGAATAGCGAGAGCGATCGAACGCACATCACGAACTTCCATAGGAACTTGGTAAGTTGCACCACCAACGCGGCGAGAGCGAACTTCCACAGATGGGCGGCATTTTGCCAAAGCATCTTGGAAAACTTCAATCGGATTGCGCTTTAGTTTTTTCTCGATGATATCGAGTGCGCCATAGACGATTTGCTCAGCGACGGATTTTTTTCCATCATACATAAGAACGTTCATCATCTTCGCCAAAGTAATGTTATGAAACTTTGGATCCGGATTGACGACTCTTTTTACTGCACTTCTTCTTCTCATAGGAATCTCGTTTTTAGCGTTTTAAGGTTTTAACGTTATTTGGAATTTATTTAGGACGTTTCGCACCATAGTGTGAACGGCGTTTTTTACGATCTTTAACGCCTTGGGTATCTAATGTACCGCGCAGGATGTGGTAACGCACACCTGGCAAATCTTTCACACGGCCGCCGCGGATAAGCACGACAGAGTGTTCTTGCAAGTTGTGGCCTTCGCCTGGGATGTATGATGAAACTTCAAAGCCGTTAGTTAAACGGACGCGCGCAACTTTACGAAGCGCGGAATTTGGTTTTTTAGGAGTTGTAGTGTAAACGCGTGTGCAAACACCGCGTTTTTGAGGGCAAGCTTGCATCGCAGGTACTTTGTTGCGAGATGAAAGCGGCGACCTTGGTTTTCTAACCAGTTGGTTAATTGTAGGCATATATATCAAATATCCTGTTTGTTTCTCGTCCAAAACTAGACATAGTTTCCTTGAGGGCGACCCCGACAAGGACGCGCAATATACGGACGAGGTTAGGATATGTCAAGCGCGAAAATAAACTTTTTTTGTAAGGCTGATTATTGGGCCAAAAATTCCTTCACCAAAGCCCAGGATTGCTTGGCGGCGGCTGGGTTATAAGCATCGCGCTTGTCGCAGAAAAAGCCGTGGCCGGCATCGGAAAATATGGCATTTGTGAAGGTTTTGCCAGCGCTCTTCAATTCTTTTACTACTTGATGCGGCATATCCAGGCCCAAATGCTCATCTTTGCCACCCCAACACATTAATAATGGCCCGTGCTGGTTTTTGGCTTGTTCAATAATACTGCCGAGGTTGCCATAATAACTAATTGCGCATTTTAACGGCTGGGTAGCATTGGCCAAAAACGCCAATTTACCACCTAAACAATAGCCCGATGCGGCTATATTATCATTACCCAGCTCGTTTCTTAGCCATTTATAGGCGGCCTCAATATCATATGACATATGCGCCGATGTATAGTTTTGCATATATTCGCGGCCTTTTGCATTATTGGTATAATCCTCTTCGGCAAAACGCGGCTGTGAGCGGTGAAATAAATCTGGTGCTACCGCCAATAATCCAAGGCTAGCAAATTTTTCAGTTACTTCTTTTATATGTTGGTTAACGCCAAAAATTTCCTGGAATATGAGGATTCCGCCTTTGGGTGCTTGATTAGGGCGGGCAATATAAAGCGACATTTCGCCGCCATCAGTGGTTTTGGTAGTTTGCCAATTGGTCATTGCCTTGACATAGCATATAGCCCATAAAAATCTAATGCGAATTACGCAGTTGAATTATTAACTCGAATGCTTTAAACCCTCATAAATTTTGCTCTAGGATAAATGGGAATATGCCAAAACGCACAGACATTAAAAGTATTATGATTATAGGCGCGGGGCCGATTGTTATTGGCCAGGCCTGCGAATTTGATTACTCAGGCACGCAAGCCTGCAAAGCCTTAAAAGCTGATGGTTACCGCATTATTCTTGTGAATTCCAACCCGGCCACCATCATGACTGATCCGGAATTGGCAGATGCGACATATATTGAGCCAATCACGCCAGAAATTATTGAGAAGATTATCGAAAAAGAACGCCCAGATGCATTACTGCCAACTATGGGTGGGCAAACTGCGTTAAACGCAGCAGTGGCGGTTGCCAAAAAAGGTGTGCTCAGAAAATATAAAGTTGAGCTTATCGGCGCAAATATTGCCGCGATTGAAAAAGCCGAAGACCGTTCGAAATTTAAGGAAGCAATGTTGAAAATCGGCCTAGACGTGCCGCGTTCTGCAATTGCCAATAATATGGAAGATGCTGAGAAAGCATTCAAAGAAATTGGTCTGCCGGTAATTATCCGCCCATCATTTACGCTCGGCGGGCAGGGCGGCGGTATTGCTGAAACGCGCGAGGAATATTTACATATTTGCAAAACCGGGCTTGATGCTTCGCCGGTTTCAGAAATCTTGGTTGAGGAATCAGTTCTCGGCTGGAAAGAATATGAAATGGAAGTGGTGCGCGATAAAAAAGATAACTGCATCATCATCTGCTCAATTGAAAATATTGACCCGATGGGCGTGCATACTGGTGACTCAATCACCGTTGCGCCAGCTTTGACTTTGACTGATAAAGAATACCAAATTATGCGAAATGCTTCCTGCGCGGTTTTGCGTGAAATCGGTGTAGAAACTGGTGGTTCGAACGTTCAGTTCGCAATTGACCCGAAAGATGGACGCATGATTGTGATCGAAATGAATCCACGTGTTTCGCGCAGTTCTGCTTTGGCATCAAAAGCAACCGGATTCCCAATTGCTAAAGTTGCGGCGAAATTAGCAGTTGGTTACACGCTTGATGAAATTGAAAATGATGTAACTGGCGGTAAAACTCCGGCTTCATTTGAACCGACTATTGATTATATCGTGGTGAAAATTCCGCGTTTCACATTCGAGAAATTCCCGGGTGCGAAAACCGAATTGGGCTCATCTATGAAGAGCGTTGGCGAAGCAATGGCAATGGGCCGTTCATTCCCAGAAGCCTTGCAGAAAGCGCTGTGCAGCATGGAGACTGGTCTGACTGGTTTGAACGCTCCGCGCAAATATACCAAAGAAACAATCAAAGCTGATTTGAAAAAAATGAGTAATGACCGTTTGCTGATTATTGGCGAAGCATTGCGTCTTGGTTTATCAGTTAAGGAAATTTGCGAAATTTCACATTTCGACAAATGGTTCGTTGAACAATTGGCGGATATTGTTGCGGCGGAAGAAGAAATCAAGAAGTTGAAATCTCTCAAAGCGCCTGAATTGCTGCATTATAAAAAACTTGGCTTCTCAGATGCGCGCATAAAAGAATTAAGCGGTATTGATGCTGCGAAACTTCGCAAAGAATATAATATCCACCCTGTCTATAAGCGCATTGATTCTTGCGCGGCGGAGTTTGAAGCTTCTACTGCCTATATGTATTCATGCTATGAAGGTAATGAATATAATGAAGCCCAATGCGAGGCCAATGTTAGCAACCGTAAAAAAGTGATTATTTTAGGCGGCGGACCAAACCGTATCGGGCAGGGGATTGAGTTTGATTATACTTGCGTGCATGCGTGCTATGCGCTGAAAGAGGCGGGAATTGAAAGCATCATGATCAACTGCAACCCGGAAACTGTTTCAACCGATTATGACACTTCTGACCGTTTATATTTTGAACCACTTACAGCTGAACATGTAATTGAGATCTGCCGTTTGGAAATGACAAAAGGTGAATTGCTTGGCGTAATCGTGCAGTTTGGTGGTCAAACTCCATTGAAACTCGCGCATGCTTTGCAAAACGCAGGAATTCCAATTCTTGGTACATCGGTTGATTCAATTGATTTGGCTGAAGATCGTGATCGCTTCCGCAAATTGCTTGATAATCTGAACTTAAAACAAGCTGCGTCTGAAATTGCCAATAACGAAAATGAAGTGATTCCGAAAGCCGAAAAAATCGGTTATCCGGTGCTGGTGCGCCCATCATATGTTTTGGGTGGCCGTGCGATGGCAATTGTTGGTGACCGCCCAACACTCGAAAAATGGATTGCCGAAATGCAAGAGCAATTCAAAGGTAAGTTGTTTGAAAGCCCGGTTCTGGTTGATTCATATTTGAAAAATGCAATCGAGCTGGATGTTGATTGCCTCTCTGATGGCAAAGATGTTTTCGTTGCCGGTATTATGGAACATATTGAAGAAGCGGGCATTCACTCTGGTGATTCTGCATGTTCGCTGCCGGCTTATTCATTGCCGGAAAAAATCTTGAAAGAAGTTGAAAAACAAACCGCAAAAATGGCATTGGCTTTGAAAGTTAAAGGCTTGATGAACGTGCAATATGCAGTAAAAGACGGCGAGATTTATGTGATTGAAGTAAATCCGCGCGCATCACGCACTGTGCCATTCGTGGCAAAAACTATCGGCTATCCGATTTCAAAAATTGCGGCACGTGTAATGGCTGGCGAATCATTGGCGAGTTTTAAGTTAAAGCATAAAAAGCTTGATCACATTGCCGTGAAAGAAGCAGTGTTTCCATTCGCTCGCTTCCCAGGAGTTGATACGATTTTAGGGCCGGAAATGAAATCAACCGGTGAGGCAATGGGCTTGGATCGTGATTTTGGTTTGGCATTTGCCAAAGCGCAAATCTCTTCTGGCAATAATTTACCGCTAAAAGGTAATGTGTTTATTTCTGTTCGTGAAGAAGATAAAGCGCAAGCGGTCAAAATCGGTAAGAGGCTGCAAGCGATTGGTTATACTTTGGTGGCAACCAAAGGAACGGCAGAAACTATGCAAGCGGCTGATATTAAAGTTAAGAGCGTGAATAAAGTTCACGAAGGCTCGCCGCATATTGTTGACGCGCTGAAAAACGGCGAAGTGCATCTGGTGATTAACACGACCGAAGGCGCAAAAGCGATTGCAGATAGTTTTTCAATTCGCTCAACAGCACTCACGCAAAAAATTCCTTATACGACGACGATTACAGGGGCGACAGCAATTACTTCGGCTCTCGAATCACTCAATAAACAAGAGCTTGATGTCACGCCGTTGCAGAAGTATGCTTAAATTATAAATTCGTGATCATGCGTTGTTTTTTGTCGCAAGCCTATAACCATCACAATACTACACAGCATAAATGAGATTGAGTTCCAGAAAATTATGGAATAGGTCGCCGACATTATACCAAAAATAACCCATAAAATACTCGAGCTACTAACCATTACGAACATCGCGAAAGAAATTCCCGAAGTCTTTTTTGATCTTATAATTTTTAGTAATTGGGGCAGGGCGCTCATAGCGCTTACGCAGCCGGCAAAAAATGCAATTATTTCCAACCCCATGCGTATTATTATTAGCAAAGAAGGGTTAATTAATGTTAAATAACTGATATTTGTCGCATTTTAATAGTTTATGGTGGCTATAAAGCTGATTACATAGCCCATTGCAGAGCTGCTAGCCTTATATATCTGTAAATTCTAGCATATTTACGTGAAATTCCGCGTGCTCTCATTTCAATAATCTAGCTAAGCTATTGTTTTAATGTAATCAATAAACAAGGCTTATGTAATAATAGGTTAATAGAAATAAGTTATCATTACGCATGGCAGAAAAATTTACCAATAAAGAAGTGGAAGAAGTATTTGCTGACGCTAGGCAGAAAGTCGCAAAAATTATTGGTTTACCAGAAGACCTTACCTCCGATGATAGAAAATTTAATGCTACATTTTTTAAATTTAAGAATTTTGCCGCTGTAGATAAATATTTGGATGAAAATCATTTAGGTAAGAATTTACAAGCTCATAATTTATCTTCCAGTATGGGTGGCAATAACCATACAGATTCATATTTATTAACTTCATTTCCGCAAGATTTTCTTTCTAACCCGAACGGGGTTATGGAAAGATATATGCAGGCCGCAAAAGAATCAGGTTTGGCACAAAATGTTGATTTGGAATCAGTAAAATTAAATCAAAGGCAAATTGCAGCAATTGACTGGGCAGGAAAAAAAGGCGACATGCGTGCAATTACAGAAAATTATGAACTAAGAGCTACCAAGCAAGGGTTGGCACAGAGGGCTTGCCATCAGATGAAAAAATGGCCAAAGAAGTTCTAGCCGTAAGAAGAGATAATATGGATGCTAATTTATCAAATGAGCAGTTGGTGGCATTAAACCAAACTAAATTAGCTCTGGATAAGCAGCTAGGGATGCAAACCGAACTGAGAGTTTATCCTATTAATGACAGGGTGAGTTATTCGTTAAGCATTACAGATGAGAAGAAAGCTAATGTTTTAACTAAGAAACTTGATGAAATGCAAAAAAACGGATCGGTTCAACATTATGATAAATCAATAAATAGCGGTGTGCATGGAAGGCAAAATTACTTTGAAATAAAACCAAGCGAATCATTTGAAAAAACAGCAGTGAATAATTCTCCGCCAGAAGTAAAAGCTCTGGCTAATTTGCATGAGAAAGAAGGAATTGGCAGTTTAGATGCAGATTTTTCTAGAGCACTCCGAAATGGTGAAAACCCACAGTTTCTAGAAAAGTTACGAACTGATTTAGGAATTAAATCTGATTCTCCAATACCAGCAAATGCTACGGGAAAAGTTAGCCAAAAACAAGCATATGACTTAATCCAGAAAATTGAGCAAGAGTCACCAAATGGCTTTAATGATGAAAATAGAAAACGCATTGATGGCGATATAAAAGATGTCGCTGCGCATCTTCAAAAAAGTTTAAGCGAAAGCGATGATTTATCAGACAAAGAAATAGCAGATGCTCAGAGTAAAACTGAGAATATTATAAAAAATGCCAGACAGGCTATATATCAACGTTCAGAGGCAGAAAGAGGCCTTTAGTTATACCATTGCAGTGGGCTGCAGTTTAGTATATAACACCAAGCTTGATTTTTTAAGGATTAGAGATGGACCGTTTCCCTATTACCAAGGAAGGCTTCACGAAAATGGAAGCTGAGTTGAAAGATTTGAAAGGAAGGCAGCGCCCGGAAGTTATCGAGGCGATTGCTGAAGCGCGCGCGCATGGTGATTTGAAGGAAAATGCCGAATATAAAGCGGCCAAAGAAAAGCAGGGTTTTATCGAAGGTCGCATCCAGGAGTTAGAGGCAAAAATCGGCTTGGCCGAAATTCTTGATCCGAAAGAACAAAGCGGCACGCAGGTGAAATTTGGTGCAACCGTAACACTGGAAGATTTGGAAACCGAGGCAAAAAAAACCTATAAAATTGTCGGCGAATATGAAGCGGATATCGAGAAAGGTTTGATTGCCTATACAACTCCGGTTGCCCGTGCGCTGATCGGCAAAAACCAGGGTGATGTGGTTGAGGTAAATACTCCGAAAGGGCAAGTGGAGTATGATATTTTGAAGGTTGAATATAAATAATAACGCGCCCCGTGCGGGCCTACTGGCCCTCCGATGGCGTATCGCTTCGCCGGCTCATGGCTGGCTCGGCTCCTGCCTCGCAGACTCTACAAGTGATGCTATGAGTTCCGAGCGAAGCGAAGGCGAGGCCAAAGGCCGGTTAGCTGTGCGCGGCGCTTGAGCGCAAATTATATATTAATCCCTTCATCACATAATACATCGTCACGGCATTTAGAATATGCCACATGAAATGCAGGCCGAGCGGGAAGGTGTGGCAGAATGCTTGGTCGAAGCTGCGGCAGAATATCGAGACGGAAAATACAAAACTCGAAAGTTCAAACTGCCGTTCGCCGGGAAGTTTTTTTAAAGATATTGCCGCAGAAACTATAATCAAAAACGCCAGCGTCGGCAGGTATTGAATTGAGCCATTAAATAAAGTGCGGCCAAAAATCTGCAAAATGGCGACATTAAAGCCCAAAAAACTGATTGCGCAAAGTGCAGCCTGCCAGGATTTTAAGCGGAGAGCCTGGTGGAAAATGGCATAAACCGAAAAATGGATGAAAATAACTATTGGTATAATATCAGCCAAAATCGCAGTTTTTGTGGCAATTGTATGGAAAATGAAGCTGCCGATGCCAACAATTGCGGTAAGGATTACGAGGGTTTTTAACTCCCAATTACTATTATTTCCGCGGCAGAATTTGCTATAGGCAATAATTGCAGCAAATATGAAGGCAAAATTGCTTAAAGCGTTAACAGGTTCGGCCCAAAAGGCGGAATTTAAGCCCCTTTCGCAGTATAAAAATAGGTGTTGCGAAATATTTTCCATGACACCTCAATACCATAAAATCCATGAGCTTAGGTATGAATTATGAAACTTTTGTTAAAATGCCGAAATTTTATTGACGGCTTTGTGGTTTTTAGATATCCTATAGTTAATAAGGGTTAACATATTTTATTTATACAGATGTCAGATAGTATATTTACCAGCGCTACAGTTTCTGCTTATCATGCTGATCAGCCATTTTCAGTAGATGGTTTTAACACTATGCAAGCTAATCTATTAAATATAGGCAGTCCGGCAGCATATAATGCTCAAAATGCCGGTACACCGCAGGTTGAGATAGGCTCACGTATTAAATAGTTAATTCCTCAAAAATTCCCGATAAATCCACAAATTCCTTGCCTAGAAAAATTTCTCGTTATAGTTTAGCGAGTTAATAATAATAAACGGTAAGTCATGTCGCGCAAAAAATGGGTTAGCGCACTTTCTAAAGGGGACGGTCAGGTAGTTCCGCTTTCCGATGAAGACAGAGCTCGGTTCGCCGACGAGGAAATTGTCTTGCTTCTGACAGGCTTCAATAATTTTGGCGATAAAATCTATAATTACGTGAAATTGACGTTGAAAACCGTGGATAACCTTATTGAAGCGGTTGAAGGTGGTGGCCGTTTTGATGCGCGCGAATATGGCGAAGTTGTCGCAGCGGGTTTGGGCTCACCAACGCCGGAAGTACGCAAAGAGATTGAATCTAGCTACCGAATGGTGAGCTTCCCTAAATCGGAAGATTCCGCCTAGTTAAAGGCCTAATAAGTTAGAAGTTGCCATCTTCACATCAGCCTGGCTCATCAGTGTTTCACCCACCAAGAAGCTGTTAAAGCCAAATTCACGCATCTTTTTTAGGTCATCATGTGTTTTTATGCCGCTTTCGCAAACTTTTACATAATTTGGCGGGATTAATTGAGAGAGTCTGGCCGAGTTTTTAATATCGACTTTAAGAGTTTTTAGATCCCGATTGTTCACACCTATAAGTTGTGATTTCAAATATTTTAAAGCGCGCTCAGTTTCTTTTTCATCATGCACTTCAACCAGAATATCCATGCCATATTCAATAGCCGCAGCTTCCAACTCAGCTGCTTGCGAATTGCCAAGTGCAGCAACTATCAGCAAAATTGCATCAGCCCCTAGTGCGCGTGATTCAACGATCTGATAAGGATCAAGCATAAAGTCTTTGCGAAGGACTGGCAGTTTTACTGCGGCTCGTGCGATTTTTAAATATTCATCAGCGCCTTGAAAATATGGCTCATCAGTCAAAACTGAAAGGCAGGCGGCACCGCCTTCGGCATAATCACGGGCGAGTTTTTCTGGCGCAAATTCAGCGCGGATGAGGCCTTTGCTTGGGCTGGCTTTTTTAAGCTCGGCAATCAATCCGAACAGTTTTTTGCTTTGCTTATCTTTTAGCGCTTTTATAAACCCGCGCGGGGTTGACGCCTCATGCTTTGCTACTTGTTCAAGATGGGCAAGGCCGAGTTTCTTCTTCTGCTTTGCAATATGCTGGAGTTTATGAGAGCAAATTTCTTCTAATGTATTCATGGCTAATTGCCACGATCTTCGTCGCCTTGTTGGTTTTGGCGAATCTCGTTATAATGCCTGATGTTTTCGTCAGCTTCTTGTTTAGACATATCTTTCATCAAAAGTTCGCGCGCCTGGTCTGGCTTGGCGATAATGCCATAGGCGAGCGCTAAGTTTTCACGATATTTAGGTTTAGCATCTGGGCGTTTTACAAGGCCTTTAAGGATTTTTATACCCTGGTCGTATTTATGTTCCAAAATATATGAAAGCGCGAGGTTATTTAGGAGTAAACCATCTTTTGGCGCTGTTCTTAGGCCTTTAATGAAAGCATCTTGCGCGGCTTTATGGTTGCCCAGCATATCATTGGCAACTCCCAAAGTGTTGTAATAATCCTTATTTTTCAGCTTGTTAATAGATTCTAGTTTAACAATTGCATCATCTGGCCGGTCATTTTCCAGCATGGTTTTGCCAGTTTCCAACTGGAGTTTTTCATTTTCAGGGAAGAATTGTTCACCAGTTTCAAGCAAATCTAAAGCCTCTTCTTTATAGCCTTGTTTTTTAAGGATTTTTGCCAAATCTATGAAAGAATCAGGAATATGTTCATCAAGCGAAATAATGGCCTGATTTAGCTCAGAAGCATGTAATTCATCGCCAGAATCTCGCTCAGAATCAGCAATTTCGCGCAATTGGCTTTTTTGGGCCCTAATTTCAGGTGAAACTTGAGAATTTTGGCCTGCGCAAGCGGCGTTTAAGCTAAGTATCGAAATAATAAGGAATTTTTTCATAGACCTTAATTGTCGTTTTTTTTGCGAATCTGTCAACCATGTCATGATAGTGCAATATTGAAAAGGTAATATCAGTTAAGATATGAACCCGCAACTTTTGAAATTTCAGACGGATAAAGTTCTGCCAGCCGCAATATTAGATTTCGTGCTGCGCGACCGTGTTAATGGAATTGTTTCCAATGAGTTTGAAACGGCACTTACTAAAGGTGATGCGAAGAATATTATCGAAGGTATTGATTCAATTATTTTAAATGCGGAAACTAAAACGCGAATCCGCCTTTCGGAAAGTGACCGGCTGCGGGTGCATATGATTGCTCAAGATGAAATTGTGCAAAAGCTCCTTACTGTTGCAGAAAGGAGGATTGCTTCCTATGGCGGATGAAAAAGAAAAAGCTGAGCGTTATCAGCAAGTCAGAGATTTTGCTCTAGATTATTCTCTGCACCATCCAGATAAAAATAAAGATCCGTTCAATTCAATTGAGCCACAAAATATTACGGATGCGGGTAATATTATTGAACATAATAAAGAAGGGAAAGAGCTCAACGTAGCGTATGATAAGCCAATTACGCATGAGAAAATGCGACTTTTAAAGGAAGGTTTTAAAACTGGGCAAATAGATTTAGATCCTGATAAATTAAAAGCCCAAGGTAAAATTATCGAAAGCGCAGTAGGTGTTGTAGAATATGCGAGAGGCAAGCATATAGATACGGGTCAATTACTTAAACATGCTTCTGTTTCAACTTATATGCAGCCAGCGCTTGATGTGGCTAATGGCAAGGTAGTTGCAAAAGAACAGGAAAGAACAGAGTTGCCAGAAGGTGTTACAATGGGCCATTCTAAACATGCTATAAAACCAGGAGATCATGTTAAGAAAGATGGCCATGATGCTGCCGGTAAAATTGCAGTTAAGCCTTAGTTCGCTTCGAAGCTTCCCATAATGCAATTGCTGCAGCGTTTGAAACATTCAAACTCTCTTGCCTTTCATCCATCGGGATTTTGACGATGAAATCACAATATTCATGCGTTTTATGGCGCAAACCTTTGCCCTCGGCACCCATTACTATTGCCAATTTTTCATAGTCTTTGACAGATTCAACTGAGTTCTCAGTTTCCGCATCCATGCCGGCAACCCAGAAACCTTGTTTTTTAAGATAAGTAATTGTTTCGGCCAAATTGCCGCCGCGAATATATGGCACATATTCAAGCGCGCCTGATGCTGCCTTGGCAAGCACTCCGCCCTCTGATGGTGAATGGCGTTCAGTTGTGACAACCGCGCTGGCGCCAAAAGCAGAGGCTGAGCGTAAAATGGCGCCGACATTATGCGGATCAGTCACCTGGTCGAGTAAAACTACTAAGGTACCGAGATCTGCCTCATATAAATCAATTTCGGGTAATTCAGTGGCGAAAACCGCAATTCCCTGATGCACCGCATCTTTGCCAACCATGGCGGAAATGCGCACATCATCACAAATTTCAACGTTATTTGGCAGATATTGCTTGAGTTCCGCGGCCGTGTTTTTTGAGGCAATAACCCGTGAAACCGTGCGCAAAGGGTTGGCAAGCGCCGCTAAAGCACTATGTTTGCCATAGATCCACAAATTGCCGCTGCTAGTTTTGCTGCTGACTCTTCCGCCCTGGCTGCCGTTTCTATTAAAACCTTTTCTTGACATATTTACCGGGATATCAGATATCAGATGTCCGATATCAGAACAATGATTATAATTCTGAGGTCTAGGTTGGTGGAGTGGCCGAGCGGTCAATGGCAGCAGACTGTAAATCTGCCCTCTCACGAGTTCGTTGGTTCAAATCCAACCTCCACCACCACTTTTTAGTTCGAAGTTTATCTCCAATGTTTTTTCTATAAGCCTCAGGATCATCCTGGGCCAAGCTGCAATATCTTGGCACCAAATCGCTTTTGCGCCAATGTCCAAATCTAGATTGAGCAAGCGTTTGCGCGATATAACTAAAGTAGAATCTATCAGTTATTTCTAGTAACTTTTAAATTGACATCTTAATGATTATTAACTATAGTTTTTGGGAAGTTTATATCTTCTTAGGAAGAAATGGTATATGGAAGAAAGTTCCCCAATTAAACAGTCGCCTAATGATGCAACGGTAAATACGGAATACGCTTTGGTTATAACAGAGCGGACATCTAGCGATATATTACCAAATGTAGATTCTGCTATGGTTATAGATGAAGATAATGTTTCTAATGAAACATCGGCAGAAAAAGATTTTGAAAGACATTCCCAAGATGATGGTTTGCAAAGAAATGCTAAGCAATGGGGTATAGAACATAGTTTTTTTACCTCTGCACAACGGGAAGAAATGTTTGCCGATGGAGATAATACTATCCTTGCTCTAATACGAGCGACAAAAAGGCTTGATAGAATTAAGGAGAATTCTAATTACCGTCGTGTAATAGCAAAATTGATAAAGCCAAAAGTTGTAGGATTGTTAAACGGAGCGACCATTAGCGAAATTTTAGATTCTACGGGTTTCTTTGAATTGATATATGAAGTTGAGCTAGCGGCAATTGAAAATAGATTTCCCGAAACTGATATTGTATTACCATACACCCCAGATCCAGAAATGAAGTGGATCATGTGTCGTTTAGCGGGAACGCAAACAAATATTTCATTGTTAATTAGCACGATTCTCAAACATACGAGTTATGATATTGGGCGATTTTGCAGAGAGTATAATAGTTTATCACTTTTTAAGATTACGCCAGAAGTTGTAAAAGACTGGGTTCACAAAAATAAACTATCTCACGTTTCCAATGCCGGGCCGAATAGCAAAGCAAGACAGGACTTATTTTATTTAGATGGGTTTTTTGAGTTTTTTAGGATTAGGTCGTGATGACAATAGTATTGTTGCCCAGCAAGGTAGACAAATACTTAATTCGATATTTTCTAAAGATAATACAATTCAAGGAGCATTCGAACACGGCATTGCTGAATTGCAGAAGGCATTATCAGAAGCTACGAACCATTCGCAACCCGAACATTTAGCTCGCTTCCTTGGTTTAATCGAAGCTTATAATAGTGTTACAACTAATGAACTGGCGTCTAGATTATATAAATCTGAAACAAAAAAATATACTCGTTGGAGATCTGGCCAAACTTCTCCTGAATTAGAAGAAAGGCATGACTTAATGGCAAAATTAAAGCTGCTACCAAATAGCAAATATGGCAGTTTAATAATTAACTGCATTTTTAAAGATGAAGAAATTAGAACTGAGCAAAATAAGCAGCAAGGCAGCAAAAGTTTTGCAGTACTGGTTCAAGAGGCTCGAGAAAGAAATAATATGTCAACTCACGAACTAGCATTGCGAGTAGGATGTTATGAAACTTTGATTATTGCTATTGAAGCGGGCTTTATTGTTCCTGGAGAAAATAACTTTGTGGCGATATACAAAGCCTTGGGCATTGAAACTGATGATCAAGCCGCAGACTCAGCCAGAAATGATATAGCGCTGGAGAGAGCTAAATTGGTTGGGGCATTAAACGATGTAGAAGAAAGTGTTTTTATTGCTTTAGAAAAAGTCGATATAAATACTAATTTGTCAACATTCCTCTCAAGATTTACTTGGCATGATGGAAAGTTTAAAAAGCGGAGTGTACCTGGTGCGGTTAATATAGCTGTTATTAGTGATAAGATGAGCGGCGTGGCGAATACATCTCCAGCAAATTTAAATGAAGACTTCTGCAAAAGAGACTGGCGTAAAATAAAAACCATAGCAACAAATATTGAAGATAAAATTCGTTTATTTGCTAATGCAACTTCGGAATTAGTTAGAGACGCTAACCTTAGAGCTTTAGTTGCAATGACAATTCTAGATATATGTTTTAGAAGGGTCCCAAAAGCATCAGTTGATACGATTTATACCGAATATATGAAAACTGCCGAAGCTGCTCCAACCTTTCCAGGGTTTTTACAGCATGCGGCATTATTGTGGCGCATGAGCAAAACTGAAATTTCACATGCTCTTGGTTATAAATCGGCGCTAGTAGATCAAGCAGTTGCGTTAAATGCTACTAAGAATATGGATTATTATGTTGATAACGTTGTTGCTAAAATGAACCTTGTATGCGGCAGCCTTACTTCAGGCCAAACCCTGAAAAATTTATACAAACTAAGAAATGGCAAACTAGGAGCCGTAACTATTGATCAATTAGCAGATTATGCACTTGAAATTATCAGCCATAAAGAAGCTAGAATTAAAGATTTTCCAAATAATCCAGTGGCGCAATATTTATTATTGCCTGACTTTAACCACAGTAAAGACCCGCAAGCTTTAATAGATAAGGCACAGTTACCTATTGCTTTTGTTTTCTTATATTTAAATTCTGTTAACAGAAGTTTTGCTGAATTTTTACTAGAGATTGGTGCATATTTTCTTATGTCGGACGAAGGGGGCATCTATCCTAAAGTAATAGAATATCAAAATGGTCACCGACCTTTGGTTGCCAGTAATTCCGGCACGGGAATTGAGCTTAATAACAGGCGTGCGACATTGGCGGATAAAATTGCAGACGGGATAGCTAAATATCGCCGGGTTTTAAGAGAAAAAATTATTGCTATTATTCTTGTCGAACCAAAATATTTAAGACCATCAGATGTAATAGCAGGAGTTTACAATGGTGAATTTAATATTCACCATGCTTTTACAATATTGAAATTGCAAATTGGCGAAACTAATAGTGCTTTGGCATTGGAAGTAGGATTTACCGAAACAGTAACTTCTAATTTAGAACATGGTAGTTTTTTACGAATCAAAGAGCAAGCAGAAAGTTTGGCGAAAGTTATATGTAAAAAGTACAAGCAACCTGAGGCGGCAGCTGAATTGGCTTTATTATTTACAGGTCAAACACGCAAAATTTATCTGGCAGGTATAATTCAAGAAATAGAGCGAGCGTATCAATATGCGGCGGAGAAAAATTATCCGCCTGAGAAGAAAAGCAAATTATATGAGAAGCCCGTTCTGACAATACTTGAGTTAGTGGATATGATGGTTGAGCAAAAAGTAGGGCCAAAAAGATATACCGATTTCTTAAGAGATGTCACTTACAGAACAGATGAGGGTAGAATAAAAGACGGTGTCAGTCCCTCCACTATCGCTTCACTTAAGCGGGTAGGACATCTTG
>Ga0206927_1059_pt1 | contig 26132 bp, 25 predicted proteins | sample Alteio_BWOrgHeat_60_FD_153249 | JGI IMG/M metagenome (GOLD analysis project Ga0206927, IMG submission 153249) | Enriched cells from forest soil in Barre Woods Harvard Forest LTER site, Petersham, Massachusetts, United States -... | ecosystem: Environmental > Terrestrial > Soil > Temperate forest >... | reverse complement strand
TATGGTTTAATCTTATTCTAAATAGTAGAGCAATTCCCTAATTAAATACTATAATAACAGGTATATAAGACCCAATGTCTGATAGCCCATGGCAACCAAGAATTCTTTTGCAGGATGCAGTAGTTATAAATGCTGCTCTTGAGGTTATGCCGCTTAAAGAGGCCGGGATATGCGAGCCTAATAGTTTACTTTTTCTAAATCGCCATGAGTTAAATGAGGCTGGGCTTAGAGAAGCGATAGCTTTTGCTCGCGGTCATCGAGTTGATGTTTTAGTGAAAGAAGTTGCCAATAGAAAGCCACCACTTTCCAAAAGCGAATTCTTGAGCATGACCGGCCTGAAATTGAGCGGAGAAGCAGACCTAAAATCCAAAGAATATAGCCGCTATACCGCAGCGCTAGCAGATGAAAAAGGCCGTATCTTAAAATCATATCTGGAAAGAAGGTTGGATGAAATAGAAGCCAATGCCGCAAAAATTTCTACCGCTATAACTTCAGATGCCGAAGCAATTCGCGGTAATGCAATTATGCATAAAGCCTTGCGTGCTTTTGACCGCACAGAAAATTTTGTTCTTTCTTTCATGCAGAGAAAAGACGGGGGAATTCATTTAGGAAAGGTAATTGTTGGCTCTTGCTTAATTGGCCTTGCTATATTGGGAGCTAAAAATATCGATCCGATGCTGGCAACGGGTATGCAAATAGCGGTTTATACCGGTGTTGCTGGATTCTTTACCACACTTGGAAGCCATGTTCGCAGGCAGTTAGTACGTGCCGCACCAGAAATTTCCAACGGCCGGGAATTGGCCCAGGAAGTGGCACTCGCAATTAGTGCAGATACTCCGGAAAGAGTAAAAAAAATGTGCAAAGCAATAAGGCCGTTAGTTATTATTGCCAGTGATGCTGTGTATTACGATCCGGTTATAGGTATTCCCAAAAACCCAATGAGGAAACGCTTCGGCATGATGGTGCCTGAATATGGCTCGGTTTGGGCTCATGAAGCAATGGCACGGCAAGTAACTGTAGTGCAGGAAGAGTTAGAGCATATAGTTAATTTTTCCGTTGGTTTTGATAAAGCCGCCTGGACAAAAGCAGCTACACAGGATTTGCACACTTCGGTGGGCAGAAACTTCATGGCGAAGCATTCTGGTAAACCCTCTGGCTGGTGGAAAAAATACAAGGGTGATGCCCTCGGCTGGGAAATGCTAGAAGAAATTAATCGCATATTTGATAAGCTAAGTAGCGAAACTTCCCCGAAACAAGCATTGGCGACAATGAGCAAATCTATCCCATCTTCTACAGACATGCTTGAACAATATAGACGGGCAGAAAAAGAATTTCTTGCCTTATTATCTCCAGAAGAACATCCTTTTGATGCTGCAGCTGAAGATGCATCTCCTCCTTCATACGGGGATTTAGCAGTACGTGATGCCGCAGCTCTTGCCAAATTAGGCTTTAAGCCTCAATCAGGGGGAATGAGGAAGAAAGGAAGTTAATATGGTGGAATTAGAGGTGAGTAATAAAGAGTTTTTGTTAAAGCTTACCTACAACACAACACTCAAATAATGTAAACAGTGCCTAGGCAGTATTAAAAATGAACCTAAAGCAATTTGCCGACAATTATATTGATGATTTTAGGAAAGCCTACCAACTTGTGGTACATCCGGAAGGTCTTGCTATTGATACATGGGCTAAAGTAAATGCACCCTATCTCAAAGTCTATTTCAATCAGCTTAATAATAACCAGGGTTTTTCGGGTGACGTAGTAGAAGATGGATGGTACGAGGGAATTAGAGAGAAACCAGAAAGTTTAAGCCTGGAAAGTACCGCAGTCGTTGAGAAGATCCCGGAAGAAAAAAAAGAATTAAATGAGTTGCTGCTGATAGATCTGGTGGGAAAACTTATTCCCGCCCTGGAAAGGGCTCAGGCAGAAGGACAGGATAGTAAGAAATATGAAAGGGAAGAAGTTGATGTCAAAAAAGAAGACCCTATGCAGTCAAATAAATATAGAGTTACGTATAGAGTCAAAACGAAAACCATTGATGTTCTTGCAGAAGATAGTGAGTTTATAAAACGAAAAGGCCAGGGAGGAGCCGTGCGTCCCCTGCGGCTTCTAATAAAGTATTTGAATGAAAGACAACATCACTATGCGCAATATATCGCATATCTCGATTTTGCTACCAATACCATGCAGGAGAGTTATAAGGGCTATCTAGGAAGTGCTACACCTGCCACGGATAGTCTGGAAGAAGTTAAAGCACCATTGGAGGAGCGTGTAAAATATATAAACTCAACAGTAGAAAAGCTCAATCAAGCGCTAACCGCGTTGGTGTTGGTGCGAATAAGGATATCCGATATAAAACCCTCCATAAATGGTAGGGACTAGACTCGGGCCTTTTGCCTGGTCGCTGACAATTAGGGTATTTCAAGCTAATACTACTGGGTTTAAAATGCCACAAGCCCCGGGAATGGGGCTTGTGTTTTTTTGTTAGTGCAGGACGCTGTTCTGTCGAAACAGCGGCCTCATCCAAAGGTAGGAGTGGTGAGGCTACTCCTCATCCTCCAGCCGAACCTGCCGCACGGGCAGAAACTGCGGGAGTGGAAGGGTGGTCACCTTCTCCAGCACTTCCTTTCCGTCTACATGGAAAGTTTCCGTGCAGACCGAGCAGCGGACGGATCGCTGCTGTTCGGCTGGAAAGGCGTGTGCCCCACATTTGGGACATTTCACTCGTAGGAACATTGCTGTTCCTCCTTCGAGTTGTAGGCCAGCGTGTACTAACGCTGCGCCTGGGGGGTATAGAGGGCACTTCCTGCGCCCATCTCTGGGGAATAGATGTAAATCCTTAACATCTATATAAACACCTCTATTGTAGCAAAAAATGTGGGTAGAAATATTAAAGTTTTGTTAAATTTCGCGGCTCCACCGGTAAATGCACGTATATAGCATTTATAATATCTCCTACAGACCTTTTTGTGGCTCGCTTTCCATTCTTTTTACCATTGCGGTAAACTTAACCTTATCTTTTCCGACAATTGGGGCAGCTTTTACTTTAAGCATGTCACACATCTTTACAAAATCTGTAAATTCAATGCGCAAGGATCCGGTTGAAAGGTCATGCTTTACATCAAGAATCTCTAACGCCCGCGCAAACAATTCCCTGCTTGCCTGCCCGACCTCCCCTCCTTTCGTCACAGCAACAACATAACCTGTATTTCCGTTTTCCATCTTAAATTCCGATGGTTTTCTTTCTATTGCTGCGGCAAGGGTATCTACGATCATTAAGTCCAGCCCGTCTTTTGGTTCTATTTTCAACCAGGTACACATTCTTTCAAAAACCGGCATTTCCATGCTGACACCTTTATGCTTTCCTGAAAGTTTATGTTTTATCCCAAGCGTTCGCAGGGCCTGAGTAATAGCATCTCTTGCTGCAAAATCATCCGGCTCATTCGGAAAACGGAATGCTACAACTTCACTGCGGTTATCAGGATTAATTTCGAAGTCAGGTGGGTTTTTTGTTATGGCAGTAATCAAGAAATCTCTTTCCTGACCACCTCTGTCAAGCTCACCAAATTCACTCCTGAGTAGATCAAGATCTTCCATATTAGCATGCGCTGCCTGAAAGCTGGTGCTTCGGCTTTTAGTATTTCGCCATTCTCGTGCTTTACCTCTCATAACCCTTCTCCTCAAAAATTAAGATTTATATAACTGGCTACCATAATAACAAAAATTCATTAAGAAAAGGTTAACGAGAAAAATCTAGCAATTACAATATGTTAATACATCTACCTCAGCGGTTGTGCGGCAATTGGCCTAACTTGAGTTACTACCCAAGGGTATCCAGCCCCATTTTTTACCTGGCGTTAATACTTTCTTAACCTTTATGGCTTATTATATTTTATATTAATGGAAGAGTTATGAATATAATAGATACGGTTGGAAAATATGTGGACTTAGTCTGGCGAGCCGCACGTTTGACTGAAGCTCAAGGGGCATCTACGGCTCCTCAAGCCGGATATAAATATGCAAATGATGCTCAAAGGGTGCTCGTAAGCGCAGCAGCATCTGTTGGCGCCAGGAAATTCTGGTATTGCACTGGAAAATCCCTTGATAATCTTGAAGTGGTGCATGGTGGAAAATTCTTGGATGAGGATGCCCCTCCAGAGCCGCCTAAAGGAACGCCACCTGAACCTGATAATGAGGCATATCATGCATATTGGAATCAGTGGGATAAGTATAGAAAATATCAAGAAATTGAAGCAGCTTATAAAGCTGTTGAGCCTGAATATAAAGAGGCTGAACGTGCAGAGATTGAATATAGAAAGGTACCACGGACCAATCAGATAGTGGATATAAATGATCCTACTGACACTGACATACAGGATTATGAAAGGCCACCTTCTGCAGAAGAAATAAAGAAAATGATTACAAGCGGAGAATTACTTTCTATCGAAGTAAAAGATTTAGATGGAAGAACAAAAGGATATGCCCTACTACACCGGCCTCTTCTAAGGGAATTTGAAGAAAAAGAACTACCGTTTGATGAAACAGAAAAACCTATAGCAGAACATCTTATAACTATGGGTGCAAGATTCCTTGACCCTATAGACCCTAAAGAAAAGCCTCGTGTTGGCAGTAAAGAAGAAAGAATAGAACAACTGAGCACTTTGCAGCATCTGATGATGGAAAGATTAAGGAAGATATCGCCAGGCACTGCAAGCCATGTGGAAAGGGTGGGAAAGCTTGCGCTGAGTCTTTTTCAGGAAATAAGTGCAAAAAAAGTTGAGTTCCCAATAGAATTTAAAATGACGAAAGAAGATCAGGATGAGTTGATGATTGGTTATTTATACGCAGTATTACACGATTTTGATAAAGGCCAGGTTCCGCTTTCCATACTACATTATCCCGGGAATTTAAGGAAAGATCCAAACCCCAGAAAATGGGAAAGAATGATGCTTCATGCGCTTAATACACGTGATGCTCTTGACCATCCTGTGCTGCAGGAAGGAGACCCAAAGCATCCTAATGCCAGCCCAGCAATTGCTGCAGCAGCGCACCATATGCGCCCTGATTACAGCGGCTACCCATTTTCTCCTTCAGATGATCCAGCCTCGCCCCTTGTAGGAGAGGACGGAAATTTACTACCAATTCCGCTGTTTACCAGAATTATCCAACTTATTGATGGTTATGAATCTATGTCATCTCTTAAAGAACAAAATGCAGCGCGTACTTACGATGCAAGATTCTTAATAGATCTTCCAAATGGCGCAGGAGGAACTGGGAAGAAGACCGATATGGACGGAATTCTGAACGTTTTATTTTTGGACGCAATTAATGGACAGGTCGATCCTCTTCTATACAGCACTTTTATACACAGCAACACTCTTGCAAATGACATAGAAGAAAATAAGCATATGTATATAGGTAAAAAAGAGTTTAATGCGCTAAAAGAGATAACAGAGGGGAAAACAAAGGAAGGGTTAGATAATAGAGAGTCCGCATTTTCTTCTGAAAGGTGTGCTGCTTTTAAAGCCGCGTGCACGGCCGCTGCTCGCAGGGGATACACAACTGTTTTTCTGAATGGTACTGGATCTAATGGCAGAAACTCAGAAAGATGAAGGTAAGCCGCCTTGCCTAGCGCTTAAAGCAGGGCAATAATAAACAGTAGCAAGAAAGGTGAGTGTTGGAACCAAGGATCAAATATACCGCCCCTGATAAATTGCCGCATTGGGATACGGAAGGTGAGTTCAGTCTGTTGATTTTTGATATGAATAGCCTGTATGTCGAATTGCAGAAACATCCCATAACACATGTGACGGCGAGTGACCTTGCGTTAAGTCACCGTCGGGCGTTAGAACAAGCCTTAAAGAATCACCAGCCTATCGGAATGCCTATTATCAGACTTACGAAAGATGTGGAGATGGACGATATGATTGATTTTTTCGATGGCAGACATCGCACGGAGTTTCTACATGAGAATGGAATAAAAGAAATGCCCGCTGTTGTGTTGACAGGGCAAAGAGATAGGATGATTGCCATGGGGGTTGCCCGCGAGCCGACGCCTCAAGAAGAACACGCTATAAAAACAGGGCTGGCCTTTCAATATCTCGATAATTTATATCGGAATCAGGAAAAATGGTGGAGGTGAACGGGATCGAACCGATGACCCCCTGCTTGCAAAGCAGGTGCTCTCCCAGCTGAGCTACACCCCCACATTGCCGAAAGAGCGGGTTTTATAATCCCATCAGGCGGAAAAGTCAAAAACCATCTGAACGGAAGATTAGCGGGTCAGTCTGCCTTAGAACATTTAAGGAAGGGAATCTATTGCTTCCACCAGACATATGTGACGTACGCCAAACTGACTACGGCCACAATGATAAGAATCAGAAGGTGGCCAGCAAAAAAATCGTGCCAATAAGTGCCAATCGCAATGCCTAAAGCTAACACGCCCCATTTGAAAAGACCGCCCTGCCACCATTTCAGCGTGAATGTCTTGAATATATTCATATGCCCTTCCTTCTTCGTAATATCATCCATGTTTTTCTCCTGATTTCAACACTAAGCCCTAAGCAACTCATTTACGCTGGTTTTACTCCTAGTTTTTTCATCGACTTTTTTCACGATTACCGCGGCATAGAGTGATGGGGAATCGGGCGTTTTTCCCGGAATAGAACCCGGAACCACTACCGAATATTTTGGCACACGGCCATAGATAACTTCGCCGGTTTCGCGGTCGATTATCTTGGTTGATGCACCTAAAAATACGCCCATTGAAATCACCGCACCTTCCTCCACGATCACGCCCTCAGCCACTTCCGAGCGCGCGCCGATGAAACAGTTATCCTCGATTATAACTGGGTTCGCCTGCAACGGCTCCAGAACGCCTCCGATGCCGGTACCGCCGGATATATGGCATTTCTTCCCGATTTGCGCGCAGGAACCGATGGTCGCCCAAGTATCCACCATCGTCCCCTCACCCACATATGCGCCGACATTAACAAAGCTCGGCATTAATACCGCATCCCTGGCGATATAGGCAGAGTGCCGGACAAAACAGCCGGGAACTGCCCGGAATCCGGCGGTTTTGAATTCCTTCTCGCTCCAGCCGGAAAATTTCGGCCCAACTTTATCCCACCATTTTAAATCTTCCCCTGCACCGTAAACCTTAAGCGGATTGATGCGGAACGAAAGCAATATGGCCTTTTTCAGCCATTGGTTGACTTCCCACTTGCCGGATTTTTTCTCGGCGACGCGGAGTTGCCCGGAATCCAACTTTTCCAGCGTTTCCTGCACCGCCGCCTGCACGTCTGGCACTTCGGCGAAGTTTATTGTATCCCGCGCTTCCCACGCATGTTCGATTATTTTCTTAGAATCCTGCATTTTTTAGCTCCTTTTGAGCGTGAAAGGGTAAATTGCCTGGCTCAAGTTTTCAAGCGGTTAAAATTCCCTTGCCTGTAAGCGCAAATTTCCTTAGATTCCGGCTGCCAATTTCAAGTTTCTGGCTTTTAGAATGTGGGGCCATAGCTCAGCTGGGAGAGCGCAACGCTGGCAGTGTTGAGGTCGTCGGTTCGATCCCGATTGGCTCCACCATCCGCCTTCGCTTACGCTTCGGCGCGACGAGTCGCGACGTAAGCGTTAGAGAAGCGGATGCCTCGCCGTAACGAAGTGAAGGCGGGCCGGAGACTGGTTAGCATTAGACTGCACCCACCACCAATTCTCCTCTTGTATTTCAGTAGATTGCTTATCTTGCTCTCCCGGTGTCAAAAATCTCCATCCATCCGGGTAAAAGCAATCTTACCAGGCAGGCCGGTTTCCTAGCCTGACAAACTGGGTGTAAGCAGTCTCAGTGAAGCTTCTTCCTCTGCCAATACCAGTGGTGGTGTTAGTAACAAAACCAACTGAGCTTGCATGACTTGTATTAATGCCATCCATTACTGCGCTGACAGTGGTAACCATGCCAGTAGTATCAAACGTACCATCATTGGTAAACGTAAAAGGAATCTGAACGATAGGAATACCAGCGCTGGCGGAGTCAGCACCGTCGTTAGCCAATACTACTGGCCCTCCCACAGATGCAAGTAAAACGGCTAAGGTGGAAATTGTAAGAAACTTTTTCATATAATGCACTCCTAAGCACCAAATTGAGATTAAACCAAGCCAATGCTAATCACGTTAACACTGAATAGTTAATAAAAGGTTAACGCCACGAAAAGTTTTCTTGTATATTGATAATTAAGGGTTTTAATTCCATATTTTCTCAACTTATTGGGTATGGCGGAGTTGCAGGCCCATAGAGAAGCGGATGCCACGCAGTAGTTCCGTAGGAACGAAGGCGGGCTTTATTCCGGATACCAAACCAGAGAATTAATGATCCATGGGATTTTCATGGCCTGTCGCACGATCATTACTAATAATCTTCAATAATTTCTCCATATTTGCGATGCTCCGGTCATAGCCTCCAGCGATTATCCTATCGTATATGGCCTTAGAATAATCCTTGCCCGACTTACCCTTATCCCGCTCCTCAAGGGTAAACTGCAATATGATCTGGGCGGCTTCATAGAAAACATCCGGTAGCTTCGCCGCTTTATATAGTGCTGCGAATCCTTTGGCGCTGCCGTCATAGACAAGTTTGCGCACATTGGGCAGCGGCGCACCTGTCAAATACGCCAGGCTGCTCTCGAAAAATGCTATATTTCCTTTACACAACGATCTTAATATCAATCCTGTGGTGAGTTTTCGCTCGCGGTACATTATATTGACGAAATCGTCTATTTCATTGCGATTTTTTCTCTTAACGCTTTCTAGAAGTTTCTCATCATGCGCTTCTTCCGCCATCAATGATGCCACTCCCAGCGAAGCATTATATTCAGCCAGCAGCTGCTCTTTAATCTTGCCAGGTACCAGCGTAAGCATCTGCTCGACTGTTTGGATTGGAAGGTTGCTGCGGCTTACTAAGTCCCCCAGAATAGTCTCGTTATGCTTGAAGTCGTTTATTATACGCATCATGCTGCGTTCCGATATTTCCGCCTTGCGGTTCTGAATTACGGTTTTGATGATTTCGATGTTGCGGCTATTCATCAGTTCATCCACCACCCTCTCCGGCAACAATCTTCTCTTTGATATAGCTTCGAGTTTTCCGATTTCTTTGGTGCTCCTGATTATTTGCAGCAAATCTTCATCTGAGAACACGGGAGAAAATTCAAGGACTGGGTTGGATACTTCTAGAATATCCATGGCGAGTTTCAGCGCCACCCGTTTAGGAAGATTCGGGTTATCCTTTAAGCTGCGCGAAACTATCTGCCTGATCCGCTTTTCAATATCATGGGAAAGAATTAAAAGTATTTCGGCGACCACCTCGGCTTCGACCGCCGCGAATACGTCGGCGTTGAAATGAGTGCAGACTTCAAGCGCTAAGTCACGCTTGGCTTCAAAGGAAGTACCAGAGTTCTGAAGCGTGTTAAGGCAGCCGGATAACCCTGCCTTAGGATCATTCTTGGTGTTGTCCATAAACTATCTAACGCAAATAGTGATTTCTTAACATATCACAAATTAGTTAATGAATAGTTAACGCTGAAAAGTGGCTGTTGGAGTGGACATAGAGGCGGCGGAGGAAGTTGGATAATGAAGTGGGATAATGGAGTCATCTAAATTCATAATGACAGGATTACATTATTCTGGCTCAATATGGAATTGCAAGATTAATGCATCTATAGCCGATTAAAGGAAACAGTGTTGGACAAGGCTGTCATTCACGAATGCACGCTATTATCCTTTGAGGATAAAATCACTTTTCCGCAAGTGGTGCAGAAGCTGGCCGCCATCGGCGTTGAGCGGTATGTTGCCGACCTGATAAGGTTGCACAGAACCACCTATAACACTAACAACGAAACCTACGTTGAATCCCTGCCATTAAAGGATGCGCCTGCTGTTCCTTCGTCTTTCAATCAAAGTGGCGTGCGCGTGGCAATTGCCGCTATTCAGCAGGGGAAAATTAATTACACAGAATTCCTACGGCAAATGATGAAAGCAGGCTGTTGCCGTTACGAAGTTTATATCACCGGCAAGAAAGTCATGTATTTGGGCAGGGATGGCGAGCACCATATCGAGAATTTCCCAACCAAAACATAAATTTCCTTCCGTATGCAGATTATTGGGCTGGTGCTGGTGATATTTACCTGCGAAATCCACCATATTTAAAAACTTTTATTGTTTTAAAGGCACCAATGTTTCAGCAAAAATCCTGGCGCTTGCTTCCCACGAACAGCCCTCAGCAAAGCTGCGGCACTCTGTGCGCGAACACTTTAACGCTTGGTCAATTGCGACTTTTAAATCTTCATTCAGCACCCCTACTTTTGCATCGCCCACCACATCGAGCGGCCCAGTGACCGGATATGCCGCAACCGGCGTTCCTGATGCTAACGCCTCCAGCATAACAAGGCCGAACGTATCCGTGCGGCTGGGAAAAACAAATACATCGGCGCTAGCGTAAAAGCGGGTAAGTTCTTCGTCCTCCTTCATGCCGAGAAACAAGGCTTTGGGATAACGCACCTCCAGGGATTTCAGGAGCGGCCCCTCGCCAATAATAAGCTTGGTTCCGGGCGTATCCAGCGACAAGAATGCTTCGATATTTTTTTCAACCGAGATTCGCCCGACATAGAGCAGGATTGGGCGGGGGAAATCGAGTGGTATTTTTTTTGATGGGTGAAAAAACCCGGTATCCACTCCGTGCGACCATTGTTTGCATTTGCGAAATCCACGCGCGATTAGATCGCGCCTCAGGCTTGGGGTTGGCACCAGGGTTGCAGCAGCGCCATTATGAAACCAGCGCAAAAAGCTATAACCAATACCCAGCGGCAGCCGCAGATGTTTCTGCAGATATTCAGCAAAGCGCGTATGAAATGAAGTGGTAAAGTTATAGCCATGTTTTGCGCACCAAAGCCTAGCAGTAATCCCAAGCGGCCCTTCCGAGACGATATGTATATAATCGGGCTGAAGTTTGTTTAATTTTCGTGTCAGGCGTGGCCACGGATTTATTGCAATCGGAATTCCTGGGTAGCCGGGACAAGGCATGGTGCGAAAGTCTCCCGGCTCTAGTATGCTGACCTGCCATCCCATATCCTTTAAATAGTCCACTATCACCTTAAGCGTGCGAACAACCCCGTTTATTTGCGGCTCCCAAGCATCCGTTACCAGCGCTAAATGTTTAGGTTTTGTTGACATATCAACCTCAGGTTTTAAGAAAGAGAAAATTGTGTTTCATCATTATTAGGCGAGTCAGTTTTAGTCCAATTAATAATCTCCAGCCTGCCATCAAACCATTCTACCAGTGCTGTGCAGCTTTCAACCCAGTCGCCGTCATTGCAATATAAAATAGAGCCGTAAGGTTTGATTTCGGCATGATGGATGTGGCCGCACACCACGCCGTCCGCCTGGTGGCGCTTGGCAGCATCCACAATATAGTGCTCAAAATCACTAATGATTTGCACGGCAGATTTCACCTTATACTTCACTTTGGCCGATAATGACCAATAGGAGAGTCCCATCTTCTGCCGCGCATTGTTCAGCCAGCGGTTAACTTTCAGAAGCTGCATATAAAAATAATCGCCGATATGGGCGATCCACTTTGCATAAGCCATTACGCTATCGAATTCATCGCCATGCATGATCAGCAACCTTTTACCGTCCGCTGTGGTATGGATATCTTCGCGCAATAGTTTTATATCACCAATTTCCAAGCCTACATAAGGCCGCAAAAATTCGTCGTGATTGCCGGGAATGAAAATAACTTCCGTCCCCTTGCGGGATTTGCGCAGGATTTTCTGTATTACCGTACTGTGGGTGGATGGCCAATACCACTGGCGCTTCAGGCTCCATCCATCTATAATGTCGCCTACCAAATAAATTTTATCGGCATCGTACTGGCGGAGAAAATCAATAAGAAATTCGGCTTTACAGTCACGAGTGCCTAAATGTATGTCTGAGAGCCAGATGGTGCGGCACTTTACAGTTTTTCCTTCATCCTGCATGGGCTATATATAACTAAGTACGGGGGAAAAATGAAGACCGCTCAACAATAAATATTCTATAATTTATTTGTATTCGCTTCACCCCAGCCAATGGCTAAACCTGGGGGCTATCGCGTAGTTAAGCTGTATCAGCAAAATAAAGCCGAGACTCCAATATGTGTTGATAACAGAGAGCAAAACGCCAAATGCTAGTAAGACTAGAGCAAACATGACGCGTTTCTTGATGGCGGCGTCTAAACCCTCCGGAACATTAGCTTTTAACAAGCCGTGCTTGGTTGCATATGTCCAACTTACATAGAGCAGCGTTGACAACGCAAAAAGGTTAACCCAATATACGACAAACGCCGTTCGGTAAGTGATGAACTCAGCCAGAAACTTGGTCGAGAACGGCATAATAGAAACCGCGAATAGGAAAGTGATATGAATCCAGGTCAGGTTTCTATCGCCTCTCCTGAAGTGATTAAGCTGCGTTTGCTGGCCAGTCCAGTAAATCCCCAGAGTCAAAAAACTCATGGCAAACATTCCTATCTTTGGGACAAGCGCCACTAATACCCGCCATATATCCCCTTCACTGTGAGTAATAGCATTCACCGGAACATGAAGGTCAAGAACCAGCAGCGTCATCGCCACCGAAAAAACGCAATCGCTAAGAGAGCCAAGGCGCCGCACGCTCTGCCCAGCAATTTTATTATATGATGTGCCTTTATTATCTCTAAAAATCATAATGGCAAACTACATTATTTTCAGGCAATAGAGAATAGAGATTTGCTAGGATAAATCTAGATCAATGGAGAAGTCTTTTTGGCTTGGACGGTATATATTTTAGAGTGCTCTGACCAGACCCTTTACACCGGGATTACCAACGATATGCCGGGCCGCCTGGTAAAACACATAAAGGGCACCGGCGCCAAATACACAAGAGGACGCGGGCCTTATAAGGTCATCTATGCTGAGTTGCATAATACGAAAGGCCGTGCCTTAAAACGGGAAGCCGAGATCAAGTCCTTTGGCAGAGATAAAAAACTGAAACTTGCTGCCGCTTACCATTCTGATAAATAAAAAACGGCCTGGAAATTTCCAGGCCGTTTTTATTGAAAAAAGTAAAAGGATTACTTATTTACTGCTTTCTTAAGAACCTTGCCGGCCCTGAACTTAGGCTGCTTGGAAGCCGGAATGTTAATCGGCTTGCCAGTTCTCGGGTTACGTCCTTTGGTCGCCTTTCTTTTGGCAACTCTGAAAGTGCCGAAATTTACCAGACGCACGTCGTTGCCTTTGGTAAGAGCGCCAGCTATTGACTTGCAAATTGCATCAATAGCTTTACCGCAATCAGCCTTGGATAAACCAGTTTTCTTCGCAACATCATCGATCAGATTGTTTTTATTCATTTTGCCCTCATTGCTTAAAGTTTTTAAAGATTGTAAAAAAATGGCTAAGGTTTTCTAGAGCCACCGGCACATATCAAGCACCAAGAAAGGGAAAGAGCAAGCAAAATTTAAGAAAAAGATGGAATAAGTGGGGTTTTCGGGGGTGCAGCCGCTTAAGATTGGCTTGTTTCCTTACTAAAAGCAATTATCATATTATTAAAACCATTCCTTTACGGTAAATGATTCAAGAAAATAATTCATCAGACCTAATAACAAAACAATCAAAAATTACCGCATTCCGGTTTGTCTTGATGATCGGAATTGTCAGCCTGTTCGCCGATTTTACTTATGAAGGCTCCCGCAGCATCACCGGCCCTTACCTGGCGCATCTTGGCGCCAGCGGATTTGCCGTCGGCATCATTGCAGGGCTCGGAGAATTGCTAGGATATGGCTTGCGCCTGGTTTCCGGGCGATTAGCTGAGCGCACCGGTAAATTCTGGCCGATCATATTATTCGGCTATGCAATTCAAATGATTTCAGTGCCGATGCTGGCATTGGCGGGAAGTTGGCGGGTTGCGGCGCTGCTGATTGTCATCGAGCGTATCGGTAAGGCAACGCGCAATCCGCCTCGCGATGTTATGTTGTCACATGCTGGTAAAGTGATTGGCTATGGCTGGGTATTTGGGCTGCATGAAGCTTTGGATCAATTTGGCGCTATGATCGGTCCATTATCGGTCTCGACGGTACTGGCAATGCGTGGCGATTATAAAATCGCTTTTGCCGTATTGCTTATTCCAGCGGTTATTACTCTAGGATTAATTGCGACAGCCCGTCTCATTTATCCAAAACCAGAATCCATTGCAGCGGAAACGCAAACTACTACCCTGGAGGCACAAAATCTTCCGCGCAGTTTCTGGATTTACCTGGCCGGTGCGGCGCTGGTTGCCGCAGGATTCCCGGATTTCTCGTTGATGTCATATCATTTTGAAAAAGCCAATGTGGTATCGGCAACCTGGATTCCTATTTTTTACGCAATTGCGATGGGCACAAGCGGCCTGGGTTCCTTGGTCTTCGGAAAGCTCTTTGACCTTAAGGGTATTAAGATCCTTATCCCGCTGACGATTATTACGACACTTTTTGTTCCATTGGTATTTTTCGGCGGTTTTGTGAGCGCGCTTATCGGCTGCGCATTATGGGGAATAGGAATGGGAGTGCATGAATCCATTATTCCTGCCGCAGTCGCCATCATGGTACCATTAGAGCGCCGCGCATCGGCTTATGGCATATTCACCGCGGGGTATGGGATCTTCTGGTTTTTAGGCAGTGCGGTTATAGGTTTCCTATACGATGTCTCACTGCCTGCGTTAATCGCTTTTTCTGTGATAGCGGAACTTGCCGCAATACCATTCTTTCTCTTGCTTAAGAAAGCATCGAAAATATAAGGGATTTTTTAGAATTGTAACAAAAGTTTAACAATTCTCTTCTTTATTTTTGCCCCGATTTTTGCGATAATCAGGGTGTTCAGTATCTCTTTCCGGGGGCCTATATAAACTCCCGCGCTGGGAGATTATAGGTCACCTAAAAGACGACCTGGACGAAAGGACGGTTTTCATGTTCTTTTTTGTTGACCGCATGCGTCGCGGCGACGGTAAGGGGATAACCCCTCTTGAAATCCACTATCCCATCGAAAGACGGGAAGAAGTGGTGAAGGCCCTAGGAAGCAGTCCGTGGAAGGACGTTCCGCTGACCGCCTATAAGCACGGCGGAAAGCACCAGGAGGCACATCTCCTGGCTCGGGCTGAACGGAGGAAGGTCGAAAAATTTAGCTCCCTTGAGGAGCTGATCTCCTGGCTCGTAACAATTACCAGCGAGTAGCCATGGCTACTCGCACCGAAGACCCCGCGATGCCATTAGGGCACCCCGGGGTCTTCGTGTTTTTAAATCACTTCTTCCCAATCTTCTTTTTATCATTCTTCGCTTCCTGCAGCTTGCGCGGGTCATACGGCTCCTGCTGGGGCACTTCAATCGGCGGCAGCAGTTTGCTGGTGAAGAATTTATCCTTGTAATAGGTTATTTTTTTCGACTTTATCGGCGGGAAAGATTCGATAAGTAATATCTGCTCGTCACGCGGCAGGTTTATCACTTCCTGCGGCAGTAGCAGTGCGCGCTGGGTTTCCGATACGGTCTGCGAGCGCGATTTCGGGTTCAAATCCAGGAACGTCGGCAGGTTTTTTGATGTCTGTTTCACTGTTTTATTGCCGATTAACTTTGAAATCAATTCCGCGGTCTCAAAATTGTTGGCAGAGAAAGTTATCCGGTAAGTCGAGTTGGAAAGGAAGGTATTCATCCCCGCTTCCTCATATATTCCCTTCAATTGCTCGGTATCTTGAATGATCAAAAACAGCCGCACGTTATAGCCGCGGAAATAGGCAATGCCGTTTTTAAACTGCTCCATCTCGCCGAGCGTGGGAAATTCGTCCATCATGAACATCACGCCGAAGGGCTCATCCTTCCGCGGCATGTGCTTACACAAAAATTGCGTCGCCTGCTGGTAAAAAATCTGCATCAAGGGCTTTAAGCGCTCGATATTATCCGGCGTGAGTCCCACATAAATCGTAGTTTTTTCCTTCTTCCACATATCGATATTGAAATCGCTTTTCGCGGTGGTGGCATCAATCAACGGATTCGCCCAAAGCTCCAGAGAGGAGTTCAAGGTTGAGGTCACGCCCGATCTTTCCTTATCCGCCTTTTGCAGGAATGAGGCGATGTTCATATACGCCACTGGGTGGATAATTTTCCCGATGGTATCCAGCACCACTGCTAGGTTATACACCACGTCATCACTGCGCAAAGTTCGCACGACTTCGCCGAACGATTTGGTTTTCTCGGGAACCGCAAGCAAATATAAAACCACACCGAGGAACAGTGAGCGCGCCTCATTCTGCCAGAACTCCTGCTCGGGCAGCAGGAGATTGGCGATTTTCTGCACATCATCGACCATCTGGCCGGGCTTTTCGCTAATCCAATCGAGCGGGTTATAGCAATGCGAAATTCCGTCCGGCGAAGCGGGGTTCCACAGATAAACTTTCTGCCCCATTTTTTTCCGCCAGCCAGAAGTAAGTTCGAAATTTTCTAATTTTATATCGTGCACCACCAGTGAATCCTGCCAGAAAAGCAGATTCGGAATCACGAATCCGACGCCTTTCCCCGAGCCGGTCGGTGCGAAGAGCAGCGCGTGCTGATAGCCGCTGGCAATCAGGTATCCCCCAGCATTTCTGCCCATCATCATGCCTTTTTTGCCCCGGAGCCCAGCCTTTTTTATGGTCGCTTCGCCAGCCCATTTGGCGTCACCATGTAGCTTTTCCTTCTTCTCAAACGGACGGAAATCCATCAGCGGCGCGCGGATGAAAAAAACGATCAGGAGATAGGAAAAAACCCCAGCGCCAATCGGCAGGAACATTTTCTCGGTAAAATCTCCAGGAAGCTGGCTATGGTATTGCAGCCAATATTTCAGTAGCGTGACATAGGTTTTTAGGATGAATTCGTAACTGGAATAATAGTGAAAATATTTGTAGCCGTAGAGCCATGCGATGGTTATGACCACCGCGTTATAGGCGAAAAATGCCAGGAATCCGAAGAAAAATATCGAGATAAATACAAAATTGCGGATCTGGTGGAGTTGGATCATTTTCCCTTATTCCCAAAATAAATTTCGGAAACAAACCTCCGGCCTTTTTCTCCGCGCTTTAACTGCACGACTATTTCCACCACGTTCCGTATATATTCGCTGATCTGCTGGCGGTCCATGCCAAGGCCTGCCTGCATCACCATCAATATTAGCTGCTCGAATGCCAGTTCCGGCGTATCGGCATGCAGCGTGGCAATCGAACCCGGGTGGCCGGTGTTGATGGCGCGCAGGAAACTGAACGCCTCTTTCCCACGCAGCTCCCCGACGATTATCCTATCGGGCCTTAAGCGGAGGCAAGCTTCAATCTGGTCCTGGGTGGTGACATCGGCCCTGCCCTGCCCGCCTTTTGAAACCAATAGATGAACGCGGTTCGGATGATGCTCCAGCTGGATTTCCCGCGCATCCTCGACAGTTATTATCCTTTCTTCATGCGGAAGAGCTTTAAGCGCGGCATTGGCGAAGGTGGTCTTGCCTGTTGAAGTGCCGCCGCTGATGATGATGTTTTTCTTCACCTTGATCGCGGCGATTAAAAATTCCTTTATCTTTTTTGCATCGAGTAGGCGGTGCAATTCAGCATCATGCTTGTTTTCTATTTCCCGGACTGCAGTATTATCGAACGCACCGAGCTTTTCGTAAGCATCCAGATCCAGGTTCATTATCGTCTGCTTGCGGATGGAGAAGGCAACGGTTCCGGTTTCACAAGCTGGCGGGAAAACCACCTGGACGCGGTAGCCGCCGGGTAGCGTCGCTGATAATAGCGGCTTTTCCTCCGAAACCATCTGGCTGGTCGATTGCGCAATTAGCCGCGCCAATGATTTTAAGTGATCGAACGTCAGATTCGGCGCTTCCTCACGCGTCATGTCTCCGCGTATTTCCATCCATAATTCGCCTGGGCGGTTAATGGAAAGCTCGCTTACCCCCTCGCGATCCAGGATGTGCTTCAGCGGCGAAAGATATGTTTCTAGTGCTTCTAAACTCATTTGAACACTCCTGTCGCGGAGGCCTCCTTAGATTGATTGAAAACCAGATCGCGGTTAACGAAAACTTTTATTGGCGTTCCCTGGTCGAGCGTTATGGTCGGGCTGGTGTTTATTAAATTGCTAAGTATTCCTTTCGTTACACCCCCGAAATTCTGAATATCGGTGGAAAGCTCTTGAGATACCGGACTACCGGAAACTGTGCTACTGCCATTGGCGTTTTCGGTCTGCGTCTGTCCCTGTGCGCCGGTTACTGACTGGGCAGCAGCGACGAACCCTAAGTCTATAGCGGAAAACAATATTGAGTTACCGAAGATTTCCATATAGTGCGCATCAATCACGCCACCGACACCAGAACGCCCAAGCAGATCGACTCCTGGCGAATCCACCGCGATGCTGACGCCGTCCGGCCGTATGACGCGGTTCCAGATTATGTATACCCTAGCCTGCCCTTGTTTGACATTGGAATTATAGGCGCCAACAAGACGTGAGCCTTTCGGGATTAATATTTTCCTGCCTGATTCTGCATAGACATCGCGACTCACTTCTGCGCGTATTACCCCAGGGAAATCACTATTGATAGCGGTTTCCAACACGGCATCAATCATTTTTCCCTGCACGATCATGTTGGTGGTGTCGCCGACCAGCTTGGCTTCCGAAACCTCCACTTTATCCTTATCTGCCGCCGCTCCTCCGGCTCCACCCGCCCCTCCTCCCCCGGTTAGCTTATCAAGAACCCCACCAGCTATCAGCATGCCGGATTTGAGCCGCTCGGCTTCTTCCTTGGCATTGGCGGGAGGTGTAAGCGTGGGCGTGGGCGGGGATTTAATGTCGGTTGGGCCAGTCACTGGCGGCAGTCCAGGTGGCGAGGGAAGGGGCAGCGGCTCCGGCGTCGCTCCACTTACTGGCGGTACGGGAAGTTGATTATTCACCACTGGCGGCTGCACTTGAGTCGGGGCGCTGGGCATATCCGTCGGTGGCGCAGGAGCCATCATCTCAGCCGATTGCTCCGGTGGGCTCTGCTCCACCGCCACCGGAGGCTTGCTCTTGCCACCGAACAGCAAGCTCACCAGCATAACCAGCGCGAATACCGCAATCGCGCCCAGCACCAGGTAATTCTTTGCCTTGCTGACAGATGCAATCTGCGGCAGTTCACCGCTCTCTTCCCCACTTTCGCTTTCTTCCATGGAAGGAGCGGCCTTAGGCAGCTCCTCCGGTACTATCAACGGATTCGGTTCGCCGTTTGTGTCAGCTCCGGTTTCCTGATTTATTGGAGTTTCGTCAGCCATTTAAAATTTCCTGTTCGGCTCGGAAAATGCCGTACCTGGTACGTTTTCATTATAAACATTTACCCTGCCCTGCCCATGCCGCAAGAGAAATTGCTTTCCCACTTCATCCACCACTACATACTCACCGACGATGCGGTAAACCAGATCGGTTTCCTGGTCGTTATCGCCCACCAACGTCACCTGCGGGATTATCGCATTGTGGTTCGGAAACTGGAAATATGTGTGCTTGCCGTCATCGAAAACCTTTAGAGGGGCGAAAGTGCCAGGCCCGGTCAGTGTGTAATTGAAGTTATAATAGGCGCTGGAGATTTTATCGCGGCTCATCTGCGCCACCGCTTCCGAGGAAATCATCTGGCTTGGCTTGTCGAAATCTTTTTCCGGATAATAAAAACGGATAACGTAAACCACTTCGTCCTCCGGTTTTGAGCTTGAGGTCAAGTCGAACTGATAGGTGCGTTTATTGGTGACGACAGTCATGTTGGTATGGGCGTTTTCCTGCATCGCTTTGATGAAAAGCCGCCGTCCCGCCGGAGTAATCTGCCAGGCAGCCGTGTCGCCGATCGAGATGGTGGAGACCTCCTCATCAGCGGAAAATTCGATGTTGGACTGATAGCCGTACACGGTAGAAAGCCGGAAAACCTCGTTCTCACCATAAACGAAAGTGCGTATGCGGCTATCGGTCGCAATCGGGATAGCAGCATGCACTGAAACCAGAAACCAGAAACCAGAAACCAGAAGAAGAAAAGCTCCTATCCAAGCTTCAGGTTTCAGGTTTCCGGTTTCCGGTTTCAGATTATTCCACATCCTTGTCCGTCCTGTAGCTCTGCACCTGAAAACCCAAAGGATTCACCATACGCTCCTCGTCGGAAAGTTTTAAATCGACGAAATTGAAGTCTATAGTCGCGATCTTGTTCTGCCTGTGGTTTGCTAACGCCTGGCCATTTTCGTTCAATTCGTCCACCGCCAACCTTACTTGCGCTTTTCTCTTGTAGGTATCCAGGAACGAAATAGATTTTATCCTGACCATCTTTTTATATCCTCGCGGCAGGTTCAGGGGGCTTTCGGGATTATCCGGTTGCATCTGGTAGCGGAACTGGGCGAAAACCTGCTGGCTCGACATCAACCGCACCACCTTGTTGTAATTATATTGAAAATCCGTCACGTCGTAGCCCTCCCGAGCTTTCAGGTAAAGATTCAGGAAGTAGCGTAGGACGATTTCACTCGCTTGGTATTCCTCCACTGATTTGCGCGTGACCGTAGTTACGATGCCGGTCCTCTTCTCCACTTCTATGACGTAAGGTTCAACGGTCTTGGAGCCGGAAAGCGCGGCAACCGCCAGTCCTGCTGCCGCAGTCCCGACCAGGGAGAGCAGCGCTATGAGGGTGAGGATGTTCCTCTGCACTACCACCGATTCATAACGGTCGGCATACCAGTTTTTGACCTTTTGCTTAGTATCGGGTGTTTTCGGCATTATAGTCGATCAAGTCTGACGTGATAAGGTTTGTTGCTGGAGAAAATCGGATGGATGCTAGGAGCGAAGCGAACAGCTGGGCTTGTCCCCCGGTGGAGCTTTGCGACAATGCAGGCGCCGATTTTCGCCGCAACCTGAAGGGCAGGGGAAGAAATGAAAAAATTACGGCGTGAAAAATATTCCATGTAGGGCAGGCTACCTGGAATATTTTTCACTTGTCCTTTTTTCATTTCTTCCTCCTGCAAACTATATCAAGTCAGACTTGATCGACTATAACAACATATAGCGCTTATCGCCGGAAAAATCTACCACGGATATTCGTCTTAGGGAAGAATTTTGCTTTATGTAACCCTGAGGCGCAAGCCGAAGGATCTAGATGAGATTCTTCGCTCCACTCAGAATGACCATCACTCCCTAAAACGCCTGCTTAGGCAATTGTTTCAGCACGCTCGGCACTTGCGCCTCACCCTTCCAGCCGCCGCCGAGCGCGTTATAAAGCTGCACTATAGCCTGTAAATGCGCGAGCTTCGCCTGCACCAGCGCATCCTGTGCGGTAAACAGCGCGCGTTGCGTATTCAACACGGTGGTTATATCGATTATCCCTTGCTTGAACTGGAGCAGCGTCAAATCATAAGCCTTCTGCGAAACGCGGACACTTTCCGTCTCGGCCTTTTCTTCCTCCGCATCCTGTTGCACCGCCACCAACGCATCTTCCGTATCGGAAAACGCCGAAACCACGGCCTTATGGTAATCCTGTAGCATTTCCTCATAGCGCGCCTTGGTCAAGTCCCAGCCGCCCTCGATCGCCCCGCCTTCGAAAATCGGCTGGGTCAGACCAGCGGCGATGTTCCACAATATGCTTTGCGGCGTGAATAACTGGGATAATTGGGGGCTTTCATAACCTCTCTGCCCGGTCAACGTGATGGCCGGAAAAAACGCGTCGCGTGCGCTGTTTATATTGGCGTTGGCGGCGATAAGGGCGGCCTCGGCTCTAGCCACATCCGGTCGGCGCTGCAGCAATTCAGAAGGCATCCCGGGAGAAACTGCGGGCGCGGTTAATTCCTTGAGGCCGCTCTGCGGAATATCCAGCGCTTCCGGATTTTTCCCGAGCAATATCGCTAGTGCGTCGCTACTTTGTTTTATTTGCAATTCGAGCGGCGGAATGGCGGCGGCTTGTGCTGCGACCAAGCTTTCCTGCTGAGCAACATCTAGGTCATTAGCTATTCCTTGCGCAAATCGATCGCGGTAAGCTTGCAGCAATTCGTTTGCGGCTTTCAGGTTATTCTTCGCTGCTGCCAGCCGGTCTTCTGTGCCCAATATGGCAAAATAGGTAGTGGCAACACCGGAGGTGACAGTCAACTTAACCGTTTCCTGATTAAACCTATTCTGTTCGGCAGTAGCTAGGGCGTTTTCCGCTGCCGCCCAGTTCTTACCCCAGAAATCGACTTCATAACTGGCGTTCAGGCCCGTACTATAAGTATTGAAAATATTCGATCTAGCGGAATTGTTGTTCGAGGAAACGACAACGGTTTTTAAGGCCGAAGGCTGCCGTTGGCGGCTAACTCCAGCATTGGCGCCAAGAGAAGGAAGCAGTGGTGCTCCGGCGATTTTAGCCTGCGCATCGGCCTCACGCACCTGCGCTATCGCCACTTTTATATCGTAGTTTGCGGCAAGCGATTCCTCGATCAGCGATGTCAAACGCTGCGAATTGAATCCCTTCCACCATTCGGCGTCCGGCAGAGTGCCACTGGAAGAATCGCCATTTTTCCAAGCTGGCGGCACTGGCGTTTCCGGCCGCTTGTATTTATCATCGAGTATACCGCAGGCGGCGAGGATGAGTGTGGCGAATATGATAAAATATTTTTTCATCTATGTTGCTGCCGCTTCCATTTTTAGTGATTTCTTTTTATGCACTCCCAGTTTATCCAGCGCCAGATAAACCACCGGTGTAGTATATAACGTAAGTAGCTGCGAAACAATTAGCCCGCCGACGATGGCTACACCCAAAGGCTTGCGCAATTCCGAACCATTGCCACCCCCGATAGCCAGCGGTATAGCACCGAGTACCGCAGTGAACGTAGTCATCATTATCGGCCGGAACCGTCGGCGGCAGGCTTCGAATATCGCATCTTCCGGTTTCATGCCGCCGCGCTCGGCCATGATGGCAAAATCCACCAGCATGATGCCGTTTTTCTTGACGATCCCCATTAATAAAATTACGCCGATGATGCTGATTAATGATAAATCGTTGCCGGTTATCATCAGCGCCAGCAGCGCGCCAACACCCGCCGATGGCAGCGTCGAGATTATGGTTATCGGATGCATCGTATTCTCATATAAAATCCCGAGCACGATATAAATCGAAAGCAGCGCCGCCATAATCAATATAGGTTCATCGCGTAAGGAGTCGGCGAAAGCCTTGGCATTTCCGGCAAATTCCGTATGTACAGTCGGCGGCAGATGAATATCGGCGGCAGCTTTCTGAATATGTTTGGCCGCATCACCCAAAGATGCACCGGGTGGAAGGTTGAACGTCAAAGTCGCTGCCGGAAATTGGCCCTGGTGGGTGATGGAAAGTGGCGCAATACCATGTTCATAATGCGCCACCGCACTTAAAGGCACCAGCTCGCCGGTCGTTGATTTCACGTATATCTTATCAAGCGCTGCTGGTGATTCATGATCCCTGGGATCGATTTCCAACACCACATGATACTGATTGCGCTGCGTGTAAATCACCGAAACCTGGCGCTGCGAAAAAGCATCCTGCAGCACTTGATCGATGGCATTCATATTCAGGTTCAGCCGCGCTGCATCGTCACGGTTCACCACTATGTTCAATTGCTGCCCGGCATTTTCCTGGTCGCTGGAAACATCCGTCAGGCCAGGCTCTTTTCGCAAGGCGGCGATATATTTAGGCGTCCATTCACGCATTTCTTCGAGCGATTCATCGCGTAGCACGAACTGGAACTGCGCCTTACTTGACCGCCCGCCGACGCGGATATCCTGAACCGCCTGAAGGTATGTTGCTAGGCCCTGAAGCTTGGCGAGCTTCGGCCGGAGCCGGTTTATTACCTGGTCGGCACTTACGCGGCGTTCTGACAATGGTTTCAGGGCGATGAACATCCGGCCACCATTTGCGGTGGCATTGAATCCGCCGCTGCCAACGAACGAGCCGAGTCCCTGCACCGCCGGGTCGCTCAGTATTATTTTCGCTGCCTCCTGCTGTTTATCCGACATCGCCTGGAAGGAAATATCGCTGTTAGCCTCGGTATTAGCGGTGATGAGACCGGTATCCTGCTGCGGGAAAAAGCCTTTAGGCACTTCAATATAAAGGAAAATGGTGAGCGCGATGGTGGAAAGCATCACCATAAGCGTCAATTTCCGGTGCCGCATCACACGGACAAGGCCGGACTCATAAATCTCCTGAATTTTGCGAAAAAAATTCTCGCCAGCCTGCGCCAATGGCGAACGATGATGTCCAATGCCATGGCGTCGCCGCCAGTTCATGAGATGGGCATAAACCGTCGGCGTCACCGTAATCGAAACCACCACCGAAACTGCGATGGCGATAGTCAGCGTCACCGCGAATTCACGGAACAACCGCCCGATGATTCCGCCCATAAACAACAGTGGGATGAACACCGCCACCAGTGAAACGCTGATCGAAATTACCGTGAAGGTGATTTCCTTCGCACCTTTGATCGCAGCCAGAATCGGCGATTCGCCGCGCTCCACATAATGCGTGATGTTTTCGATCATCACGATCGCATCATCCACCACGAACCCGACGGAAACGATCAGTGCCATCAGTGAAATATTATCCAGGCTGTAACCAAGAAGCCACATGGCTGCGAAAGTCCCAGCCAGCGAAAGCGGCACCGCAACACTGACCGCCAATGTCGGCGTTGCAGCACCCAGCGAGAAAAACACCACCGCGATGACTAGCGCGATGGTGATCAGCAGCGTCATTTCCACATCAACAACTGAGGCGCGGATGGTCTGGGTGCGGTCGGCCAGCACGGAAACTTTCGTTCCCGCTGGCATCCAGGCTTCGAGTTGCGGCAATATCGCCTTGATGCCGTCAACCGTATCTATCACATTGGCGCTCGCCTGTTTCTGGATGATTATCAGCACCGCCTTGCCGGTATTATACCACCCGGCCTGCAGGGAATTCAGCACGCTGTCCTTCACTTTGGCGATGTCGGAAATGCGCAGCGTAGTGCCTTTATCAGTATGCAATATCAGCGGCGCATAGCCGGAAGCACTGAAAAGCTGGTCGTTCGCGCCAATCTGCATCGCCTGGTTTTCCCCCTCCAGGAAACCTTTGGGCTGATCGGAGTTAGATGACGACAATGTCGTCCGCACATCTTCTAGGCTGAGTCCCGTCGCCGCCAGGGCGAGCGGATTCACCTGCACGCGCACCGCCGGAACGTCAGCGCCAGATAACGTCACCTGCGCCACACCGCTCACCTGCGATATGCGCTGGGAAAGTATGGTGTCGCAGGCGTCGTATAGCTTGCCGGTGGGAATGGTATCGGAAGTCGCCGCCAATATCAGGATCGGCGCATCAGCGGGGTTGGCGAGGCGGTAAGTCGGCGGGTTCGGCAAATCGACCGGCAGATCAGCTTGCGAGGCGTTTATCGCCGCCTGGATGTCACGCGCTGCCGCGTAAATATCGCGGTCGAGATCGAATTGCGCGACGATCCTGGTAGAGCCGACCGAGCTGGTCGAGGTAAGTTCCTCCATCCCGGCGATTTCGCCAAGGCGGCGCTCTAAGGGAGCGGCCACCGTCGCCGCCGTCGTTTCCGGATCGGCACCGGGCAATTTTGCCGATATATTTATTGTCGGGAAATCAACGCGCGGCAACGGCGCTACGGGAAGCAACCCAAACGCCACTGTCCCGGTCAGGAAAACTCCTATCGCCAGTAAAAATGTGGCAACCGGCCGGCGGATGAATATTTCGGAGAGGGTCATAGCCTGCCGGCAGTTGCAAGTAACAAAAGTTGCAAGTTGCAAAGAAATACTTGCAACTTTTGCAACTTACAACTTACAACTCTCAACTTTTCCATCGCGCCTTCACCTTCTCCAACGCCAGATAAATCACCGGCGTCGTATATAAAGTCAAAAGCTGGCTTAAGAGCAATCCGCCGACGATGGAAATCCCCAAAGGCCGACGCAGTTCCGAGCCCATGCCATGATCAAACGCTAAGGGCAGCGCGCCGAGCAGTGCTGCCATCGTCGTCATCATTATTGGCCGGAACCGGAGCATACAGGCCTTATATATAGAATCCTTGGGGCTTAAGCCCTCATCGCGCTCGGCCA
>Ga0206927_1058_pt1 | contig 26422 bp, 31 predicted proteins | sample Alteio_BWOrgHeat_60_FD_153249 | JGI IMG/M metagenome (GOLD analysis project Ga0206927, IMG submission 153249) | Enriched cells from forest soil in Barre Woods Harvard Forest LTER site, Petersham, Massachusetts, United States -... | ecosystem: Environmental > Terrestrial > Soil > Temperate forest >... | reverse complement strand
TCCAGACGACATACGCGCAATCTGGGCCTCGACTTCGGACGCCAGAATTCCATAGAGCTGCCGGAGACGCTGGCGAACAGAATCGCCAGATTCGCCCTCGGGAACATCGATCTCAAGCGATGCGCCTACCGATTGGCTGGAGTAATTCTTGTCGGGCTGAGGTACTTTTTTCTCGATGCAGGCGCGGATTCGATTCATGCGTTGTTCCTCTCATGTTCAAGAGCGAGGTTAAACAGACCCTAAGCGAGACTCTTACACTGGAATCGAACGGGAGGATCGAGTTTGCGGGGAGATATGAAACGCGAGCCTCATTTCAAAAATTTTGAGGCAAGGCTGTATAATCCGAGAAACATAACAACGATGGGGCCGACGACGATCCAAAAGCAGACATAGAGGATCATGGCGACGCCCATGCAGATTACTTGGAAAATGGCGTAGATCGCGCTGGCGATTGCTCCGGGAAGCGGGCCATTCCAAAAGGAAACCGCTTCGTTGCAGCCCCAGCAGGTCAACGAGTACGCAAAGCAGCAGACAACAATCAACAGGATGAGGAATCCGAGATCCGTAGCGCCCGATCTCGACTTCGCGGGCAAAACGAGCAGCAATCCGATGATAAAGGCGGCGAACATGAGCATGGATTTGTTCCTCCTTCGATATAGGAGAGAGGTTAAGCGTTGCCTAAAATGTTGCACTGGAGCCAGCCCTCGGACTACGAGCGGCCAGAATCTTCGGGGCGAAATCCGAGCTGCGGATGATTGGAGTCGAGATTCGGATCGTAGCTGTCGGGCATTGTTCCAAGTCGTTCAGATATTTCGAGACGCTCCGCCTCTTTTCTGAACTCCGACATCAACCATTGCGCCGCCTCGCGTTCCGAGCAATTCATGCTCGCCGCGATAGCTCGGATCGCCGCGATCCATAGGCCAACCATGTCTGATTCTTTGTCGTCTGCCATGATCCAGTGCAACCCTGTCCCTGAATTCAAGAGCGAGGTTAAAGAGACCCTACTATTTAGGGGAGGCTTAACCTCGCTCTTGTTTTCTGGAGAGCGAGCAATGCGAAATCGAAATTCGAAAGTAACGATTGTCGCGTTTCGCAAATGGAGATCAGAGGAATCAGGAACTATCGCTCTGTTTCCAGCAATATTGGCCGATCTGAAAGGAAATTGCCTTTCGTATGAGCATGCCGGCCAACATGGGGCGGCGGACTATCAAGGAGCTATTGCTAGATCGCCCCCGCCAAAGGCAATGAGTATTGGGAGTTGGCGCGGGAACTCCGACAGCTTGGATACAGACTCAGAATCGTTCGTCGAGCATTGCGGTCGCATCGCAACGCGAGAATGCGGGAGTTGCGTCGTTTGTTCGAGATGAACTGACATCTACTTGGGAGGGCAACAATGAAGACAGAGCGCGCCAGTTTGTACTTCTGCGAAGGCAATTCGGACAAAGAATACCATGTAGAGATCGTCGAGAAGAACGGCAACTACATCGTCCTCTGCGCATGGGGCCGGCGCGGCGGAACCCTTCAGACTGGAACGAAGACTCAAGAGCCAGTTCCCTTGGAGAAGGCGAAAGCGATCTTCGACAAGCTGGTTCGAGAGAAGACGGCGAAGGGGTATTCGCCGGGCGCAGCAGGGACGCCATATCAGCAGACTGTCAGCGAAGACCGGACAACCGGAATCCTGCCTCAACTTTTGAATCCAGTTGATGAGCAGGATGCGGAGCGCTTGATTCGGGATTCGGACTATTGGATGCAGGAAAAGTTTGACGGCAAACGGATGCTGATTCGGCGGGAGCAGGGTCTGGTTTCGGGCATCAATCGCGCCAAGAGAAACTGCGGGCAACGAGAATGCTGCTCGACCATTTCCGCGCCCGATACGGCTGGTGCTGCCGGGCCTGCGGCCAGATGGCTGTCGAATGCAGTTGTCAGAAACGCCGACCCTCGATTGATCCATTCTTGAACCATGTCGGGCTGTCAGCATCCGGTGCAATTCTCAAAAGCAATTAGGGCGCGCTTAACCTCGCTCTTCTCAGATGGATCAATTTGAGGAGCAGCGCATGAAAATCAGAATTACCTCTTTTCGAGGCGATCATCAGGGCGTAGTCGAAACGGAATCCGGTAAGGCTCTCTTCGAGAAACTGACCGGCCAGAGCGACGCGCCGTTGCCCGACTTGATGAAGCTGGCCATTCCGGAAACATTTCAAGAGCTGGAATCGCTCTGGACGCCCGGCAATCCCGGCTATTCAGCAATCTCTCTCGACAAAGACGGGAACATCATCGCTCTGAAAGATTTCCAACAGACTGCCGAGACTGTTGTTTTCATCGCCCTGATCATTGGAGGCTGAACCCGCCATGATCCGAATCGGATTGAGCCGCTGGTTCATTCAGGCGGCAAAGACGCCAGCGCCCAACGGCCATGTCAAGATCTCGCTGACGATGGTTCCGCAAGCATCGCGTTTCCGCGTACTGGTAAAGCACTGGCATGGTCTACGCGACGAGCTGGTCGAACGAGACATTGAAGTCGAGCCGATTCTCGTCGAACGCTCAGAGCTGCGCTACGATCTTGAACGTAAGGCGCTGCGCGAAGCGACGGTATGGCAACTGTTGGCCGGCGAGTTGGCCAGTTCCGCTGTCGAAAGCTGTCTGCGGCAGGGCATCGTTGACTGCGCAGGCTACGACCGGGCAGCTGGCATCTGGCTGGTCAAGACGGCCTTGATGAAAAACGTCGAGCGCGGCCAGTCCGATGTTCCCGAAACAACCGAGTACATTGACCTTGCCGCCGACATGCGGGCGATTCGGGAAGAACGAGAGCGCCAGCGCATCGAGCGGGAGCGACTGGCGCGCAACGCCTACGCGGCCCATGTCGAAGAATTGGCGCGGCGGGAACGGGAGCGGCCCGAAACAAAGTTATCTTTCGAGTTGCTATACAGCCTCATTTCTGCGGCGGAGAAGAAAGAGGCCGAAGAGAAGGGCCGCATTACGATTCGCAATGTCTTCGGCGAGTTCCGGATTCCTGTTGCGACGTATGGCCTTGTTGAACGTTACGTCGATAAAGTCTATGAGGCATCGTATTGCATCGTTTTCAAAGATCATTCGATTCCGCTTGGCGATGAATGCCTGATGAAGATCGCGTTGCTAAAAACAGATCCGCAGAAATTCCTAAAAACGGCGAACCGATTCGTTCGGCGCGCGGCTTAATTGAGAAACGCCGATCAAGGATTTGAACTATGGTTACCTTCGCGAATGAGCAAACGCCGCTTTTCGAATTGGGAAGGGTTGTTTCGACTCCCGGCGCAATTCAGGCGCTCGAAAACGCCGGCGTCGATGGACGAGAACTGTTGGCTCGGCATGAGCGCGGCGATTGGGGCAACGTTGGCGTCGAAGATCGGCAGACGAACAATGAAGCTCTGAAAGACGGATCAAGGTTACTCTCGTCCTACGCCCTGCCGAACGGAGTAAAGATCTGGATCGTTACGGAAGCAGTCGGCGACGATGGAAAGCGCGCTTCGACCTCATTTCTGACCCCGGACGAGTATTGATTTTGCCAATTCGCATGTTCGAGCTGGTAGAGTAATCTTGATGGCAACGTAGAGAAAACAATCACTATAGCCTGCCGCTGCTTCAAGAAACGCCGACAGCGCTACTACTTAACGATAAGATTAACGAAGTTGCTTTGATAAACTTTCGGCGGCTCAGCCGGCGACTCTCCGAAAAACATATGCCTCGACTGATACGATGCTTGAATTCGCGCGGTCCATGGTCGTTTAAGCGAGTGCAAGATAAGCTTGAGTACCCCTGCGCCGCAAGAAACGAACCCGTACTCGCAATCAAACTCATCAACCTTTTGTAAATATATGCCAATCGACGATTTGTCATCTGCTTGAGAATTTGCCGAAACAGGCTTCTTTTCTTCGGATGCCGTAGGCGTTCTGGGGGATCTGCGAGGGGGCGGCAGCTCAATCTCTCGACCATCCTTTTGAAGTTTAAATGAGTAGTAGGGAGCGCCGCCGTCCCTTTTACTCGCGCTTACCGATGGGCTACAAAGGATACCCGGTCCATTATCTTCGGATACGGTCAGCTCTATGGTCAGCCAATCGCTATCCGGCGACTCGGGTCTTGCGGTAAGGAGGCAAGCATCGTCTGTTAAATTGGCGGCGGATGCAGCCATTTTTGCCAACTGCCATCGCATGGCTTCTTGCGGCATGGAGAACCCCTCGTATTTAGTAATAGAATTGTCTCCGAACGGTCCCGCTAGGATGTTATTCCGATAGCTATACATGAAGTTGACTTTGTAACCCGTATCAGTTTTTGACAGAAAGACGATAGTTCCGTCTGAAATATGCGTATCGCCAATAGATCTGAGCAATTCCGCCTCCGTAAGATAACCCTTAACAAAGTCGATGGAATGCGTACAGAATTCTCGCTTTAATGAATAGGGGAAATTGACTACCGAGTCTGAGGTATTGATAGCGCTCTCGAAGAACTCCTTCGCATCCGGAAAGCGCCCAAACGAAATTTGGGTCGTAACAAACGACTCTCTATGCTCCTCGCAAATCATTACGTAACAGTTTTTCTGTTCTTCGTCTCGAAAGAAAATATACGCTTCATTATCCGGAATGGATCGACCACTCGACTTGCCCGACCAAAACTTGCCGTCCCAAACCCTGAGCATAGTCCATCGGTCGGTATTCTTACCTTGCCAGAAAACCGAATTCCGCCGCTGATTCGGAAAGACAAACAGCAAATATCGATTTGATTCTGTCCCCTTTCGATCAGTGAATTGCTTTAGTTCTTCGACTGTCATGCGGGTTGAGACAGCCAATACCTGTTCAAGCGGTACGTCATAACCAAACTTTTTATTCAATTGGAATACATTAACGGGGACGAAAAAGGCTTCTGTCGGAGCGACTGAATCATACGAGCATATTCCGTCGCTCCATTTCATCTTATTCTCCTCCGCAAATAGAGATGCAGCAAGAAAGCATCCAAAGATTCCTAAGAGAAGCCTGCGAATTATGATGGCGTTCAAGAAGATTCTCGCTTTCAGGTTGTCGAGCCGTAGCCAAGATACAGTGGTAATAACACCGTTCAATCATATTCCGGCCCAAAAGTTCTTTCGGCGGCAATAACCTTGTTTGGCTCTGTTGCGATGAATCATTCGTAATCGACTAGCCAATCTAGTTTCATAAATTTGTCTTTCGTGCGGGGCAAATTACGAGCATCCGTTACAATATCGCGTATGTTAATGAAGCTTGCTGCATACATCGCGGTCGCCCTCAGCCTTTCCGGGAACGTCGGCGTCGTTAAGCGAAAACGCTGGGGCATGGGCGTCTGGATCATTGCGAACGTCATCTGGATCGCCTATCATTCGCTGCGCGAGGATTGGCCAAGCGTCCTGCTATTCGGCGCATATCTTGGTTTGGCGGTCTGGGGCTTCGCAAAATGGAGCGTCCGCCAGTCGCAGGAGGAGGTCTCAAATGGGACTACTTGACCGCCTGCTCGGAAGACTTACGCCTGAGACGCTTGCGCAAGAACTAATTGGTCTGCTCAGGGCTTCCGGCGAAAATAGGCCAATGCAATACGTTCCGAGAGAGAACAAGATCGTCATTGGGACATCCAAGGACTCTTCGGTGATCGGCATCGGCAATCTGTACGCCGAGTATTGCGCCGCTCCCCGCGCCTACCGCGCTGATGTACTTCTTCGCTTTGCTCGCGCCCAGATTCAAGGCGGAAAGAAGCTTCCGCCCTTTGATGAGATCAAAGGCATGATTCTTCCGCGCATTCGAGAACGCTCATACTATGAATCCATAAAGTTGAAGATCGGCATGAATTTCCCTCATCAAATCATCGCGGACGACTTTGCAGTCGGGCTTGCAATTGATCTTCCAGATGCAATTCGGGAATCGGACGAGAGTCAGCTTAAGGACTGGAACTTGAGTCTCGACGATGCGCTCGCGCTCGCCCGGAAAAACCTATGGGAACGGTCGAATGAGGATTTTCGACAGATTCAGCCGGGCGTCTACGCCTCGCCATGGAAGGACAATCATGATTGTTCGCGGGTTTATCTGCATGACCTGATATGGCAGCTAAAGGTTAAGGGGGCGCATGTAGCCATGATTCCCAACCGAGATACGCTACTGGTTACCGGCGCAGACGATGAGGCGGGCCTATCGAAAATCGCCCAGATGACCGAAGACGCGATGGACCAGCCTCGATTCATGTCGGCGTTTGCTTTAAAGTTGAATGATCGGAAATGGGAGCCTTTCCAACCCCCAGCGGACCATCCAAGCCATGATGCGTTTGCTATGCTCGCGATAAAAACGCGCATTCTAGAATATGAGAATCAAGGGGCTGCATTGAAAGAGAAGTTCAAGAAGGAGGGGAACGACATCTTCGTCTCGAAGTATTCTGGCTTGGCGCGGAAGGATGGAACAGTATACAGCATGAGCGTCTGGACGAAAGGCGTTACCGCGGTATTGCCCAAGACGGATTGGATCTATTTCTACGACCCTGATCTAGGGAGAGAACAGTCCGAAGTTGCAGATGCGTCTTGGGAGCGCGTTATGTCCGTAGCTGGTAACTTGATGAAGCCGCTGGGCCTCTATCCTGAGCGGTTCAAGATTTCTGAATTTCCGTCGCCGACGCAAATTCAGCAACTTGGAAAAAACTCGGAGCCGAAGTATTAGCGACTGTCCGGAGGTAGAGCTGTGGACCGCAATGCGCGAATCGGGTTCTTCATTTTCCTCCTGCTCGTCATCCTGCATTTGAGCCGAGGGATGTTCAGCGCGATCTATCCCATGGTCAAGCCAGCATCTTTTCTTGCGTCGGATTTGGACTCCGGCAACTCGGAATGCGGCGAAGCCAGCGAGCGCCAAGTCGCTCAATGAAGAACTGCTTGAGAATGGCCGTGGCAAGCTTTCTTCGAGCGCCGCAAATCTTTCATTGGGGAAGCCAATGAGCGATGCGCAGGACCGGGCGAAGGCGGCGCATTTGGGAATCTGGAAAGAGAATCAATAATGTCATTCCGGGAAAGCCTATGAGAGATAACTTAAGAACGATTTTTTTCTTAATATTATTCTGTATAGGATTCGCTTTGTCGGCGATCCATGTTCCTCTATCTTCGATTCTCATTGTCATCTTATCAATTTCGGTTATCTACATAGTCGTTTTCGTTGCCTATGTTTATCGGGCAACAGCGATCGGGCTGAAATTGTTAAAAACAGGCCGATACGATGATGCAATCGAGCGTTTCACCAAGTTGGAGTCGCTTTTCAAGGCCCCGCGCAACTGGATGCATCGATTCAATAAGGCGGTTGCCTGTCATCGGAAAGGCGATTTAGCGGCTACGGTAGAAATTCTCAACCAAATAGATCCGGCAAAGTTATCGCGATCCTTTGCGCCGCATTACTATGCGCTATACGCGCGAACGCTAATCATGAACGGAAAAGAGTTTGAGCGCGCAGATGAATTGACTCTTCGAGCCTTGGGCGATGGGGATGTTCCGCCCATGTTGGCGGATTTGTTGCTCTACAAATGCTATCAAGCATGCGTGGCGAACAACTTACGGCTGGCGCATTCGCTGGTAGCTCAATTCAGCAACGTAATCAAGAATCGCAAAGATCAAAAGTCTCGGCTACTCAAGCATGATTGGGAATACAAGAATGTCTTAGAGAACTACCTGCTCGGCTTCTCTACGTTAAGACTGGAAAGATGGCGGAGGCACAGAAACATCTTCAGTGCGCAGCCGAGTATCCGTATGTTGATCTTTACTCTACCAGAGCGCGCGAACTCTTAGATTCGATACATACTTGAGAGACAAGATGGAATTGGCGCGTTGCGAAGTTAAACAACAGCCAAGGCCAGCCCAAATGATGCTGGGTTTCCATTTTCCTGCGCCGAATAATCGATGCCTATAGGAACTTGGTCAGGGACAAGCCATATCTGCGCGACCGACCCGAAGAACGCGAACCGCTGCTATCTCTTGATTCGATTATCGATTGTCTGGAAGAGCTTCATTATTTGTCTGACTTCGGTAACGCCAAAGTCTTCCCGACGATCTTAATGAACCAATCCTTGCCTCGGTACGGATCGAAAACGATGTCGCGGGATAGGAAGTCGATATACGTACCCATCGTATCGACCGCACTCGCCTTCTTGATCAAATCCTGAATCTTATCTTCATCGCCCGCCGATGCGTAGAAGCAAGAGAGGGTTCCATAGTAATTCCGTTTGCCAAGATCATTGGTTGGGACGGCAACGGAATCAACTCGCTTGAGCGCATCCTCTTTCTTGCCCGTCAGAAATTCCCATGAGGCGAGAACCAGATTCGGATGCATCGCTGGCGGGGTATCGAGCGAGATCGCCTCCTTGGCCTCGGCTATCGCCTCTTCGTATTGCCCCGCTTTGCCGAGGCATACCGAGAGAATATCATGGGTCGCGTAGAAATTTGGAGAGAGCTTGACCAACTGACGCGCATAGCTGACGGCCTTTGAGTATTCTCGCATGTTCAGCTCAGCAGTAGTCAGCTTACGAATGTAACGAAACTGATCTTGCGAGGTTGCGGTCGCGGCAGGCGGATTCTTCAGCAGATCAGCCAGCGCATCCTTGTACTTCGCATCGTTATTGAGCTGGACGATTTCCGAAGTTTGCGTCGTTGCATCCGATGCGATACAAGAACGGGAATTCATGAACGTCAACGCTAAGATGCATGAAATCGCCCAGATCTTCATACGTCCTCCAATGGTTTAAAACGATAGAGCTGTCTATTCTGTTCGAAGGAGCCAGTGGAGTCAATCGCCGCATCAAGATTGATCTTGTTTCTAGAACATCCTTGGCGAAGCTGTGTTCATCCGGATACAGAGGAGGGGCAAACATGTTGCGACAGGCAATACTTCATGTTTCTATGGCAGTCATATTGGCCGCGACGGCGGGGTTTGCGGCGGATGCCGATGCTTTGGTTAAGCAGTTAAATGGAATGAATTTGTCCGACCCTGCGTCCATCGGGGGCGTTGAAAAGATCATCGCCGAAAATGGCGATGCCGGAGGTCTGTATCTGCTTAAGTCAGTCCTTCATGTTAAGCATGGCGAGACTCTTGCCGGAATGAACTGTCTCAGGATCGCAGTAAACTGTCAGTTGATCGTCGATGGCCCAATTCTGAAGTTCACTCGCGAAAAACTCGACGAATACATCAAAGAGAGTCAGGATAAGAATCTTGACCATGAACTCGGCGGGCTGCTCGTTATCCGGTCCGTCGCCCTTCTCGTCGCTAAGGATATGCAGTCTGCCATGGCCGACTTGAACTTGGCTGAACAGAAGTTTCCGCGCCTTCCAGAAGTCTACAATACGCGGGGTATCTGCCGACATGTTCTCGGGGACGAGAAGAACGCATTGGAGGACTACGATAAGGCGATCCAATTAAATCCGAATTATGCCGACGCATTCGGGAACAGAGCCGGCCTATACAAGCGGATGGGCGACGACGAACATGCGAAACGGGATCGGATTCGGTACGTCATGCTCCTCAATCGACTTTATGGTATGAGCGCCGGAGAGCTGAACGCCGATGATGAATCGCCCCCGCCAGAATCGAAAAATGCGAGCGGAGCCGGCAAGAAATAAAAGTTTCCTCATCTGACGGGCCTACTCTTCATTCGACGTTTAGGGAATCTGTACTACGATGAAAACGACGACGCTTATCTTAGTGATATCAATACGATAAAGGCGTATGATAATGTTTATTAATTTGATGCAAATTACGGTTTACGAAACAGATGGTTGGACCAATCGAACGGAACAAGTTCAAAATCCAACTTGGGAACAAATCGATCACTCAATTCGGCGGCTCGATAAGTTTCGTTATCCATTCGTCTTATTATACCGCGACACGCAAGTTGAGGAATCTGACCAGCCTGACTTCTGCGTAATGGGCGGTGGAAGAGATTCCGTCGTATCTGGTATGGATCGGCGTATCTGCTTTCGGGGACAAGACCCAGAGATAGAATCGATTGAAGTCTGGACTAGCGATCAGGGGTCATCGGAACTGCCTGATTTTGTTTGCCATGAAATTGAAATTGTATTGAAGGCGACGCGCTACTTTTTCGAGCGAGGAAAACTTTATCCCGATGTAAGCTGGTATCCTGATGAGGAAGATACCGGAAGGTAGCTGTTCAATCGATTCTGCTGTTATCTATAGAATCGGAGGCGAGTATGCCCAGACGTTTTTTGCCCATCGTTATTGCGGCTGCAATTCTGATCGTTGTCGCGTTCGGACTCCAAATCGGCCTAGCCAGCATCGTCTGCCCGAAACTCGCGAAGAATTCTGTCCCGGCAGGTTCAGTCAGCGTCAGCGACGGCATGACGCCAATGTTCTCTCCGGATGGCCGGAAGCTTGCATTCGTCCGCGAGGTCATCGATCCGGAAAGGATCGACATTCGCGAAAATACAGTACCGCGCCCTGACATCTGGATACGCGACTTAAACGAGGGCATCGAACAGCAGTTTTGCCTCGATACGATTCCGCTAGGATGGGCGTCCGACAGCTTAATCATGACGCGGCGGAGCCTCTTGGATGCGCCTTCCGGGAAAGAAATGTCCGGATGCGCCAAACTTCCAGAAAAAATGGGGGTCAAGAATGTTCAATGGTCGCGAGACGGTAAAGAACTGGTTTATCTTCCCGACGTAGAGTTCTATCGCATCCATAACATGAACCAGCCGAACGCAGGAAGAGCGCTCTATATAGTAGACGCTGCTGGCGCAACGCGGTCATTGCCGCTTGGTCCTTCAATCGATACGGACAGCAATGGTTTTCTGGCATGGTCTCCGGATTCCAAGCTCATCGCATTCCATCTTCTCTTTTTTCGAGACGGCGATGTTCCGATCCATCGAATCGGCGTCGTAAACGCCGTATCGGGAGTCGTTCATCTCGTCGGCGAAGGCGCATATTGCCATCAAAATTGGGGCCTGCTTCGCTCTGAGTACAGCCAATCTGCGCCCAATCCATGGGATGGAGCAAGCAAGCGATTCCTTTTTGTAACCGGAAGAGGCGCTGGCGACGCAGATCTGTATATGGCGACGACTGACGGTTCGGAGGCCCAGCGTTTGACCAATGACGGATGCTGCAAATGGTCGCCGTTATTTGATCCTTCAGGGCATCGAGCCGCGTATTGCTCCGCAGATTGGGGCGGAGAAACCGGCGTATTGAAAAACGCATGCGTTCGCGTTCGAGACTTGGCAACCGGAAATGAACAGCAAATAAAGCCAACAATGACTTCTGGGATGCCACTTACGCTGGCTTGGAAGCCGGACGGATCTGGTCTTGTTTACGATTGGCAGGACGGTGGAAAATCCCAGATCCTTGAAACGCCTTTGACCGCTCAACAATCCGTACCTGATTCGGCTGTAAAGGCAATCAGCAAAGAAACGCCGAAAGCGCAGATCTTGGACGCCCTTGCCTCGGATAAGCCTGCGGTTGTCCAATGGGGCGCTGAGAGGGCGATTCAAGATCCGGAGATTGTCGCTGCGCTGCGCAAGGCGCTGAAGAACTCCTTGAAGCAAGATGCGAGCTATCCGGTTCGAGAAATCCTTGATGCGCTGCTACGGCTGGACGCCCGCGATTCCGTTCCGGAAGTTGTTGATGCCTTCGCAGTTCCATACGAGCCGTCTCGCTGCAAAGCAATCTGGCTGGCCGCTAAATGGAGCGCCATAAGCGCCGTCGAGCCATTGCGTGCGATTCTTAAGGCAACCCCGAACGGAGAGACGGCGGCTCATGCAGCAGCGGCGCTTTTTGCGATGGGATTCGACGATGGATGGCTGCATGTCAAACGCTATCAGCGGATACGAACCGGCTCGTTCGAGGAACAATAGCATCCCTTCTCGGAGACATTCGTGATTCGAGATCCATTTACATTCTGATTGAGATGGTTGATGACCATGAGGTAATGTTCTTGGATTATACGGGCAACGTTCAGGTCGGCGATAACGCTGAATGGGCCTTGGCTACTCTGACTGGCGAGACATTCGGGCGAGATCGGTCCCGATGGACAAATTGGTGGGGGCTGCAAAACGGTCGGCTACCAGAGATTTCCGGGGAAAATAAGGCATTGCAACGCCTGAAGGAAGCGAACAAAACAAAGGGCAAAGAGCGGCAGAAGCAATTGGAGAAGCAATAGGGCCAGCGGATTTTTGATCGCCCGAAAATTTTATCGACCAACGGCATTTTGTCCGTCAGCAACGATGGAAAAGCGAATTTGGCATGGCCGATCCTAAGAAAGTTGACGCTGTCATCTGGGCGGCTCGCGCGCGGATCTCATGGGGAGAACTACTGTCAAACGCGGGATCGGATATCATTCGCTGCGCGAAGATTGGCCGAGCGTCCTGCTGTTCGGAGCTTATCTCGGCTTGGCGGTCTGGGGCAGGATGAGATCTCAAACGGGACTGCTTGACCTACTCTTTGCATTTAAAATCGCCTAAGTCGCGATTTTCTTTTTTTCTTACGAGCAAGATTTGCAATTTGCTCGTTGCGCGAGGTATGTTTCGAGGTCGTAACATTTACTTGGCTTGGGATTGGCTTCCTTGATCGCATGCTATGAAACCCTTTTATCTTCTCTCGATGCTTCTATGCGCTTTTGTTGCCTGCGTTCAAGGCGCTGAAAGCAACAATACGTCGGAATGGCCCTGTTTCCGGGGGCCGAATCGCAGCGGCATCAGCCCTGATACTGGTCTCCTCAAGAAATGGCCGGCAGATGGCCCGAAGTTGCTCTGGACAATCCATGGGCTTGGGCGGGGCTATAGTACCGTTTCGATAAAAGACGGCGTCCTATATACAGCCGGAACTGCCGAACATCAGTCGAATGTCTTCGCCGCCGACCTCTCTGGGAAGATCAAATGGAAAGTCGCCAATGGCGGGGAATGGAAAGCTCCCGCCGACAAACAATGGGCGAAGGACTTCGATGGAACGCGCGCGACGCCCAACATAGACGACGGCATCGTTTACATCATGAATGAGCTTGGCCATATGACTGCGTTGAATGCAGTTGATGGCAAAGAAAAATGGTCCATCGACCTACCCAAACAGTTCGAGGCAAAAGTGCCGATGTGGGGCTATGCCGAGTCCGTCCTGATCGACGGCGACCGGCTCTATTGTTATCCGGGCGGCAAGAAGGGGCGGATGATTGCGCTCAACAAGAAGACCGGAGAGGTCATCTGGGCAAATACAGACATCGCAGACGAAGCCGGGTACTCATCGCCTCGGTTGGTAACGGACCATGGCTTCCGCCAGATCTTAACCATGACGGCGACCGGCGTAATCGGGGTTGCCGCAGACTCCGGGAAGCTGCTTTGGCGGTATGAACATGTCAACCGCTTTCAAGAAAACTGCGAGACGCCGCTGTACGTAGACGGCAAAGTTCTTGTTTCGTCCGGTTACCGGCGCGGAAGCGATCTGTTGAAGCTGACGTATGGAAAGGACGCGATCGCGGTTGAGCGCCTCTGGACGTTGCCGAAGGCGGATAACCTGTCCGGAGGGCCTATTCTGCTCGACGGACATATCTACGCTGCCGGTTACGACTTCAAGGGCTGGTATTGCCTCGATCTCGAATCCGGCAAGCTGACCTGTTCCGACCCCAAGATCGGTAAGGCCGCTTTGACTTGCGCCGATGGCCTTCTGTACGCGCTCTTAGACAATGGCTTCGTTACCTTGTCCGAGCCGTCGAAAACCGAATACAAAGAGATCAGCCGATTCGTCTGCGGCGGGCGGCTCTATCTGCGGCATGCGGATAATTTGTACGCCTACGACATTTCGGGCCGCTGAGCAGCAACTGAACGACGCGAGGCGCTTTGCGCAGCAGGACCGGGGCGAAATATGAGCGGAGCAGGCCAAGTTTCCGAATCTGAACTTCGATCCGCATTACGGTCGTATGGGCTGGAAAATGCCTCCGTCTCGCTATGCAAGAAACAGGGCGGATTTGCGACCGTCTTTCTGGCCCAATCTGAGGATGCGCAGTACCTAGTTCGAGTTCGGAACATTCTGGCGACGGCGGAGCAGATTGGATTTGCGCGGGTATGGGCGCTGGCAATTTCTTGCGAAGTACCCGTTCCCGTCGCGATTGCCGGCGATCCCATCCCCCGCATTGGCGAACGGTTAGTAGAAGTTCTGCCTTACCTTCCGCACGATCATGCGGATGGCGGCGCTGTTGGACCCGAAGCATGGATCAGAGTCGGAGAATGGCTCGGAAGAATGCATCGGCTCGGGCTTCCCCTTTCGAATCATGCCCCGTCGAACTTGCCCTACGGCAACTACCCTACAGCCCGGCGAATCAACGATTACTTTCAAACAGCGCAGAGGACAGTCTCAGGCCAGTACAATGAGTTCTTCGACCGCAGCCAACAGTTATGGCTTGAGACGAAGCGCAAGATGACTCCGATGCTAGACGCACTTCCTGTCGGCGTCGTTCATGGAGACATACATTTTTGGAACGTTCTGTATACGAAGGGCATGCCATCGGCAGTCATCGACTTGGATTTTCTCCAGCAAGGCGCATTGATCTTCGATGTTGCATACGCCTGCGGCTGGCTCGCGCATTGGGAACAGAACTTCGGTCCTGAATGGAATGGGATTATGCGCAGGTACATAGAAGCTTATCAATCCGGTCGAAAGATCCCATTGACCGAGCTTGAGCGTCTCGCCCTTCCTTGGGCGCGAATTCAAACATCGATTTTCTTTTTCATTCAAGTCGCCAGCTTTGGATGGGAGAAAACTGCTGGACAAATAAATGACCTTCAGAAGGCTGAAGATCTGTATTCAAAGCAACAGGTATGAGCTTTGAGTCCATCCGCGCTCCGCTCATAGCCGCCAGTACGCCGATTTGCCAGACGGGAGCAGTTTTTTATGTTCCGTAAGACGGCGGATGAAGTACAATCTAGCGCATGGAAGAGAAACCCGGAGTTCCGACTCATAAGACTCTCGGATTCATTCTCCGCTCGGCGAGGGATCGCCGCAGAATGTCATTGTCAGACGTAGAAAGCATAATCGGCCTCCCAACCGAGTATCTCAATCAGCTTGAACAGGACAGGGTAAAGAAGAGGCCCGAGCCAAAGATTTTGAGTCAGCTCGCATCCGTTTACGAGATCGATTACGAGCAATTGTTGGCGGATGCCGGGTATTTCATAAGAAGAAGAAAACCTGTTTTGTCCCTCGCCAACAAGGTTGCTGCTTGGACCAAGTTATGCGAAGCCGAATGGTTTAACGCAGAGGCCAGAAGCGTCCGGACATTCGCGAGGGAGAATGCGATTCGTAGAGGGGTCCGCCAGCATAATACGACGGATATTTTGTACGGATTAATCAATACCCCGACCATTTTCAAAAACTTGCGCGTCGAGCTTGAAAAAATTCGCGTCCCATCTCAACTATGCACTGATTTCTCCGGGCCTGCGGATGCGAGTCAGACGGTTGCATGCAAGAATGTATTCGTCTTTGCTTTGAAAGAGGCAACTTCCTCGAAGCAGAATTTTATCCATGGCGAGCATCTCGTATTTGGCCTCTTAGCAGATGAACAAACTAACGCAGCGAGGATATTACGCAATGCAGGGCTTTCAATCGAGAACGTTAGAGCGAGTATTGCAAGAAAGTTATCTGAGTAATGCGCCGTCGACAGAATCGATTGTCCGGACGGATGGACGGCGGTACAATGCGCAACCATCCCCTTGAGGAGGCGTAAGCCAGATTCGGGCCGTTTGATTACAGTAAGATGAGGTATCCATATCAAGTCCGAATTATCAGGCCGGTTTATCCGAAACGCAGGAAGCTCTCTCCATGAACATCAAGAAGCCCAAGGCTCTTTTCTCCAAACCCGCGCTAGTCAATTGCCTTAAGTGCGGCAAGCAATTCAAGTCGCAAGATAGATTTCGAATTCGGATTTGCTCGAATTGCCGGCAACGAAAATCATGACGCCATGCTCAAACCGATGACCGTCAAGATGTTTAATAAAAATTCTATCGCTCCCCGCGCGAAGACTTTCCTTGACGCGCCCGACCTTCGGCTGACGAATTTGGGGGGTAGGCCCAAAAAATGATTGTCCGAGATCATTTTGGGGGGCGAACCTGATGGGCTTCGCCTGCCGACTTTCTGATACGCCATTATTGCGACGACCAAGGCCCAGCTAGGGCTGGTCCGCGAAATCCTATTATAAATGGCCCTTGCTTCCATAACGCGCCTAATCGGCAAATTGGAAAGTTCTTCCTTCGTTGCTGGAAGCATGGTAAATTGCAATCGCTTATGAGCGAACCGCCGAAACAACGTCGATTTTGGCAACTGCATCTGAGTACGGCGGTATTCTTGATGTTCGTTGCTGGTGGACTGATCGCGGCAAACTTTCGGCTGACAAGAGGACTTAGTGATGCTAATGGCGATTATGAAATTCGGTCAATGTATGGGTTTCCATTGCGGTTCCAACGGATTTATTACTCTTCAGGTTTTGAATATTCGCAGCCAACTTTCGTTCCAACAACGAAGGTATTAGCCGATGTCGTCGTTTTTGTATTCGTCATTGCAACGTCCGCCTTTTTTTGCGAATGGCTGATCCGTCGCCGCGAGGGCAAGCCATGAGCGAACCGCCAACGAAAACGAAAATCTGGCAGATACATTTGAGTACTGCGATACTTTTGATGTTTGTCGCGGGACTGCTTATGAAAATGCAAGTTCGTACCGCCTCGTTATACAGCGGTTGGCCGGTCCCAGCATATACCCCGTATATTTTTCTTATTGCAAACATTGATGGTGACGACGAGATAAGTTCCGCCGCTCATTGGATAGTTTCTGGCGTAGTTGAAGATGCTCTCATTTCCCTCTTAATTTTGCTCTTTATTTGCGTCATCGGCGAATGGCTCATTCGTCTCCGCGAAGGGCGCAAGCCATGAGCGACAAGAAAAAACATGACAATAATACGATGTCAATATTCACGATGGAGGTAATGGTTGCGCCAGATACTAAGAAATGGTCATTGATAACTAATATCGTTATCAACTCCATGAAATCGGCGAATGAATTTCAAGAATATAACTTTGAAATAGAGAAAATTGAAAACTCTAATGGGATTGCGTTCGTTGACGTTTATCTCGTCAAAGCAAGGAAGCCCTACATAAAGTTGCGAATATCATATGAAACGCTATCTCATAGATTTAACATTTGTTGCGAAATTCTCTCGAAATGTATTTATTCAATCCGGGCTATCGCGGGAGTGTTCTGCCCTGCGACATTGATAATTTCATGGAGATACTGCATTTATTACCGAATTACTCCCTTTGCGATATTTGTTGCGACAATTGCAGTTGCATCAATTTTTGAATTCTTCGCCTTCATTTTCTGTCCTCAACATGTTATCTTGAGGTCGGCACTCGCTAGCAGAATTCAGTTGCAGCAAGGGCGAATTGCTGAAATTTTGGCTCCGTTTTAATAATCGCCTCTGGCCGGACGATACGGCCATTGCGCCGGGTTTCCCGCTTGGCTATAATCAATCCATGCCGAACTGGAAGCGATTTAGACAAATTCATTTATCAACGGCGATTGTTCTGACGCTTGTAACTGGCGCATTGCTTGGCGCGAATTTGCGGAAAGACCAAACTTCTTTCGAGTTTTCTGATGGAAGCCAACCGAGTATTTTTGTTACGCGGGGATGGCCTTATCGATTTGTCTGGGAGTCGCCCCAGAATTTTGGCGACTTTGAACGGTAAAGTTCCGGTATTTATGATGCCGATAATTATAAGCCAAGTTAGGAATCGCATAGGGGCTGACAAGTACCGTTATTGGGACATTGGAATTTGCATCGCGATTGTCTTTGCCGTTTACTTCATAAGCGAATGGATTGCGCGCCGTCGCGATAGGGCTAGGCGTTCCAAATAGCTACTGTCCTTTGCCTTTCTTGATTGCATGACATCGTATCCTCAATTTAATGATAAACCTCGAATGCATGCCTTGAGATCTGATGTAAGTTTGATCTTGTTGCGCTTTACTGGCAAGTACGCGGCGCTATCGATGACGATACCTTTGGCCAGACGCAGCATTTCTAGCCCAACGCGCCCAACGTCAGCGATACCGGCAGATGACCGTTGTTTTGGTTTCGATTTAGAACCAGCGAAAGCTTGTTTAAGTACTGGTTCTATAAGTATATTGATAGGATCAGTACTTAAACAAGCTTTCTGATCCTGTAAACCATTGTCTTCATTAACCTTAGTTTTTGCGAATGTTGCAGTTTTTGTAAAAACGCCGTCCTTTGGCCCGTTGGTTTTGAACCTCAAATGCTCTAAATAGCAACATTTGGCGATGAGATTTCGATAGTACTCCGAGCGCAAAGTAAGCAGTTCAACCCCCATTTCTTTAGCGAGTTCTGCTTTCCCGAACTCGCCTTGCGCCGCCAGCTTGGCCATGGCCGCGCGTATGCGTCCCATTGCGCCTGCTGTAGCCCCTATTTCCGTCAAATGCTCCGCTCTGGTCATCGCCCGCGATATTGGGCAAGGCAAGACCGTATTGGTAAAGACTAAGACCGTCTGGCGCGCTGTACGCCGCTTGTATGGCCTTGCGCGCCCGATGGCTTGAACAAGTTCCGAGATTGATGTTAGATCCCTCGCAGCCATCATGCGTTCATCCTCGTAGACCATGTTTTCGACGCTCCATTCGCGCCCGGCCTCGCCAACGATTTCGAACGCCTTAACCCCGCGCCCGCTGTTCCGCTCCAATTCCCCCGGATCTACGTCAAGGTTGTTCAACGCTATCGCCGTCTCTGCAAGATCCCAACTAGACGGTTGCTGAATGCCGATCAGACAGACCAAGCGGCAGTCCGCCAGATTGTTGAGTCCGCGACAGTTGGCATAATGCAGGATTTGATTTGGATTGACTCCCGGCAGATGCGCCGCGAACGCTCCAAGATCCTTCAACGCCTTTAGCGTAACGATGCCAACGTCTTTCCATTCAATCCTCCCAAATTTGACAGCCGTTGCAATATGCTTGCAGATGCCTTTGAAACATTCGGACGGTTGCGGCGTCGCGCCTGTCGTATCGATCAGACTTTGTTTCGGATACGTTGCATCAACCATCTGTACAACATCCGAGACAGGCAGCGGCAGCGGCGCGTTGGGCCAGATGTTGAGTTGACGCCCAGCAAAGACGCCGTTGTATGCCGCGAGGTTCTTTGTTGCGTCCAGAATTATGATTGCCTTCGCGTCGGGTATTGAAGACCGCGAGGTTATGAAATAGATGTCATCGTTTTTCTGGACGCGGCGTAACCAAGTTCCGCGAGCTGTCAAATATTCAAAGATCGGCGTCAAGTTCTTGCTGTGCGCCTCGCGCGAAAGAAAAGCGTTCCATGCCTTGCTGAATGCGTCATCGCGTTGCATTCGGTAAATTGCATCTCCAAACGACAGCGAAGCGCCCGTTTTTATTTTCCGAGTTCGATCAACGACCATGCGCAATGTTGTTAGCGAGCTGCGAAAACTTGCCCCATGATCTTCTGTTCCTGAAAATTGACTAACAAGACATTCAAACTGTTCCAACTGCTTTAGCGAAAACTTTTCTAGCCAGCAAAGAGCCTTTCCTAACGGACATTCGTCAATGATGATGATCCGATCTTTAAGCAGTTCTCCGAGATTTTCCGCTATCTTCAGATGCGAGTACTGCAAGATCAAGATTCGCGCTTCGCTTGCTTTCTGCTTTTGCTGAAAAGCGATGCATTCGTCTTTCCATGGACAACTGCCGCAAATGCGGTTTGCATAAGGCAGATTATTTTTACTCAACGCCTCAACACGCCCTTTGTCTGGACATTCTGAATTGGCGTCCGGCCCGCGTCCCTCTTTGCTCATTTGCATAGGCGAAATCAAGCGGATGCAATCGCCTAGCTTTTCATACTCGCTTCCCAAGCGATGGTCTGAAACAAAGATTGCGGCGCGGAGATCCTTTCGGCGCGTCAGAATGTTGCGAACAGCGGTACTCTTTTTACTTCCGACGACTGAATCAAAGAGCGAAACGCCGTTGTTTCGCTCCATGGCCTCTTCTATTTCAGCCTCAACGTCAAGCGCATGGGCTTCAATGTCGAATGGAGCAACCGCGAGGTTGGGCGCTGCCTCAAGATCTGCGCAGATGCGGTTGCGCAGCCCCGCGCTACCATCGCGAGCTGCAATGTCGTTGGCGTCGATCTTGGCCCGCGCCCCGCGCCCGAACGTAATGCTTTTCAGTTCTGCGCAATGCGCCGCCAGCGCCGCGATGGTATCGGCGTTGAACTCTTTGCCCTTTGGGTCATCGTCGTAAACGATGCAAAGGCGTCTGCCGCGCAAGCGGTTGACATGCGCCCTTGCCCATTTCCAATTCTCGCCCGTAGAAATTGAGATTGCCTTAAATCCGGCGCTACGCATGGCCAGCGCCTTAAGTTCCCCCGGCAGCAAGTAGATCCAATCGGTTGTTCTTGTTGGATTCTGGCGCTTGGCAAGACAACGACATTCATACTCCGCCGTTTCATCCCCTTCAATGCTGCCATCGCGCCGCGCCTCGAATTGATTTAGCCAAAGTTGCGGCCAATCGCTGACGTTGTTCGGCAATCCGTCGTTGTCGTAATGTTCTGGAGCTGGAAAAAACGCAGCATAGCCATGGACGCGCTTACCAACATCTTTCTTCCATGCGCCAACAGGTAAGAAAGCGGATTTGTTCTCTGAATCCTCGCGATGTAGCTTTAACGCGACAGGCTTGTTTTCCTCATTCAATAATGGGAATAACCATGCATCGTCTTCCGTTGTCTCTTTGCCGTCGCGGTCTTTGAAATGGATGGTTCCGAAATGCGCAACTGAGAATTCCCGCGCCGCCGTTATTGAGATCCCGCGTCGGATCAATCGGTCTTCAAATTCTCTATGCGGCGCGTCGAGTTCCTCCCGGATTAGCGCCATGATAGATTTCACGCGAAACGCTACCGGATCTGGTTCAACAACAGGATCAGTTGAAATTACCCGCTTGATGCGCTGGTAGGGCTTGCGGCGCTTGGGCGCGCCCATGGTTCCGGCAAGCTTCAAGCAAGCTTCATTGATAGTACAACCGTTGAGGCGAGAATAAGCCTCAATGACCGTTCCCGATGCGCCGCAAGCAAAACATTTAAAAGTAAGAATGTCGTTGGGCCAGCGTTTGATACTTAACGATGGGTCATGATCGCTATGAAACGGGCAAAGAACTTTGCCGATTTTCGCGGGACGGTCTAAAACTTGGGCAAGTAAGTCAAGATCTGATTTGACGGCGTATAGGGTTTGCAATGTTCTCCCGTTCTCTATCTGTGCCGATAGATTTTGCAGGAGCAGCCCAACAAATACGGTATGATATCTCTATAGGGAAATACATCGTAATAGTTGCTGCTCTCGTTCTCTGACAAGCCCGCTCATCCAAGCGGGCTTTGTCGTTATTTCTTCTCAGGGAAGGCGACTTCAAGCGCTTTCTCTATGACTTCATACATTGGAACGTTGCGCCGTTCTTGCGCAGCCCGCTCCCGAGTAATCTGTTTGATTCTCGCATGAATATCGGGTCGCAACGCGAAGCTTGTTACGACCCTGCCTAATTGCTTGTTATCTTCCATTTCTATTGTCCTCCAATCTTCCGTTTGGGATACTACAGGGAAATAAAGCGAACCCGGAGTAATTCTGAAAAAATATAAAGCTCCGCTGACGAACGCGGCGCTTGTCATTGATTTTATCATCCAAATTTTGATTGATCTTCGATTTCGACATTTACAATTTCGCATAGATGAAGATGAGGCTCCCCGGCAATGTCATGCCCCGCGTCAGAGCATCCGACGTTGGTTTCGGCTCCATACAAATATTCGTCATGAAGGTATTGGGCGATTTTCTTTTTGTCATTAGCAATCGACTCGGGAACTTCAACGGTCTCATGAAATGAATAGACCAGTACCCCTTTTCCCATGACTGTAATGTAAATCATGGGTTCGTCGTTATCGGTTTCTGCGTTTTCCATTTTATCTTGCCTTTCTGATTAGTTTGTTTACTTCATGACCCTCAACAACTCCCGAGCAACTTCAGCCCGGCTTGTCCCTGTCGAAACTGCAATTGGAATTCCCTTTGATTTCGCTGCATTCGTTACGCCCATAGTATGTTTATGTTGAACGTCCCTTAGCAGCAAAAGCAATACTTCAACGCCATTCATGCCGATAGATTGCGCGCAACTGTCGGGCTGTTCATGCCATTTGATTCTTGCAAACTTCAAGCGTTGTTCCATCCAATTATGCAACGCAGCGTTGCGGGTTGGACTCCCGCCGAAAACGGCTAGACGCAGATCCCGAGCAATCGGGGCCAGTTCGTCCGCTATCGCGTCCGCTTCCGGGTCTGTCATGTCGGGCAGCTCGGGTACGACGTCAAGCGTTGCAGCGGGTTGCCATTCGGGCAGCGGCTTTGCAATGGGCTGGGCGGCAACGTTAGCCAATGCAGCATCCAAGAGCCTCTGTTGCTCCTGACAATATTCATCCCAATCGCAAGCGAAAGACAAATCAAGCGCTTGGATATGTCCAAGGGTATCCCGAAACTCTTTGACCGCCCATGCGAACCCATTGCCGACGATGTACGCGGCTTCATTCGCTTCCGGGTCTTGCAACTCCGCTCTAAGCTGGCGTTGTCTGCCTGCCAAGATTGCAATGATGTATCGCGCTACTCCCATTTCGCCTAGCGCTCCGTAACGCGCAATTTCCATCTTGCGGTTACTGATTTCCGCGCGCAATGAGCGGACGCGATCCCATTCCACCCCTTGCCCTATGTCAATGATTCGATGCCATTCATCCCGATTGCGAACCGAGGGCTCGACAGCGGGCAAAGCCGGGGCTGCTGCAACGGGGGCGGGAGCAACAGCGGCGGGGTTAGGCGCTTGGGAAGCTTTGAACGTTTCGGCCAGTTCAACGCCGATTTTAGCCGCATGGGCTTCATGCTCTTTAGTTCCGCGTTCAAGCATATCAACGGTATTGGTTAAGGTTTCAATGCCCCGCTCCGCTGCTGTCTTAGCGGCAATGAATTTGTCGAATGGAATGCTTGATTCCATTGCAACAATTTTATTGCGGCGTTCGATTAAATCGCCCCGTTGCTTATTTGCGACCGAATGCCGAGCCTGCCAAGACTCAATAAGTTTCAGAGTATAGGCATGTTTCTGGCGCAACGTTTCAATGCGCTTTGCTCGGGCTTCAACGGAATAGGTATCAATCAATTCGTCGATTGAAGCTAGATCAATTGTTGGCAAATCGGGCAGGGAAGTTAATGCGGGGCCGTCCGCTTTAGGTTTCCTGCCGTTTTGTTTTCCGGGGGGAGTTGTCAATGTTCTTTCAATACTCCATCCGGATTTAATCCGATGTTGCAATGTAGGATAATTGAGTCCCAATGAAAACATTTCGGCGTCTCTTGACCATGCGTACAACGATTTGGTTTGGCCTCTGAATGTATAATTCATTTGTTAAACCTTTCGCGTTAAAGAGAAGGGGCAGGCGCTACGAAAGCGCCTGCCCGCTTAAATTAACCGTCAATTTGCTTTCGCAAGTATTCGTTTTGCTCCGGCGTCGTCCGTTCAAACCGCCGTTCTTCGAGTTTCTCCAACTCTTCTTTGACATCGGCCAGAATAATTTTGCCAATGAGTTTCGCTAGTTCGTCGGGAGAAACCTCGGTCGGGTTTCCAGTCAGCATATGGATCGCATGATCCATGAATTTCGCTGAATTGCCGTTTAGCATTCCATACCGCTGCTCTAACAGCGGCCTGATTTCTGCCAATTTCTTTTCAATGTTTATCATTGATTCTCTCTTTCTGTTTGTTGTTTGGGGTAAATGGGGCAGGCGCTAAGACCAATCGAAGCGCCTGCCCGGTTTCTCTGTCGGGGGGACTTGAGAGGCTTGTGAATACGGCGCTACTTCGATTTCTTTGCTACTTCAAGCAGTAGAAACTTTCCAATTTCGGTCGCCAGTTCAAGCGAATTCATTCCGCCCTTACAGGATAGATTACAAACGGCATAGCGAACCGCTACCCCAATAGAATGTAATGGCTCTTCATTCGTCAAAAGGTCATCGCAGCTTTCTATAACTGCCTCTCGATTGATGTTTGCCGCTGCAAACGCCGCTAAGGCTGCGTCAAAGTGTTGCTGCATTTGTCCCGCTCCTGTCTAATTCTCTTTCTGCGCTCTATTCATTGCCGCGTCCTTCTTCATTCGATTAAAGCGTTTGTATATACAGATCGCAATACTTTTTTAGACAGATTGAAAATTAATTTCGATTTTCAATCTGTCATTTTTACAGAAACAGTACAACCATGAAAATGAGCTTTGTCAAATCGGCGCGGGCCGAAAATTGAAAGAAATAGCTACTTAACTTTATTCAAGTTATTGTTGCAAATGGCTGAATCTTGTTGGTAGTTGCCTCAATCCGCGTTAATCTCGCATGGCGGAGAAATTCGCCAATTTGCAAATGCGTTATTGATCGTCATCATCATCTTGAGTTACGGCGAAGGGGTTGTCATGCTCTGGCTTGGATCGAACGAGAATGCGGACAGCGCCGGACATGCCGCGTTCAACCCGGTCGATCTCAACAAGGTTTGGGGGACTGCCGGGATACTCGACAAGAATCAACGATTCCTCGTCTGTTGCATCTGCCGCATCGTCTGCCGGCTGGCCGATCTGCTGGCGGATCATTGTCATCAAATGGCCTACGGTCATTTTGTATCTCCATTCTTCCATGGCGGAGTGCCATGCGTTAGTTCTTGCTCAACGAGTTGAACTGCAACCGATCTACAATGAACTGGATTACATTTTTTGAATGTGTCGGAGCAACGTAGCTCCGACCTGCATTTTCATTCCTGATGCTGCCGCATTCCCTAGACCGCAGGGCGCTAAGCTGATCGCTTGCAGGAAAGCGTAATGCATTCCGTAATCCTAAGGTTTAGGACAGCGAACTTCGGTTCGCTCATCGCGCCGCTATTTCAATCATCGGGCGTAAGGAGGTACGGACTCCTAAAATTGCCAGAGGCAGAGCCGGGCTGCGCGCGACGCTATTCCTGCTCGCAGGAATCCGAACTCCTTATTCAAGAGCAGGTCGCCGTTTTCTTAATTCCGGATGCCTCTGCGCAAGCTTTATCGCGGGCTTTCGATCTGCGTCGCCTTGGCGTCATCTACGAGTTCTGAGACGGAGTACCAGACCTGTTCTCCATCATTGACGATGATCTCTGCGACATCGTTCTCCGTAAGAGCTGTCGGATCATTACTGAACTCGCCCGAATGCATACAGATGCGGAACCCGCGCCGCGAATCGACCAAAAACAACTTGTTCTCGCGAGAGATTACCAAGACGCGCGGATCTTCGGAGTTCCGAGAATACCCTTTTTCGTAGCGGGACGCAGCCGCTTGAATCCTCAATGCCAATGTATCCATGACAACCATCCTTTCTGCCGCTCATCGGCAACTCTTCTATTGCGATTCGGGATTATCGAGAGAGTCGCGAATAGGCCGAAAGTCGGGAACCCGACTTTCTGATGTACTGCGTATACGCAGCTTTCATCATCGGCGGCGGGACCGCATTGCCGGCTAAACGCGACGCGATTTCGTAGTCGCCGAGGACAATCCAATTCCTCGGAAATCCTTGCAAAGCCAATTTTTCGCCAATTGTAAAACGCCGTTTTTGAGGATGAAGGGCTTCAACTCTCGATGTCCCGGTGCCTTTGACTGCGAGTTGAGTTCCCGCTTGTCGGTCCCAAGATGAAATTTTGAGGAGATTGCATCGATCATGCCAACCGTTCTCCTCTCCATAACGCCGAACGAACCAGTCTCGTTCGCGACCTTGCCGGTAGTCCTCTCCGGGTTTCAATGACCTTACGAGTCGCTCTTCAAGCGCCGTAAGATCTTCGTATCGGCCATCTGGATCTCTGAAATAGCGAATCTCATTCAGCGTTCGGAGTTCGAGCGCGGTCTTGGTTGGAGGGCTTGGGTATTCCTCGCCGCGCCGCATGATGGGAGCGATCAACCGCTGTCGAGATTGCGCCAAGCCGAAATCTCGCGAGTTGAGCAGATACCGCCTCAGATAGCTGGCATCCAATTGAACCCCTCTCAGTCGCTCAATTCCTGAGAAGAGTTCCGAATGCAATCTTGCGAACTTCTCGTTCAGAAACTGCTCAACGTTCTCAAAGATCATGCGGGCCAGCGGGGCGATCTTCAGCAAAGGCAACATTGCCAAGACCAAGCGGTTTCGAGGGTCATTCAGATTCTGATCGCCGCCCTTTGAGAAGCCTTGGCAGGGACTCGTAAAAATGAACGTTCCCTGCCAGTCTTCTGAAGCATCGACGCCGCAAACAGACATTAGCATCTTCGCCTGCGCCTCCGCCGCGCTGTCTCGCTTATCGACGAGTTTGGACAGATCGAATTCGACTTCCTTGGTCGC
>Ga0206927_1057_pt1 | contig 26636 bp, 25 predicted proteins | sample Alteio_BWOrgHeat_60_FD_153249 | JGI IMG/M metagenome (GOLD analysis project Ga0206927, IMG submission 153249) | Enriched cells from forest soil in Barre Woods Harvard Forest LTER site, Petersham, Massachusetts, United States -... | ecosystem: Environmental > Terrestrial > Soil > Temperate forest >... | reverse complement strand
ATTCGGATAATCATCAAGGAGCTGTTTGCAATGAAATTCGGAAAAGTACCGGGCATCGACAGGCCCGTTTCGCGCGCCGTACTGGGATCCATGGTCTTCGGGACTGAAGGCGAAGCCAAGGCGCGCACGTTCGCACTGCTGGACACCTATCTCGAACTCGGCGGCAATTGCATCGACACTGCGCTGATCTACGCCGGCGGCGCCAGCGAGCGGGGACTCGGCCTGTGGCTCAACGAACGCGGAACGCGCGACCGTGTGCTGATCCTGGACAAGGGTTGCCATCCCGACACGAAAGGATCGCGCGTCCATCCCGTCGGAATTCGCGAAGAGATCGCGGAAAATCTCAAGCGCCTGAACACCACGTACCTGGACATCTGGGCCTTCCATCGCGACGACCCGAACTATCCGGTCGGTCCGCTGGTCGAAGAACTCAACGCCCAGAAAGCCGCGGGACGGGTTCGCGTTTTCGGCGCGTCGAACTGGACTCACACGCGCATCCAGGAATTCAACGAGTACGCGGAGAAGAAAGGTCTGCAGGGTTTCGCGCTCAACAGCCCGCACTTGAGTCTTGCGGCCGCAAAGGAAGCGATGTGGAGCGGTTGTGCGCTGCTCGACCAGACCGCGCGCGACTGGCACACGAAACACCAGTTTCCGTTGTTCGCCTGGTCGTCGCAGGCGCGCGGATTTTTCTCCGGACGCTTCGGCCCCGGAAAAATGGACGGGGATCCGGATGTCATTCGCGTCTATTACAATGATGAAAACTTTGAGCGCCTCCGCCGCGCTGAAAAACTGGGCCGCAAGAAGGGACTTTCGGCGATCCAGATCGCGTTCGCCTGGGTGATGCAGCGACCGTTCCCGACGTTCTGCCTGATCGGACCGGCCACCGTCGACGAGCTGCGTTCGAGCATTTCCGCACTCGAATTGATGCTGACGCCCGAAGAAAGCCGCTGGGTGAATCTGGAGTGAGCTCCTTGCCAGGCCTGATGTTTTAAACAGAATTGAATGGGCCGAGAACTTCAAGGTGTGAAGTTCTCAGCCCGATAGATACTCGACATTCGACGCGAAACATTCCACAATGGGACCACTGGAAGTCAGGAGAAAGCAACACGAACAAAATTGGCATTTTGACAGGTGGCGGCGACGCCCCGGGATTGAATGCGGTCATTCGCGGAACCGTGATCCGGCTGGAGCGCGAAAAGAAGGGTTACACCGCCATCGGCCTGGTCGATGGTTGGGCCGGTCTGCGCGACAACGTGACTGTGCCGCTGGACCCGCACAAGGTCGATTCGATCCTGCATGAAGGCGGCACGATTCTCGGAACGTCCCGCACCAATCTGTACAAGAAGCCCGAGGACGTGGCGGCCGCGGTCCAGGTTTACAAGAAACTGGAGCTGGATGCGCTGGTGGCGATCGGCGGCGACGATACGCTGGAAATTGCTCACTACCTGCACCGCGACCACGGCATCAATACGATCGGCGTCCCGAAGACCATCGACAACGACGTGATGGGCACTGATTTCACGTTTGGTTTCTGGTCCAGCGTGGAACAGGCCACGCGCGCGATCGACGATCTGCGCGTGACGACGATGAGCCATCACCGCGTCATGGTGATCGAGTGCATGGGGCGCCACGCCGGCTGGATTACCGCGTACACCGGGCTGGCCAGCGAGGCGGATTACATCGCCGTGCCTGAAAAGCCCGTGCACATCAATGAAATCGCCAAGGAAGTGCAGCATCACCGCAGCCTGGGCAAACTGCACAGCATCGTGGTGGTCGCGGAGGGTGCGTCGATCTCCGGTATTGATGTGCGGCCGCACGTGGTCAAGACCAAGGAGGGCTGGGCGCTTTCGCAAAAAGTTGAACGCGACAGTTTCGGTAACGCGGTGATGCGCCCCGGCGAAGTCGCCGAAGCCGTCGCTTCAGAGCTGGAGGCCTTGACAGGCTTCGAGACGCGCGCGATTGCTCTGGGCCACTTGCAGCGAGGCGGCTCGCCCTGCGCCTACGATCGTATCCTCGGCACGCGTTTCGGCATCGCGGCGGCGGAGGCGATCATTGAGAAAAAGTTCGGACACATGGTTTTGCTGCGCGGCTTGAACGTCGAAACCGAATCGATGCGCGGCATGATTCGCGAAACGCAGGCCGAGAAGAAACGCTATAAGTTACTGCCGGATTCGTTCCTGAAGCTGGCGGAAGTGTTTTACGGCTGAGTTTGCCGTGTATAGCGATCGTCAATTCTGAAAATAGCCCGGCGCCTGCCGGGCTATTTTCCATTTTTCGATGCGCGTGAAGTATTAGAGTCTACGCATGGCTTCGCCGCGTCGGACCATTCATACGACCTGCTGCATCGCCGGCGGCGGACCCGCGGGCATGATGCTCGGTTACATCCTGGGCCGCGCGGGCGTCGACGTCGTGGTGCTGGAGAAGCACGCGGATTTCCTGCGGGATTTCCGCGGCGATACGCTCCACCCCTCGACGCTCGAAGTCATGCACGAACTCGGGCTGCTGGACGCGCTGTTGAAATTGCCGCACCAGGAAGTGCCGCGGATTTCCGGAACTTTCGAAGGCCGGACATTCGTCGCCGCGGACTTTTCGCGACTTCCGACTCGCTGTAAATTCATCGCGTTGATGCCGCAGTGGGACTTCCTGAATTTTCTCGTCGCGCAATCCGCGCCATTCAGCAATATCCGCGTGCTGATGCAGCATCAGGCCGTCGGGCTGCTGCAGGAGCACAGTCGAGTTTACGGGCTCACCGCTAACAGCCCCGGCGGCACGGTCGACATTCACGCGGATCTGGTCGTCGCTGCGGACGGGCGCCATTCGACGGTGCGCGAATTGAGCGGGCTGAGCGTCGAGGATCTCGGCGCGCCGATCGATGTGTTGTGGATGCGCATCTCCAGGAAAGCCGATGATACCGGCCAGGGGCTTGGACACATTCATGGCGGCCGGCTCGTCGTCTTGATCAATCGTGGCGAGTACTTTCAGTGCGGGCTGGTCATCGCCAAAGGAGGGGCGGAGCAGATCCGCGCCGGGGGATTGCCCGCGCTGCAGCAAACGCTTTCCGCGATTGTGCCGATGCTGCGCGACCGCGTTGGCGAGCTTGACGACTGGGACAAGGTCAAACTGCTGTCGGTTCAAGTCAATCGCTTGCGGCAGTGGTATCAACCGGGGCTGCTGTCGATCGGCGACGCCGCGCATGCCATGTCTCCGATGGGCGGCGTGGGCATCAATCTTGCGATCCAGGATGCCGTCGCCGCGGCCAACCTGCTGGCGGCGCCACTGCGCGAACGCGCCGTGACGGAGCGCGTGCTCGACAACTTCCAGCACCGCCGCGAATGGGCCGTGCGCCTCACGCAGCAAGCGCAGGTCGTCGGGCAGGCGCGCATTTTTCAGGGACTTGCCGGGGGCGCTACGACGCTCAAGCTGCCATTGGCTCTGCGCTGGATTCCGACGGGGCTATTGCCGCGCATCCTGGGTCGTGCGATCGGCATGGGCGTGCGGCCGGAGCACGTGAATAGAGCCATCTTCGTAAGCAGCGATACGCGGCCGGCGTGACACGCCAATTTTTTCGCACCGCGAGGGAACACGCATCCCGGAATTGTCACTTCACCTATGACGGCCGTTGCCGCATACTGCGTATATGCATGTGTTGACCGAAAACGAGATCCGCAACGTGGCGGGCCGGATTGACGCCGGGGGCGAGTTCACCGTTCCGGAGCAGACGATCCTGACGCCGCTGGCGCGCGATTATCTGCGCCTGCGCGGCATCCGCATCATCGATCCCCATCCGCCGCGCAATACCGCGGGCAGCGTTCCTGCAGAAGCTGGAGACGATGAACTGGTTGACGCGATGGCCGACGAAATCACGCGGCTGTTGCGCGAAAAGGGCGGGGCCGGCGATGTTCCCGCTCCGCCGGACCCGGCGACCGCGCTCTCGCTGTTGCCCTCGACGTCCAGCCCGGGCAGCGCGGGCCCGTCCAATCGCGCGGTGGTCTGGGCCATCGGCGGCGATCGTCCGGGCATCCTCGCGGCGGTCGCGGAACTGCTCGGACGGAGCAACGCCAACATCCTGGAGATCAATCAGACGATTCTCAGCGGCGTGTTCGCGATGGTGGTGATCGTCGATCTGAAGCGCGTCGAAGCGCCCTTCGCCGAACTGAAGGCCGCGCTCGAAACGCTCGGCAAGACGCTGGGCATCAACCTGTCCGCTCAGCGCGACGAAATTTTTCAATACATGCATCGCATCTAAAACGAACCAGTGTTGAGTTTTTAGTGTTGAGTTTTGAGTTGAACAGCCAGGGTCGCGGAATGTTCGATATAGCTCAATGAACTGGAGTTGTGCTGTTACTCAAAACTAAAAACTCAAAACTGGCCTAAATCAACCGGCGGAACGCCGGCGGTACGAGAACTGGAGAGTGTGGCCGTGAGCCTATCATCATCGATCGCGAGCAATCCGCCGCTGCTGCTGTCGCCGCGCCGCGCGACGCTGACCGTACGCGAGAACAGCCAATCCAGATTGCTGGAGGGCATTGGCGTCAACTGGTGCGACGCCTTCGGCATGGGCGGCGAGACCGGCATGGGCCGCCGCAATGCGCCGCTGAACACGCCCTGCATTCCGCTGCTGGACAACTCCGAAGGCTGGGACGATGTGCTCGCCGATCTGACCTTGTTGAAGGCCGGCTGCATTCGCTTTCTGTTGCCTCCGGAAGGCTTCATCACGCGGCGAGGCACGATGGATTTTGACAGCGCTCACTTTCAGCGTCTTGAGCGCATTGCCGCGTGGGCCGGCGCCAACGGCGCCAGCATCATCCTGGATACGATCTGCGTGCCGCAGCATCTCCAGATCAAAGGCGAGGACGGACCTGGCGGCGCAAATCAAAACCGCGCGGCTGCCGATCCCATGGCCTTCGCTGAGAAATTCGCCGGCCCGCTTCTGGATTACTGCGTCGCGGAGCGCGGCTGGACGCAGATCCGCTACTACAATCCCGTCAGCGAGCCGCTATACGACGGCGTGTATCATCATCCCAAGGGTGATTCGCACCGCGCCTATGCCGGATTGCTGGCGTCGCTGCGCAAAGAGCTGATCGATCGAGATCTTTCGCCGCAGCGCATTTCGCTGATCGGACCCGGCTCGCCGACCGTGCAGGACTGGCCGATTCCCGATTTTCACTCGCGCGGCCTGGATCTCGATCCGCTGCTGGACGCCTATGATCAGCACCAGAAATCCGCGCGCTTCGACGGTACTCCCCCCAATTCGAATCTCGACTCGCTGCCCATGACGGAACTGATCAACCGTCACCTGCTGCCGCACATCCATTATGCGCAATCGCGCGGTAAGCCATTCATCATCACTGAGATGGCGCACTCCTATTACGGCGGCGCGAACGGCGATCGCAACGGTCCGGCGACGCACGATACATTTCTGCTCGACGCCGAATTTACCATTCGCGCCATCAACGCCGGTGCGCAGGGCGTGCTGCGCTGGAGCCTGCTCAACCCCGGCGATATCGACGGCCGCTGGGCGTTGCTGGAGCCCAGCGAGAATTCGTACCGGCGCGCCGAGAACACGTTCTACGGCTACGCGACGTTGATCCGTTATGCCCGACCTCACGCCGACGTGCTGGAAACGGTCGTGGAAAGCAGCTTCCATCCCTGGCCGCACGTGCACGCGTGCGCGCTACGCAAATCGCCGCAAGGCGATCTCACTCTGCTGGTCGTCAACGATCACGAGAGCGAACAGGTGGAGCTCAGCGTCAAGTTGCCGACTGCGTTGCGCAAGAAAATCAGCATCATCCGCACCGATCGCATCGTTAAGCACGCGAAGATCGACGAAGCGCGCCGCGACTTCACCGACCGCCTGCCCCCGCGCAGTCTGACGGCGTATACGACGTTGGACTACGATCCGCTGGAGCGATAAATATCATTATTGACAAATAAATCAGCCCACGATGAGTAAAAATTGACGTCTTAGTCGAAATGTTGAATTTTAGTGGACTGTCGCTAGGTCTCTTACTACCATGGGGCCATCGAAAAACCGTCGGACTGTGATGTCCCCCGGAACAGTTGAATGCAATTTGTTCATAGCGAGGGGCTCTGGACTTCATATCGAAGTCTGTGGCCCCTGATTTTTTGGAGGTAAGAAAGTCATGTCAGATACAGCCGGAAACGGCGGCGTCAAAAGTCCGGGGATCGGCGAAAAGCTGAGTTTCTCACTTCCCGCGATTCTCGTGGCGCTGGTCCTTTCCATCGGCATCTCGTACGCAATTCTCAACGTTGTCAATTCAAACACCCGCAAGGACCTCAACGATGCATTGAAGGAGCAGAACGATCGGCTCACCAATTCCATCGGGGAGCTCCAGAAGAAGCATGACCTCCTGGAAAAGGACCACACCGCGCTGGTCGCCAAGGCCAAGCAGATTGAAGACGACAAGAATCAGCTTGCCGCGGCGTTGAAGGCCACCAACGAAAGCTATACCGGCTTCCGCGCTGAATACTCGAAGTTCGTGGACGCCCAGAAGGACGTCGACAAGGGCCAGAACCAGGACATCCAGGTCACCTCGACCAACCTGAAGAAGGTCGAAGACCGCGTGCACTACATCGACGAGAAGCTCAAAAAGCTCGACGAGGTCGCGCAGGACGTGCTGACGCTGAAGACCGACAACGCTGGCCTGAAGGAAGAATATAAGGTGCTGCGCACCGATTTGACAGCCGTCAAGACCAAGGCCGACGTCACTGAAAAAGACCTGACCGACCTGGCCGAGCGCGCGCGGCTGTTCCAGTTACGCGTCCTGGCCGCCCGCGCCCGTGAAGCTGCCGATGCCGCCCGCAAAACCGACCTGAAGAATCTCTTATCCCGGCTTGAAGATGTGGAGGATGGAAAGTAATGATGATTCGATCGAAACTGTTTTTACGCAGTGTTGCTGTACTGGCGTTGCTGTGCGGCCTGGGTTGCGATAACGATCGTGACAGCAGCAGCTACGTGGGCGGAAAGTATTTGCTGCGCCCGGGCAAGCACGTCTCCTCTCAAATCGCGGGCTGGGTCGCCGTTCCGGGCAACGAACCGAAGACGATCGACGACAAGACCAGCGGCCTGAGCTACGCCGTACTGACCACGCATGACGTTGTGCCGTCGACCATGAGCGGCTGGGTGGCGATCAATCCGTCGCTGTTTGCGAAAATGAGCGGCATCAAGGTTGAGGCGCCGAAGGACGATCAATCGGAGCTGATCGTGCTGCATCGCGGCGAGCTGATTTCGGGCGACTTGGCCAACTGGGTCGCCGTGCCTAATTCGCAGCCGCAGGTCGAAGTCAGTTCCACCAAGAAAGACAACGGTCTGGCCAAGCTTTCGTCGCAGAACATCGTTCCCAAAGAGCTCAACGGCTGGGTCGCGGTCAATCCCGATACGCTCGCGACGCTCTCTGAGAAATATATGATGACCGGCAAGGGCTCGCGCACGTCCAAGGAATAGTTCCCCTTTCCTTTCTTTTCGTACACGAACAAACAGACCGCATGCCGGATGTGAAAGCGTCCGGCATGCGGTTTTGTTAAGGCTTTGAATATCCGTCACTTGACAGACATCATGGAACGTTCGACATTCGCCGTCGCCTCAGCACCACTAAACATGTGAAATGCAATCGGACGCGCTTTCATTTTCGTGAAACGGCCCGGGCATTGAGCAAAAGGGGAGAGCAAAGAATGAAATATCAGATCAGCGCCGTCTGCTTGCTGTTGTCGTTTTTCGCGTTGAACGCCGCGTGCGCCGAGGAGGCCGCGAAAGGTGAAGAGACGAAGGTGGACACCCACGCTTTCACGCTCCCCGCGGCCTGGAAGAAAGTGCCTCCGGCCAATTCGATGCGCGCCTATCAGGCGGCAATCACCAAGGCCGAAGGCGACGCGGAAGACGCGGAGTTCGTGGTCTCCAAGTCGGGCGGCGGATTGGACGCCAACATCAAGCGTTGGGCCAGCCAGTTCGGCGGCGACGGGGCGCTGAAAAAGAAGTCGGAGCTCAAAACTGCCGACGGAACCACGGCGACGTTCGTGGAGATCGAGGGCGAATATTCGGCCATGACCATGCAGGGCCCTCAGCCGCCGAAGGCGGGTTACGCGCAACTCGGCGCGATCATCAGCACCGCTGACGGCGATTTCTTTCTCAAGCTCGTCGGACCAAAGAAGACCGTCGACGCGAACAAGGCCGCGTTCCAGGCGCTGGTGGGTTCCTTCAAATAGCGCCGGGCTTTAGCCCAGAGGCCGGCGGTAAATCATGCCCAAATCCGACAAGGATAGCGCGGGAACAGCTTCGGCGGGCAAACCGAACCCATTTGAAACCACAGCGGAGATTCCTATGGGTTCCGCCGCAGACGCTCCCACAAATCCGGCCAACCCAAACAATCCGCTCGATCCCGCAGCCCCCGTCGCAGATGATCAACACAGTAACCGCGGCCTGATGAAATCAGCGGGCGTGGTCGCGGTCATGACCATCTTCAGCCGCGTGCTGGGCCTTTGGCGCTTCCGCGTCCTGGCGCGGATGTTCGGCGCCACCTACGTCGCTGACGCATTCAACTTCGCATTCATCGCGCCGAACCTGACGCGCCGTCTGTTTGGAGAAGGCGCGCTGACCAGCGCGTTTGTTCCGGTGTTTTCCGAACAAATCGCCAATGGCGAGCACGAAGCGGCCAACCGCACCGGCAGCGTGCTGATCACCAAAGTTACGCTCTGGCTGAGCATCGGGTGCGCGGTTGTGATCGGCGTTGCCGCGCTGATCCGCCTGTTACTGCTGCATGCGGCGCCGCAACTGGCCACGCCGTCGACAATGTTGTTGCTCCAGTTGTTTCAGTGGATGCTGCCGTACCTGATCTTTATCAACGTCGCCTGCGTGCTGATGGCCATCCTCAATTCGCTCAACCATTTCTGGATGCCCAATTTTGCGCCGGTGCTGCTCAATGTACTGATCATCGGAGCCTGTTACTTTGTGGCTCCGTATTTCGGGGCGAGCGACGATGAGCGCATCTGGGCGGTCGCGTACGCGGTGCTGCTCGGCGGTGTCGTGCAGCTTCTGGTCCAAGTACCGCCGGCCTTCGCGCGCGGATTCCGCTTCCGTCCAAGCGTCGAGACGTCCGATCCGGGCTACCGCGACGTGCTCAAGAATTTCAAGCCGGTGATCCTGCTGGTCGCCGTCTTCCAGGCCAACGTGCTGATGGACAACATCATCGCGAAAGAATTCATTCCCGGCGACGGCCCCGTGACGTATCTGAATATGGGCACCAGCGTCTACCAGATGGTTTGGTCGATCGTGGCGCTCGCGCTGGCGACTGTGTCGCTGCCGGCGCTGTCGAAATTCTGGGCGCTAGGCCGCAAAGAAGATTTCAACAAGACGCTGCTCTGGGGCCTGCGCATGGCGATCTTCTGGACGCTGCCCTGCACGGTCGGCATCATGCTGCTCTCCGACGACATCGTGCGTCTGCTGTACGGCACAGGAAAATTTCTGGAGAACGACGCCGAGCCCGTCCGCCGCACCGCGGGCGTGGCGCTCTACTCCGGTCTCGGACTGGTCTTCTTCAGCGTCAACGCACTGCTCGCCCGCGCGCTTTACGCCATGAAAGACATGCGCACACCGACCACCACGTCGGCATGGTCGGTGGTCATCAATATTGTGTTCAACCTGATCTTCGTCATAGGCGGCAATGCCCTGGCGTGGGCGGTGCGCCCGTTCCTGACCGACGGCGTGCAGCGCCATTGGTCGGTGAATCTGCTGATTACCTCCGCATTCGCGCTCGGCAACATCCGCGAGGGTGGGATCGCGCTGGCGAGTACGATCAGCAATGGCTGGCAGACGTACGTGCTGGCCAAGGCCGTCTACGCGCGCACCACCGAAGAGGGCGGCGCGAAGATCGATCGCGCGCTCTCGATTTCAGCGTTTCTCTGGCAGGCTGCCGGAGCCGCGCTGCTTTCGGCCGGCATCGGGATCGGCGTTTATCAGTACTTCATCCATCAAAAAGATCTCGAAACATTCTGGGCGTTCTTTGCGGCGATCGGCTTTGGCATGACGCCGTTCTATATTCTCTGTCGCGAACATTTCGTGCGGATTTTGAAGCCGCTTCAAACGAAGCCGCAGGCCGACACGCCGACGAATTTGATCTACGGCGTGGCCGAAGACCGCTGGCCGGAGATGTTGAAATTTCAGTATTCGATCTACAGTTCCGCGATGGCGGCGGCGATCATGGGCTTCGTCGTCTGGGCGATGCGCGACAGCCTACCGCCGGAGGGCCGCACATTCGGCCTGGTCGCGCAGCGCGCGCTGGCTCCGGTCGCGGCCGGCGTCATCGTCTACATCATGGCCGCCAGCGGCTGGGGATCGCGGGAATGGGACGAATTTAAAGGCCTTATGTGGCGGCGGATACGCAAGCCCGTGTGAAACGGCCAGGGTTTAGTTTTTAGTTTTTAGTTTTGAGTAAACAGCAGGGCAACGCATATTCGATCTCGCTTGATGAACCGGGAGGCGTGCTGTTTACTCAAAACTCAAAACTGCCCTCACTGGCCCTCGCCTTCCATGCTCGCACTCTTAAACATCTACTACGCCCAGTTCAAAATCTCCTTCGCGACGCAATTGCAATATCGCGCGGAATTGTTGATCTGGTTGATCGGCTTCATTCTCGAGCCCACTGTTTATCTCGTCGTCTGGACCGCCGTTTCGAACGCCAATGGCGGATCAATCGACGGCTTTGCGCCGCGCGATTTTGCGGCGTACTTCATCGTCACGATGATGGTCAATTTTATGACCTTCGACTGGCATATGTGGGAGATGGAATTCCGCATCCGCGAGGGGCAGTTTTCGCCGTTGTTGCTGCGGCCGGTTCATCCCATTCACGCCGACCTGGCGGCGAATATCACCTATAAAATACTGACGCTCGGGATCATGCTCCCGGTCGCGGTGGTGCTGTGTTTTGTCTTCGATGCGCCGATCCATCCAGACGCGGCGACCGTTGGGTTGTTTCTGGCGGCGCTGCTGCTGGCTTTCATGATGCGTTCGCTGGTCGAATGGACCCTGGCGCTCGCGGCGTTCTGGACCACGCGCACGCTGGCGATCAACCGCATCTACTTTTCATTGAATTTGTTTCTCTCCGGCCGCATGGCGCCGATCGCGCTGCTGCCTGCGCCCATGCAACTGGCCGCGACTTATTTACCGTTCCGCTGGGCGGTTTCGTTTCCGGCGCAGGTGCTGCTCGGGCGCGTCAACGCTTCGCAGGCGTTGCACGGTCTGTTGATCCAGTGCGGCTGGATTTTCGCGAGCTTCGTCCTGCTCAATATCGTCTGGCGCGTGGGCGTCCGCCGCTACGCGGGAGTGGGCGCATGATCGGCTACCTGCGCCTGCTGGCGCTTTATATCCGCCTCGGCGCGCTGGGAGAATTGCAGTATCGCGCCAACTTCGTGATCCAGTTGATCGACTCGCTGGTCAAGACCGGCATCGCGCTGGTCGGCATCGCCGTGGTTTTCTCACACACCCAGACACTGGGCGGCTGGAGCCGCATGGAACTGCAGGCGCTGCTCGGCGTGTTCCTGCTGGTCGGCGGCATGATCAATATGGTGCTGGAGCCCAGCATGATCCAACTGATGGATGACGTGCGGAAGGGCACGCTCGACTACGTGATCCTCAAGCCCGAGGACACGCAGTTGCTGGTCAGCGCGCGGCAGGTGGAGATCTGGAAATTCATCGACATCGTGCTGGGCTTGGGCATTCTCGGCTATTCGCTCTGGCAGTTGTCGGAGCCTGTCGGCCTGCAGCGCGCGGCGCTCTTCGGCGCGACGCTGCTGTCCGGCGGCGCTCTGATCTACAGTTTCTGGTTGATGCTCGCGACCTGTTCGTTCTGGTTCGTCAAGATCACCAACATTCTCAATATTTTTGAGAGTATGTACGAAGCGGGCAAATGGCCGGTCGGCCTGTATCCGTCCTGGCTGCGCAACACCTTGACATTTATTGTCCCGGTCGCGGTAGCGGTCTCCATACCCGCGGAGGCGCTGCTGGGCCGCTTGAACGTCCAGACTGCGCTGATCGCGGCGCTCTGCGGCGGGACGGGATTGGTTCTATCGCGCTGGTTCTGGACTGTCGGGCTGCGGCATTATTCCGGCGCGTCGGCGTAATCAATCCTGTTATTTCTTCGGCATGCCCGTCAGCTTCCCGAATCTTTCCGGACGGTGCGAGACATCGCTGTACACCGGCGACCAGAACGTGCCCTCGCCGATCGCGGTGCGGTTGCGCGAAACGTTGAAGCCCCAGTCGCTGTCCATCGTGTCGGTGCGGTCGAACGCCGCGAACGGGATCGCGATTTCGCAATTCCAACTGTCCACGCCCGCTTTCGCCGCGATCTTGACGTCTGGATTCCAGGACTTGTCGGCCTTTCCCGGCTCCGTGTTGAACGCGTCCCAGACGACGCCTTTTGCGTTGATGATGAATTGATAGTACGAGACGCGCTTGTTGGTCGGATCAATGAATAGCTCGATGGAATCGTCGTTCCAGATGTTGTCCTGGTCGTGATCCTTCGCGCCGGCGTGCAACTTCTTGATGTTCGCCGGCTCTTCGAAACACTGGACCGCGATAAAAAGCGTCTTGTCGTCGCGCGTCACGGACAGCCGCGTCTTGCTGCGCGCTTTGCTGCCTTCCTTCAACCGGAATTCTCCGCCCACAGCCGCGTCCTTCCACGCCGCGTCGTCGAGCAGCCCGTCGATCTTCGGCGCTTCGCCCTTGAGCAGCGGGACATTCAAAACGGGCGGGCTGTCGTCGTCATCAGAGTCGGCGGCGTGCAGCGAAAACGCACAGACGGCGGCGCAGATCAGGAAGGTCAGGACACGCATTGTTGGCTCCGCGGGAACGCAAGTTGCACGAATCGACTTCGCTGTCTACACCGCCATTCTTTTCAAATGCTCGACACGCCAGCAATTTCACGGTAAAACGCACCTTGCAAAGGAAAATTGGGCAACGGCCTGACGGAGGGAGCGGTATGAATCGCGTGGGTATTGGAACGGATCGGCATCGTCTGGTGTTTGGCAAACCGTTGATTCTTGGCGGCGTGAAAGTGGACTCCCCCAAAGGCGCCACCGGACATTCCGACGCCGATACGCTGACGCACGCGGTGATTGATGCGCTGCTCGGCGCGGCTGGCTTAGGCGACATCGGCCACCATTTTCCAGACACCGACACCAAATGGAAAGATGCCGACTCGATCGCGCTGCTCGGCAAGACCGTCGAGATTCTCAAGAGCGCCGGATATGAACCGGTCAACATTGACGCGTCGGTTCATCTCGAATCGCCCAAACTGGGCCGCCTGAAAGGGGAGATGTCTGGGAAAATCGCGGACACGCTCAAACTCCCGCGCCATCACGTCAACATCAAAGCCAAGACCGGCGAAGGCATGGACTGCGTTGGAAAAGGCGACGCAGTCGAAGCCGTCGCGATCGCGCAAGTCGCGTCGATCACCAACCATCCACAATGAGCCCGTCCACAACAAGAAATGGGGAACAACGATGAGCACCGAATCCGACCCCGCATCCGCGCCAATTCCCTTTCCAGCAAATACTCCGGGCGCTCCAGCGGCTCCGACGTCGGCTGAAGAAACCGAAGTCGTCCCGCTACCGATGCCGCAGGCTCCGCGTGTGATCGCACTGGTCGGCGAGATGTCGTTTTCCGGGGCGGTGGTGACGCGCGTGTTGCTGGAGGACGGATTTACGGTGCGGGCGCTCTGTCCGGATCCGGCGGCCGAAGAAGCGCTGAAACAGAACGTGCCGTCCGGCGCAATTGGCAAGCTGGAATGCATCCGCGGCAATCTGGATTCTACGGTCTCAATCGCGGAGACGTTGAAAGGCGCGTGGGGCGCGGCGTTTCTCTCGCCGCTGTCGATGAATGGCCGCATGTACCGCTCGGCCGAGCATCTCGAGGACGTGCGCCGTTTCTGTGAAGCGCTGCAGAGCAGCGATACTGCGCGCGTGTTATATCATTCTCAGTTGAGCGCCCACCCGGTGTCGCCATCGATTTCTTTGCAGCAGTCAGCCGCGGCAGAGGAAATGGTGCACGCGCTGAATCGGCAGGTGTTCCGCTTTAGAACAGGAATTCTGATGGGTTCGGGCGATCACTTTCAATCTGATTACTCACGCAAGGCGCGCAAAGGGTCGCTCTTTATGGGCATTCTGGGATACGGCAGCACCAACGTTCAACCGCTGCACATCAAAGACATGGCGCAATGCGTCGCGCGGATCTTCAGTGACGACCCTAAGCCGCTGACGGCGGGTTTGTATTCGGTTGCGGGTCCGGAAATCACCACGCCGTTGGACATGATCGACATGGCGTTATTGAAAGCTGGACGTTTCAAAATAAAGTTCCACGCGCCACTGTTCGTACTCAAACTGCTGGCTGGGGCGGGGGGAAGTCAGGCTTTCAAAGAGAAGGTGACGTTGTTGTTTGAAGGGTTCTGCACCGACCGTAATGACTCGGCCAGGTTACTGGGGCCATTATACCGGCTCACCACACCACAGCAGTCGCTCGACACACTCAGTGCGGACGCGGCGTGATGTTGAGGCGATTGACTAAGCCGAGATCGGAAGCGCGGTCACGACGGGCTGAGCCTTGGTCACGCGCGTCGGATACTTGATGACGCCGCAGCGCAGGCAGCCGAACACGTTGGCCTTGACTTCGTGCCGGGTCGTGCACTGGCACGAGCCGCAGTAACGATTCTCGTATGGGTGTCTATTTCGCATGGCTAGATCCTCCGAAGACTTCGCCTCTGCTGAATGAGACAATCAAATCGGGCGCCACATTAATTTTGACCTTTGAATGGCAAACCGTTCCAGTCCCTACTTACTTAATCGATTGAGTTTACAATATGAGTCAACGAAACTTAGAGAATCGATGTTATTTTGGCGTGCTGCAAGTTAAGCATTCAAATCGGAGAAAACAGCCAGTTCTGATCAATATTAGTCATACCAATCTCGGCCTCATCACGCTATTATTGAAACTACTGTCGGCAAGGCGGCATTTCGCGACACCGTTGATGGCCTAAAGCGAGTCAGGAGCGGCCCATGGCAGAACTGGTAGCGGTTCAACGCACGTCGCACACAGCCATCTGCACGCTCAATCTCGCGCACAAGCGCAATCCGATCTCCCCAGAGATGCGGCAAGCGTTGACGAGCGCTCTGGACACGCTCGCGCAAGAGGCCGCCATACGCACCGTGATCATCACTGGCGCAGGCTCCGCGTTCTGCTCCGGGCTGGATCTCGAAGGGCTCGCCGCGCAGTCCGCGCTGTCGCAGGATGAGCAGCGGGCTGATTCAGAATCAGTCGCAAAGTTCTTCAACACGATCGCGCACTACTCCAAACCCACCATCGCCGCCGTCAACGGCCCCGCGGTCGCTGGCGGCTGCGGTCTTGCGCTGCTCTGCGACATCACCGTTATGAGCGCCGATGCGTTCCTCTGCTTTTCCGAAGTGAAGATCGGTTTCGTGCCGGCGCTGGTCGGTGTGTATCTCGAACGGCTCGTCGGAAACAAGATCAGCCGGGAGTTACTGTTGACGGCGCGGAAAGTTTCCGCCGAAGAGGCTTTGGCAAAAGGCCTCGTCAATGCGGTCGTTCCCGCGGCGGAACTTCAGGACCGTGCAAATCGCATTGCAAATGACTTGGCGATGAACAGTCCGACAGCCTTGTCCGCGACAAAATTGTTGCTCAGTCGCGCCGCGGAATTGGACCTGCCTGAAGCGCTCAATCTAGCGATTGATATAAATGCACGCGCACGTGCAACTTCTGAGTGCAAGGAGGGCGTCGAGGCGTTCCTGCAGAAACGACCGCCGAGCTGGACGCAAAGTGTGTAAATAATTGGTAAAGACGTCGCAAATTGCTTATAAATGAGCAGCGCTTTTGCTTGAAGTTTGAATGTAGTTGACATTTGCCATGTGCTCTGTAGACAGAGCGTAAACTGCAACAGACGAAGCGCGAGTCTCAAGGTATGATCATGCAGGTCATGAGCAGCGACGAGAAAAAACGCACCCGCAGCAGCTCCGAGAGCCAGCTCTTTCGTTTGGCGCTCAATGAAGCTGAAAAGCACAAGTGGATCGAGTCCCAGAAGGCCGGGCGCGATCTGGGTGATGCCGCGCTGCGCGACTGGTCACGAAAATACTGGTGGCGCTGGTGTCGTGATCGCTGGATCGAGCATCTTTCCGGGGAACGTTTCTGGAGCGAACTCGATCAGCACGATTTCGGTCTGCTCCAACGCGACTTCCATCCCAACACGTATCTCATTCAACAGATCACGATGAAAATCAAAGCCGGCGGCGAAAACCTCGACATCATTCAGTGGGCTCACACGTCCAAGCAAGACATCGCCCAAGTCCTCCAGATCCTCAAACTGCTCGACATCAATTCCCGCCGCCTGACCTTCTGGCCGAACTGAGAGCTGCTGTCGATTGGTTTAATACGGAAGAGTTGCTTCCATCTCGTCACTTGGCCAAGATCTTCGTCACGCAATATCCCGCCGTTGCGATCAGCACCAACGCTGAAGCAACACCAGCGATTCTTACGGTCTTAGTCGGAACCAAGGGCAGCGAGCTATGCTTTCCAATCAGCACGACCCCCATCATCAGGCCGCAAATAAACCCACCTGCATGTGCAGCGTTGTCGATGTAGTCGAATGCCACCGCCCCCAACAGCGCGATCCAGAAAACGCTTGTCAACACGGATCGCAGAAAGCCGGGAGGCAGATTTGCTCGACGCCGGTAACCCAGCATAACCAAGAAGCCGATCAATCCCATTAATGCTCCAGATGCGCCAACTGACGTTGTATTCGGAAGTAGCAGTAAACTGGCGATACTTCCCGCCAACGCCGAGAGTAGATAGACAATCATCAGGAAAGTACGATCCGCAAGCGCTTCCACGAGAGTTCCCAAACTCAACAACGCCATCGCATTGAACCAGAAGTGGAACATGTTGCCGTGTAACATTGTACCCGTCAGCAGGCGAATATATTCGCCTTGGCGAACGGCGTCCTTAACAAGCCCTGCGGCCCCAATCGATTGTTTCAGTCCAGCCTTGACTTGTGCGATTCCGACTATCGCGAACAAACCCCCGATGGCAAGCGTCCACACTTTGCGGCGTGTTGAAACCCAGACCGAGTATCGAATTGTCCTCGCGTCCTTTGCCAGCGCTTGCGGTGACAGCAGTCGGCTGTTGCGATAAAGTTGAATACCATTCTTCAGGGGCAATAGACCAAGGAAGAACGCGTTAATTAGAAGCAGCACGTTTAGGCGATGGAAATCCGTCGATGACGAGCCGGAGGGAGGTCGAAGAGTGCTTGGCGGTAACGTTGCTGCACTGCATGAAGTAAGCCAATAGGCCCCACCCCACAGCAACAGATTCAGCAGCCCCACAATTAACATCCTCTTGCCTCGACCCTCGGCGCGTGTCTTGATTCCCTCCAATAGGAATGGCACTTCTGCGGGAGGAACTAGTCGTGGCGTATCCGGAGTCCAAACTAAGTGGATCGGCGGTACTTCATCTCGACTGCAACGCTTGATCAACTCCTCGCAAGAGCAGCCGATCAGCTTCTTGCCGGCCATAAATCCATAGGCATGATCGGGCGGCTTCTCTGGGAACACATCCGCCAAGTCCCAAGGCGAAGTAGATACTTGCTGGTATGCTACACTGCTTGATTCGCTGGCATTCATTTAGATTTCGTCCGAATAGAGGACATTTTACATCGATTACTCCCATTTGTACCACCGCCCGGCAAACAGACCATCAATTCTCGGCAAGTTCGGCGTCAAGGGCTTCAGCCGGCCTTTGGATGTTGCTTTTCAAGGCGATCAATCATTCCGCGTAACAACTAATTCACCTCTTCCGATATCCGGGAGGAGCAACAGCCGAAAGCCGGCTGAAGACCGGCTGGTGGGATGATTTGGATGCTGGACACCCCAGCTAAAGGGCCTGTTGAAAAGCCCCAGATGTGGGCGTTGATCCGTAAAACGCCGGGCAGTAACGGCGTTTTGCGGCGCGAATCATGACTATTTCAACAGGCCCTAAAAGCAGGGTGCAAGCAACAGCATGAACTGCATCCTCTTGGCGGGCTGATCCGTCTGTTTGATTGCACGCATTCAGAGCGGCGAGAACCTGATTCAAACCGCTGCGTCATACCGCGCCAGCGCCCATTCCGCGCGTCTGCGAATATCCGCGTCGGGATCGCGCAGACACGCCTGCACCGCCGCACGGCACTCCGCCAGTTTCAGATTTCCCGCGACCGTGATCGCGCCGAGCCGCATGCCTTTCAGGCCGCTGCGCCGCAGTGCGCTGGATTGAAACGCGCTGTCGAACAATGCGACGTCCATGGTGATGCATTCCGCGAGGGTCAACGTCTGCCAGGGCAGGGGCGCCGCAAATTCCGCGTCGGGCGCCGGCAGGCGACGCGGCGCGTTGTACGGACAGACCGTCTGACAGATGTCGCAGCCCGCCACCCATGCTCCCTGTTCGGCCCACGTGCTTTCGGGCGATTGTCCGCGCAGTTCGACATTCCACGTCACTAGACAGCGGTTGGCGTCGAGCACCCCGGATCCCAACAGCGCCTGCGTCGGGCAACTGTCGATGCAGCGCCGGCACGTTCCGCAATGCGGCAGCGCCGGCGCATCGGGTTCGGGCGCGGAGTCCATGATGATTTCCGCGAGCATGAAAAACGATCCCATGCGCGGATGGATCAGACATCCGTTCTTGCCGCTCCAGCCGAGACCCGCGGCCTCCGCCCACGCGCGCTCCAACACCGGGCCGGTGTCCACGTACCAATGCGTGCGGGAGCACACTCCGGCTTTGCGCAGCGCCAGCGCCAGTTTCATCAGGCGTTTTTCGAAAATGCGATGATAGTCGCGGCCGCGCGCGTAGCGCGCGACATGCGCGATCAGATCGCGGCCGCGTTCTCCGCGCGCGGCGGAATCGTGAAACGTGCCCAACGCCAGAATCGAGCGCGCCCACGGCACACGCGTACGCAACTGCGAGCGGACGTCGCGGCTCTCGCGCATGTAATCCAGCGGTCCTTCCAGTCCGCGCTCAAGCCACGCTGCATATACGTCCGCACGCGGCGTGTTGCCGGATTCGGGAATGTGCGCGATGCCGTGCAACGGAAATCCGTGCTCCGCCGCGAGGGATTTCGCGGTCAGACTCTGCGTGCTCGGTGTCATCGCCGCCGTTGCGGGTGCGCTCTCCATCATGCGCGCGATTATAGGACTCGACGTTCCGTCCCGACAGCGGCAGAGCATTAAATTTGGTTCCAGACGCGTGTTGGACTTTGGCGCAATATGTGCTAACGTAGGCGCGGTTTCGAACGGATTGCGAGTGTGAAAGCGCGGCGTAAACTCGACTCATACTGTTTACAAATTGCATTGTTCTCCTATGTCGGCGCGGTCTGAGATCAAAGCTTGAGTAATGTAAGGCCATCTGGGGGGTTCGCGTGGTCGTTCATAGATTGTGCATCGTGGGTTTGGGAATGATGGGCGGCGCCATTGGCATGGCTGCTCGCAGAACAGGCGCTGCCAACCGCGTCGTCGGAGCGGCGGACAATGCGGAAACGATTGAACGCGCGCGCCTGAAAGGCGCGGTCGACGACGCCAGCGTGGACTTGCGCGCCGCCGTGCAGAACGCGGACCTCGTGATTCTCTGCGTGCCGGTGCGCACGATTCTAGATGCGGCGGCGGCCGTCATTCCGTCCTGTCGCGAAGGCGCGATCATTACCGATATCGGATCGTCAAAGGGCGTGATCGTCCGCGAGATCGAACATCTGATTCAGAAGAGCAAAGCGAAAGTCAGCTTTGTCGGCAGTCATCCGATCGCCGGAAGTGAAAGGAAGGGCATCGACGCCGCCGATCTCGTGACGCTCGACCACGCGCCCTGCGTGATCACCCCGACGCAGCAAACCGACATCGAAGCGTACCGCAAGGTCGACGAGTTCTGGAAAGCGCTCGGCTTGCGCACGTATCGCATGCCGCCCGATGAGCACGATGCGGTGTTGGCGCGTTCGAGCCATCTCCCGCATATCATTGCCGCCGCACTGATCTCGATGCAGACTGATCGCTCGCTGGAGATTTCCGGTCCTGGCCTGCGCGACACTACGCGCCTGGCCGGCAGCGATCCCGCGATGTGGACCGACATTGCCGAACAGAACGCGACGGAGGTTGCCAAGTCGCTTAAAGAGTTGGGGCAGGAAGTCTTAAGCCTTGCCAATGAAGTTGAAATGCTCAGTCGCCAGGGTACGCCCGGCAGCGAAGCCGCGCGCGAAAGATTGTTCCGATTTCTGGCCGATGCGCGGCAACGGCACGATAAACGCTTCGTGGAAAAGCCGAAGGAGCCCGAGAAGCCGGAGGAAGAAGCGGAAGCCGGAGATTTGACCGGTCCGATTCAATAACCGCGGACCGTTATAACGCGGCGTAGTTTATTTTTTTTGGCGGACAATGGCCGTTGACTCTGTTTGCAGGGCTCCGGTACAGTAAGCGTGGAGTGAAATTTTCAGTGTAGGGACTCACTGTCGCTACGCTAGACGGGTGGTTATTGCGTATGGACGCCTCAAGACTAAAGCAACTCGCCACAGAGCTGCGTCATAAGACGGAGATGGAGAAGAGTATGAAGACGGCGCGACAGCGCCAGCTTCACATGCTTCCCAGCATGCCCAAGGTCGCCGGGTATGAATTCAAAAGTTTATATGTGCCGTGCGCCAACGTCTCCGGCGACTTCTACGACTTTATCCAGGTCAGCGATCACGAGATTGGCATCGCCATGGGCGATGTCTCCGGACACGGCGTCGAAGCCGGCATCATCATGGGTATGGCCAAGAAGGCGCTGCAGATTTACGCGCGCGGACTGTCCAGCCCCAAGGAAGCACTGCTGCTGACCAACGCCGACCTGGGCCGCGATCTCGACGGTCAGACCTTCGTCTCAGCCGCGTACGGAATTCTCGACACGCGCCTGCACGTCTTCCGTTTCGCGCGCGCCGGCAACAGTCCGCCGTACCTCGTCAATCAGCACCGCAGCCCGAAACTGATCGAAATCAAGCCCAATGGCATGGTCATCGGCGTGGACAAGAGCGGCAAGGCTTTCAACACCGTCACTAAAGAAGAGACCATCCAGCTCTGTCAGGGCGACTTGCTCTTTCAGTATACGGACGGCCTGTCGGAAGCTCCGAACGCTAAGAAGGCGGAGTTCAGCGAAGAACGCATCAAAGAGATTCTCGAGAAGAATTGCACCGCTTCGGCTGCGGATATTATCGATATAATGGAGGACAGCGTGCAGAGCCACATTGGTGCGCTGGAACAGGAAGACGATATTACGATGATTGCTGTACGTGTAACCGGTTGATCTTTAAAACACTTATATCTTTCGTGCCCGTATTAGAATATTTTCTGCAACTTATAATGCCTCCGTGGCGTCTTTTATATAGACACAAATAGAACTGAAGGGTACGCTGCGCCGTATATCCGTAACAGTCCGGGAGCGTAAGTGATGCGACGATCCGGTATGATCTCAACCCGTCAGCGACGCACAGACTTGTTTCTGGCGTTGTTCTTCCAGATCATGGGCTTGTTTGCGGTCAGCGAGCTGCGGCACGGTGATTACGCATTACCTTTATTGACTGTCGCGGTCAGCACTTACGCGGCTTCTGCGCTGGCTTCGCTGTACGTTCTGGTCGTCACCGAGTTCAAGCCGCTGGCGTTCGAAACGGCGAGTTTCGCGCTCTGGATATCGATCAATACCGTCTTCGCCGCCTCGATTATCACGCCGTTCGCCTCCAAACCGCCGGAAGTAGCGCGCGAAGCCCGCGACTTCAATCCCGCCGGTATGCGCTCCCCCGACGAAACGGTGCGCCCGCGCATCGACAACATGCCGTCGGAAGTCCGCCGGATCAAAACCGTCTGGAAGAGCCTGCCGGAAGAGACCAAGAAAAAGATCATGGATCTCGCCGACCCGAATAATATCTCGAACATCACCGAGCCCCCGCACGCGCACGAAGGTGTGCAAGCGGCCAAGTAAGAGTCCGGCTCCGCACGCTCGCGAGCACCATCAGTATTACGCCATCGCGCATCGTCTGCGCAACGATTACGTTTTGATCAAGATTTTTGAATGCGCGCCCGCTAAGTTGAACCCCGGTTTTCGAGTGTCTTTGTCGTTAGAAACCCTCCGGGTTACACTTCTCCAATCCGATTAAGGATTTTTGCAATGCCTGCGATTCAGCGCGCTTTGATTTCAGTTTCGGACAAGATAGGCATTGTGGATTTTGCGCGGGCTCTCTCGGGCATGGGCGTGGATCTTGTCTCCACCGGCGGCACGGCCAAGGCGCTGCGCGACGCCGGGCTCTCCGTCCGCGACATCAGCCAGCTCACGGGTTTTCCTGAAATTATGGACGGCCGCGTCAAGACGCTGCATCCGAAGGTTCACGGCGGGCTACTCTATCGCCGCGATCTTCCGGCGCATGTTGCCCAGGCCGCCGAACACGACATCGCGCCGATCGACCTGGTCATCGTCAATCTCTATCCCTTCGAGCAGACCATCGCGAAGAGCGGCGTGGCGCTGGAAGAAGCGATCGAGCAGATCGACATCGGCGGTCCGTCGATGATCCGCTCCGCGGCGAAGAACTGGGAGTCGGTCACGGTCGTCACCGATCCTGAAGACTACGCAGAAGTTCTCACCGAAATGCGCGAGCACGGCGGCAATACCACGAAGGCAACGCGGCTGCGCCTGGCCGGCCAGGTCTTCGCGTTGACCAGCCGCTACGATGGCGCGATCTGCGGTTATCTCGAAAGTCTGGGCGAAGAGACCGCGCCGCAGACGATCCGCCTCAACGGCGTGCTGAAGCAGGCGCTGCGCTACGGTGAAAATCCGCATCAAAAAGGCGCGGCGCTCTACGCGATCCCCGGTTACAGCGAGCCGAGCCTCGCGCGCGGCCGGCAGATCTGGGGCAAGGAAATCGGGTTCAATAACGTCTCGGACCTCAGCGCCGCGTTTGAGATCGTCAAAGAGTTCAAACGCCCGGCGGCCTGTATCGTTAAACACAGCAATCCCTGCGGCGCCGCGTCCGCGGACACGCTGCTGGAAGCCTACCGCAACGCATACGCGTCCGATCCGCTCTCCGCGTTTGGCGGCGTGCTGGGGATGAATCGGCCGCTGAGCATGGCGGTCGCCGACGAGATCCTCGGCGCGAAGGGTTTCAAAGTGGATGCGATCATCGCGCCTTCGGTTGAGCCCGACGCGCTGGAAGCGCTGACCCAGCGCAAGAAGTGGGGCGCCAACGTGATCATCATCGAGGCCGGATCGCTTGAGAATTTCGAACCCAACCGCCAGATCGAAACGCACGCGACCGCGTGGCGCGACGTCCGTTCCATCCCCGGCGGCATCCTCGTGCAGAGTCCCGACGTCAGCTCGTGGCAGGATGAATTTCTCGCGGCGAAACCGGTGACCAAGCGCGAGCCCGCTGCTTCCGAAATGGAAGCGCTGAAATTCGCCTGGATCATCTGCAAACACGTCAAATCCAATGCGATCGTGCTCGCCAACGGCTGCACCACCGCGGGCATCGGCGCGGGACAAATGTCGCGCGTGGATTCAGTGGAGATCGCGATCAAGAAAGCCGGCCCGCGCGCCAAGGGCGCGGTGCTCGCCAGCGATGCGTTTTTCCCGTTCCCCGATGGCCCCGAAGCGGCGGCGAAGGCCGGCGTGACGGCGATTATCCAGCCCGGCGGTAGCGTAAAAGACGCCGAAGTGATCGAAACGTGTGACCGCTACGGTGTGGCGATGGTAATGACAGGCGTCCGGCATTTCAGGCACTAAGCCAGTGTCCTGTAGCGAGTAGGCAGGCAATATGCAGACGTTATACGAAAGCTGGCAACTGCGGCGCGCGATGCTGGAGAAATCCGAGTTCATCGACGCACTGACGCAGGACGTCCATCGCCGCATTCTCGACTATCTGCTCAGCCGTTACGCCGGCGATCCGCTCGGAAGCGCTGTCGCGCATTTTCCTGCGCGCAGCGAATTGCGCATCTGTCGCCGCGCCATGGTCGTCCACGAGCACGTCGGACGCGGCGTGGTGTCGGGCGTCAAGACTGAAGCCGAGGCCACCGATCGCGCGGCGCGAATTTTGAAGCGTATCGCGAAGGTCGATCCACAGAGCAGCGTCCAGGCGCCGGGCCACGGCATTATAACGCAAACCGAAACAGCAACATCGACTCCACTTTCCAGGCTCAGCGCAGCCGGCGCCTCGTCGCCGGCGCCTGGCCCGCGCGTCGTGACGATCACCTACCAGCAGCGCATGGCGTGGTCCCGCATTCAGAACGGGATCCGCAGCCAGGAAAGCGTGGACACCATTCTGGGCCGCATCAGTTGGGCGTTATCGCTGGGACCGACGCTGCCAAAGTCGGCGATCGAATTTCTGTTCAATCTCTGCGACAACCCGCATTACGAGGATCATCTTCCGGCAACCTATCTGTTTCGCTGCAACAACACCAGCGCGCCGGAGTTCGCGATGATTGCCTGGCGCAACCGGATCGCGGCGCAAATTCACAGACCCGATCCGGATCCGGTGATCGACATACTGCGGACGGTGTTCTTAAAGGATGAAGTGCGCAAGTTGGCGCTGGAATTGACTCGCCCCTATCTGGCCGACGTGAGCGCGCCCGTGCGCGTGCAGTCCATTCTTCTGCTTGGCGAGTTGGGGAACGTGAGCGACATCGGGTTGTTGCTGGATCTCTCCGCGCTGCCGTTGCAGGCCGACGAAGATCCCATCGAGCGCGCGACGCTGCGCGAAGTGGCGATGCGCTTGTCAGGTATTCCGATCGAACAGGTGCAGAAAATCGGCGCATAAAAATTTGGAATTCTTGCGCTCCAGCTTCGTCCATTCATCCAACAGCAGGTATATTACATAGGCGGTGTAAGCGGCGTGGGGCAACGCGATGCCGGCGCAGACGCTCTATCAAAGCTGGAAAGTGCGACGACGGCGGCTGCAGCGCGCGACAGCCACGCTGAAGTGGTCGATTCGCAAAGAGCAGATCGCGATCCTCGACGGTCTATTGGATAAATTTCGCGGCTCTGAAACGGCCCGGCGTCCGGCGCGCTTTCCGTCGATCCAGCCGTTCTTCAAGGCCGCTCACGCCAAGGTCGCCCGGTTGCGCGCACGTGTATCCTCTGGAAAGCAGCGCGCCGCTGAGCGCGCACAGGCGCGCGTCGAACCCATTCTTCAAGACATCGCCGCCGTCGATCCGCAATCCACACTGCGAAAAAATGCGGGACGCTACGCACGCCGTTCCGGTGCTCATTCCGGCCGCCTGGCGCTGAGCGCCGAAGCGCCGGTGCAGACGGGACTATTTGACAGCGACCTGCGCCTGGTCGTCGCGTCGATTTTCGAACGCGCGGGCGCGGCGCTGATGGAATGTCTATTCGAACGAAATCCGCTCGATGCTCCGCGCAAACTCCTGCGCCTCGCCGGCGCGTACGTCAAAGGCATGTGCAATATCGTCACCGGGAACGAGGCGCGCGGCCGGGCGAATTTCGTCGTCGACCAGCTTCACTCCGGAGAATTTTCAGAACAACGGCCTGAAGCGGAGAACGGTCGGCGCTCCGACGACAAGCTCTTTCTCGACCGCCGCACGATCCTGCTTCACGCTGTGGCGCAGGAGACCAGTGCGCGCAACGCGCGACTCTCGCCCGAGGATGCGACCGCGATGGTCCGTGTAGCGCGCCGCTTCATTCAACGCCGCGCCGCGTCGCGTTCGAATTCCAGCGCGCCGACCACGCGACTCGACGATGTCTCCGGCCTCTGGTTCACGCGCTACGTTCAGCGTATGATCGAAGGCCAGGGCGAGGCGCTCGACAAGGTTGCCGCGTCGCTCGACCAATTCACATTGCCCGGCGAAGACCTCAGCAAAGTGCTGTACTTCCATCTGCTCTGCGTGTCGCGCGCCATGAAACTGCTGGCGGAAGGTCCCGATCAGCGCGACGCAGCATCGCCGCGGCTCGCGGCGCAGTCTGGCGACGAACAGTTGCTCGACGAATCCGCGAGCCTGCTGCAGGACCCGGCCGCGCGCGAGTGGGCGCTCAGCCGCTTCCGGCTTGACCTGACCAGCGGCGACCTGGGCGTCCGGATTGTAGCGCTGGAGATGATCTCGCGGCTGGGTACGCTGGACGACATTGGCCTGCTGCTGGATGTCTGCACACTGCTTCCTGATTCGCCCCATTCCTGTGGGTCAATGGAGGAGCGCCAGATGATTCTGAAGGCTGCGCGCAGACTGGCCCTTCATCCTTGCTCTTGATTTCCTAAATATTTACGCCACAATCGGTTGATGCGCTCATGTCCCGTTGGGCTGTTCCGCCGGGGTTCTGAGCTTTCATAGCAGAAAGTTCGCGGCGGATGAGATCCGCCTGCGGGCTCTCAGTGTCAGGGAAAATCATGCGAGCCATACATCCGTCGTACAAGCCGGTCACCATTACCTGTGTCGGTTGCGGCAACAAGATGGAAACACGATCGACCAAGGGCAAGGATTTCTCCATCGACGTGTGTTCGAATTGCCATCCGTTCTACACCGGCCGTCAGAAGTTCGTGGACTCGGCGGGCCGTGTTGAACGCTTCCAGAAGAAGTGGGCCGGCGCCAGC